>JGI24770J26754_10002193_pt1 | contig 13527 bp, 12 predicted proteins | sample LakOneMetagenome_FD_26754 | JGI IMG/M metagenome (IMG submission 26754) | reverse complement strand
TGAAAGATCACCGGGTCTGTTTATTAAACTGTTCAAAAAAAAATGTTTCATACAGCTGATTGAATTTAATTGGTTGTTTGAAAAATTTTGAAGCTGATCATCCGAACACAGTTCCCAAAAGAAGGCTCAAAAATCCAATGATATTTACAACTTGTCTTTTACCGAAAATGGATAACCATTTTTTGCGGTACAGTTTCCAGTCTGCAGGATAGTTGTCATTGGACCAGGTATTGATGATATTGTTGATCGGCATATTTCCTTTGAGCGTTAAGAGCGTATCAATGATCAATGCGATCCATGCAATGGCAGAACTTATGAACAGTAAGCAGGTTGGTTCTATACTGCATAGAACAGTAAGCAGGGTAGAGCTGGCAAGGCTTATATACACAACAACACTATACTTTCGCCTGAAATTCTTATCCAGTAATTTTCTCAATTCAATATAGGTCACAGCATCCATGCTTTGCTGCACATTGCGCAGGGCTATGATATAGGAAAATGATTGGCTGACAATAAAACTATATGCCAGCAGGTTGATGAAAATGACGATATTTATTTCCATGGCTGATGATGATTGTTGATCACAGCGCAAACCTATCAGCAAACCTGTGCAGGTAAAATACCTAAAAGCGTGAATTGTAAAAAATAGGGGATGAGTTGAAAATTCAGGGAGAATAGCAACAAACAAACCGGGTGTTTATACCGGTAACCCAAAGCATCCTGTTCTTTTCTTTGTTTAATGAACAAAAAATATTTTACAACATTGACTTACCAGGTATTGGGAGCTTGTATAGAAGTACATAAGGGCATTGGGCCTGGCCTGCTGGAGAGTGTATATCAAAAATGCCTGGCTTATGAATTCTCTATTACAGGACTCAGTTTTCATTCAGCATTTATAGTACCGGTTACTTACAAAGATTACGAAATAGACACAGCACTGCAGTGCGATTTTTTAATAGAAGATTCGGTCGTTTTAGAAATAAAAGCGGTAAAAGAACTATTGCCTGTTCATGAAGCACAATTACTCACTTATATGAAACTGTTGCAAAAGCCAAAAGGCATTATAGTGAATTTTAATTGTGTCAATCTTTTTAAAGAAGGACAAAAGACATACGTGAATGAATTCTACAGGAATTTGCCTGATTAAGTTGTAAATACTGCCCTGACAACATAGGCACATAGGATACATAGGGCTTAAAATTCTGGCATAGTCTATTATTATCTATGTTTCCTATGTGCCTATGTTGTCAAAAAAATACGCTAACAATGCTTCCTAAACTTGTGGTTATAAAAACAGCTCTTTTATTATGATGTAAATACCCATTACCAATACAAACCACCCAAATATCTTTTTCAATTGTTCGTTATTGATCTTCTTTGCCAGCTGCGAGCCGATCAGGATACCTGTAATGGCCAATGTTGTAACCATCCCCAGCAATTTCCAATCTATATTGAAATGGCCGATATCACCTGTAAAACCGATCAGCGAATTTGCTGCAATGATCAATAAGGAAGTACCAACGGCTTCTTTCATATTCAATCCGCATAGCAAAACAAGTGAAGGGATGATCAAAAATCCTCCACCGGCACCTAAAAAACCGGTTACCAAACCAATGCCGAAGCCATAAAGCGCCAACCTGCTATGATCGATGCTGCCCGGCTCACGTGGTCTTAATTTCTTTCCTCCACTCCTGATCATGGAAATCGCAGACATCAGCATGAGCACTGCAAACAACAACATTGTCGCCAATGATTCAGTGATTGCAAAACTGCCAATACTGAATAAAACTTTTGGCAATAAAGGGATGATGAATTTTCGTGTCAGATAAACCGTAACCACTGAAGTGGCAGCAAACAGGATCGCAATAGCAGGTTTCACTGCGCCGGTCTTCAGCCTCGCAATTACACCGGCAAGGCTGGTAGTGCCAACCACAAATAAAGAATAGCAGGTTGCTAATTGCGGGGAAACGGCAAACAGGTAAACCATTACCGGTACCGTAAGTATGGATCCGCCGCCGCCGATAAGGCCAAGCGTGATGCCGATCAATATAGAAGCAATGTATCCTAAGATTTCCATCCGGGTTATTTATCCTGATCCTGAAAATTAATATTTATTATGAAGAGATCAGAACTGTAATATAAAGGCCGTGCCTTCATCAATTTTTGATTGTACCTGGATATTGCCTTTATGAAGCATCATGATCTGCTTACACAAACTAAGCCCGATACCACTGCCGGTCTTCTTTGTGCTGAAGAAAGGAATGAATATCTTCTCCATCACTTCCTCCGTCATACCGGCTCCGTTGTCAGAGATCCTTAATTGCACTTTTTTATTTTGAACAGCTGCTGCAGATAAAATGATCCTTGGTTCGGCCCGGTCTTTAACAGCTTCGATCGCATTTACCACAGGTTGATGAGTACCTGTTCAACCAGGCTGGTATCAGCTTCTATGGAAAGGCCGGTATCTTTTAAAACAATATCCAACTGGATATTTTTCTGGGCCAGTGTGGGCTGCATCAATTGGTAAAGGCTTTCATACAGGTCACGCACAAATATTCTTTTCAGGTTTGGCTGCGTGATCTTGTTCAGGTTGCGGTAAGTTTCTGCGAACTTCAGCAATCCTTCGCTCCGGCGTTTGATCGTTTCAATACCTACTTCAAGGTCTTCCACAGCGCCGCTTTTATTGGTCAGGTCTGGGATCGATTTTTCAAGCCGGTTCTTCAACGTATCTGCCAATGATGAGATCGGTGCAACAGAATTCATGATCTCGTGTGTCATCACGCCAAGTAATTGCTGCCATGCTTTTGATTCGGTTTCATCCATTGCCTCATTGATATTTTGAAATGCGACCAGCTTGAATTTTTTTTCTTCCGTTTGAAAAGCAGTTGCCGAGATCAGCACTTTAAAAGAGCCTTTTTCCAATTGCGCCTTTGCGATCTTTCCTTCGCCCGGTTTCAATGTGATCACATCCTGGTATAAGGATTCATCTCTTTTTTTTAATGAATGAATGGTCTTCAGGTAAGGCATTTCCAGCATTTTCTTCAAGGATTCATTCATCCACATCACTTCACCGCTTTCAGCTTCGTATGACAGGATACCGGTTTCTACCAGCTCCAGTATCTTTTGCAGGTACAGGTATTGCGTTTCTTTTTCTTTACTGATCACTTTGAAAGTGGTGGTAATCTGGTTGAAGCCTTTCCGCAGCGATTGTAATTCGGAAGGTGCATGCTTCTCATCAAAATGGCGTGAGAAATCCCTGTATTGAATGGATTCTACAAACTGGTCAAGCTCATTCACAGCCTTGTGATGAAAATGATAAAGGTCATAGCCCTGGTAAATGATAACAGGTGCCAGTAAGCAAACGTACAGGTATAACCCGCTTACCAGGCACCAGGCGGTTGCGGAAAGGGTGATGAAAACCAGCAGCACCCTGATCAATATGCTCCACTTTAAGTCTTTAAATATCATACTTGTTTAATCTTCGGTACAGGGCAGTACGGGTTAATCCCAATTCTTTTGCTGCCTTACTAATATTGCCGTGATGTTTTTCAATTACGCGTAAGATGGTATTTTTTTCTACCATCCCCAGGTTTAATTCTGCATGCTCTGCCTGTTTTTCAACAGCAGATTCGATCGGTGAAAAAATGAGATCAGCAGCAGAGAGTGTACTTCCTTCTGCCATGATCACTGCACGCTCCATGGTGTATTGCAGTTCCCTTACATTACCCGGGAAATGATATTGCATCAGTTTATCGGTCGCCTTGCTATCAAACACGGGCTCGGGTTTAAAATATTTTGCAGCATACACTGCGGCAAAATGCTTTGCAAGTATCATGATATCCGCTTCACGTTTGCGCAAAGGCGGCACCAGTATCTCAACCGTATTGATGCGATAGATAAGATCCTTCCTGAAGCGGCTCTCATTTGCAAGTTCCGTCAAAGGCAGGTTGGTGGCGCATACCAGGCGTATGTCTATATTAACTGCATCGTTGCTTCCCACACGTGACACCTGCCTGTTTTGAAGTACACTCAGCAATTTGGCCTGTTGCTGCATGGATATATTGCCGATCTCATCTAAAAATAATGTTCCGCCGTTTGCAGCTTCAAACCTGCCCGCTCTTTCCTCACCTGCGCCGGTGAAGGATCCTTTTTTATGGCCGAATAATTCACTTTCAAAAAGCGTTTCCGTCAGTGCGCCCACATCTACTTTTACAAAAGGCCTTTCTGCACGCAATGAATGTTCGTGGATGGCCCTTGCGATCAGGTCCTTACCGGTGCCATTCTCACCCAGTATAAGGATATTGGCATCGGTGGGAGCGATCTTTTCGATCTTGAAAAAAATGTCTTTCATCACTTCCGATTCACCGATCATTTCTTTGCTGATGGAAGAAGTTGCAGGTTCTGCAATAGCTCCCGTACTTTTTCCCCTTGCTTTCAATATCTCCTTGATGCCCTGCAATAATTTTTCATTGTGCCAGGGCTTCACAATAAAATCCGAAGCGCCTTCTTTTAAAGATCGGACAGCCAGGTCTATGTCGCCATAAGCTGTTATCATGATCACGGCAACCTGGTCATCCAGTTCCCGGATCTTTTTCAACCAGAAAATTCCTTCATTACCGGTATTGATGCTGCTGTTGAAATTCATATCCAGCAATATGATATCGAATTTATTTTTCCCAAGTAACGAATGGATATTCTCAGGATTCTTTTCAGTAACAACATCCTTTGCCTCCGTTTTCAACAATAGTTTTACAGCAGTGAGTACATCCGTATCATCATCAATCACCAGTACACTTGCATTTTTTAAGATCATCGCTATTTATTTTATCACAGGCGAAAAGCCCTGCAGTATTGTGTTTCATTGTATGAAGCTATAACCGGGAATATTATTTATGCATCTTTGCCGATCCGCATCTGCCATCGGGAATACAATTATACTTTATTTAAAAACATTTGTAAGCGATTTTTTTTTGAAAGGCAGCACATAGAAAACCAGGTTGTATCAAAAACGGATACCTGTTGTATCAAAAGCGTACAGTAATGTTTCTGACATATTTTGATGCCCCTTGAAAAACAGGTATTTACGTTTTGGCACGGCGTTGTATAATAGCTTACAAACACAAAAAAAATTATGAAAAAAGATATCAATGGTTCCGCAACAATGCAAAGCAATGAAGGAACGATCAACAACAACGAAAACATGAACGCAACAATTTTAAGTGGATCAAAAAATGTTGCCGGTAAGATTTTCAGCAATGCCGAACTCTGGAATATCCAGCGCCAAAGAAAAAGTTCAACACTGAGGAGGCATTCCTTTTAAAAAACAAATTCAAAACAAAAACGAATAAAATTTAAAGTCATGAAAATGCAATCAAACAACTTACTTGAAAAATTAGCCAAAGAAGAAGTTGTAAATCTTACCAGCCAGGTAAGGGAAACATTGGCGCTGAATTTTAAAAAGACCAGTGAAAAGATATTTAGTGCAGCAGAGCTCTGGAATATCCAGCGCCAACGCAAGGCCTTTGTAAAAAGAAGGTTCTCATTTTAAATAAGGCATCAAAACCTACTGTATCAAAACCGTACACCTGCTGTATCGATACCGTACAGTTTTGACCATGACCTGCTTTTGAATATTTGATATCCAACCACTTAGCTTCTGGCACAGTTTATATATACTATCTATTAAAACTCAACAATACGAAGATGGACAGAGTAATTGAAAAAAAGAAATGGTCTAAGAAGAAGATACTTACACTTGCCGGTATCCTGGCGGTGCTCGTATTGATCGGGGCAAGCTATTATTACACTTCGGGTAAAAGCAGGTTGAATGTTGATACGGAAAGGATCACGGTGAGCGAAATAAAAAAAGGCACTTTCCAGGAATTCATCCCGGTGAACGGCGTAGTGCTTCCGCTTACTACCATTTATTTAGANGCTGTTGAAGGTGGAAGGGTAGAAGAAAAATATGTGGAAGACGGTGCCATGATGAAAAAAGGAGATCCAATTTTAAGATTATCGAATACCGACCTNCAGTTAGGACTTGTCACACAACAGACCAATGTATACAACCTGCTTACACAAATGCAGATCTCTAAAAATGCAGCCCAACAAAATACAGTAAGCAAACTGAACCAGAAGAGTGACGTGGAAAGCCAGTTCAAAGAAGCCGAACGCATTTACAACCTCAACAAAGGTTTGTATGAACAGAAAGTGATCGGCAAACAGGAATTCCAGCAGTCGGAAAATAATTATAATTATTTATTGGAAAAGAAAAAGCTCAGCGATAAGATATTGCAGCAGGACGCTGAATCAAATGAACAGCAGGTGAGACAAGCCAGGCAATCCTTTGAAGGATCGCAAACAGCATTGAATGTGATGCGGCAAAAAGTAGGCGACCTCATCGTTCGGGCACCTATAGATGGTCAACTGACATCACTGGATGCAGAACTGGGCCAATCGAAGAATAAAGGCGAACGCCTTGGACAAATAGATGTATTGAGTGGCTTTAAAGTAAGAGTGGATATTGATGAACACTACCTTTCACGCATCTTCATCGGTCTCAGGGGTGAATTTGATTTTGCAGGTAAGACCTATAAATTAACGATCAAAAAAGTTTTTACACAGGTCAACAACGGGCGCTTCCAGGTTGACATGGAATTTTTAGATGAAGTGCCACAGGGTATCCGCCGCGGGCAAACATTGCAGATACGCCTTGCTCTGAGCGACGAGACCCAGGCCTTGCTGTTGCCGAAAGGAGGATTCTACCAGCAAACCGGTGGCAACTGGATCTTTAAATTAAAAGATGATGGAAAAGTTGCCTATAAAGTAAACATACAATTGGGCCGCCAGAATCCCGATTACTATGAAGTGTTGCAAGGCCTGGCGCCCGGTGATAAAGTGGTCACCTCCAGTTACGAGAATTATACAGACATGCAGGAACTCGTACTCAAAAAAGAATGATCAAGCTCATTACTACATATAAATAAACCAACTGCCATGAAAATAAAATATGTAACCAGAACATTTACCATCTTATGCCTTTGCTTTATCTCATCGCTCATAAAAAGTGAGGATAAGGGATGCAGCACGCATTGTATGCTTACGGCAACTTCACCGGCTGCAAAATATGCGGCAATGCCTGCTGAAAAAAATGATGGGGAGATCCTGACCTATTATGGTTTTTATTCTAAATACTAAACGAATCATTTCAAATAAAAAAAATAACAATGATAAAGATCTCAAACCTGGAAAAAATATACCGCACCGAAGATGTAGAAACGGTGGCGCTCAACAAACTTTCATTTGAAGTAAAGGAAGGAGAATTCGTAGCAGTCATGGGCCCTTCAGGCTGTGGCAAATCAACGTTGCTGAATATCGTTGGCCTGCTGGATGACCCGGATAACGGGAGTTTTCTTTTCAACGGGGTGGAAATTGCCGGTTACAATGAACGCAAGCGTGCCGACCTGCGCAAACGCAATATCGGGTTCGTTTTCCAGAGTTTTAATTTGATAGATGAATTGTCTGTGTTTGAAAATGTAGAACTGCCGTTGATCTACCTCGGTATAAAAGCGCCGGAGCGCAAAAAAAGGGTAGAAGAAGTACTTGACAAAATGCAGATCATGCACCGCCGCAACCATTACCCGCAACAATTATCAGGCGGACAACAACAAAGGGTAGCCGTAGCAAGGGCAGTAGTGAACAATCCCAAACTGATCCTGGCAGATGAGCCTACAGGAAACCTGGATTCATCCAATGGCAATGAAGTAATGCAGTTGCTCACCGACCTGAATGAAAAAGGCACAACCATCATCATGGTAACGCACTCTGAACACGATGCCAGGTATAGCCATCGCATCATCCGCATGCTTGACGGGCAGACAGTAACAGAAAACATATTGGTGTAATGACCGGCAAATGATCTTCATACCGGCAATAAAGTATTTGAAATGATAAAGAATTTTTTTAAGATCGCTTATAGAAATATCATCCGGAACAAGGGATTTTCATTTATTAATATCAGTGGACTGGCGATCGGTATGGCAAGCGCTGTACTCATTTTATTATGGATACAAAATGAAATGAGCCATGATAAATTCCATGCAAAAAAAGACCGCATTTATACTGCCAACAACCGGGATAAATTCAATGGCCAGTTATGGGCATGGTCCACAACCCCGAACGTGCTGGCGCCTGCCTTAAAAATGGCTTACCCGAATGATATAGAAGATGTGGTAAGAAGTAACAATACCAATTTCCTGTTTACCGTTGGCGAAAAACATTTGAATGTGCAGGGCAATTTTGTTGACTCAGGCTTCCTGAGCGTTTTTAGTTTTCCTTTACTGGAAGGCAATGCTACACAGGCTTTGGGCGGCAGGTATAATATCGTGGTGACCGAAACACTGGCAAAAAAATTATTTGGCAATGGGGAAGCCATGGGTAAAATAGTTCGTATAGACAGTGTAGATAATTTTACGATCACAGGAGTATTAAAAGACCTTCCTAACAACACCGCTTTTAAATTCGAATACCTGCTGCCATGGTCCTACAGGGAAAAAATAAACCAGCCGGATATTAACTGGGGCAATAATTCCATTCAAACCTATATCCTCCTTAAACCTGGCATATCACAAAAAGATTTTGATAGGAAGATCAAAAATATCACCATCGATCATACTGTGAATACAGCATCGCCATCCACTACACAGGTATTCACCCAACTCTTCAGCGACCAATGGCTCTATTCGAAATCAGAGAACGGGGAATTTGTGGGTGGAAGAATAGAGCAGGTAAAATTATTCGGCATTATTGCAGCATTTATTTTATTGATCGCCTGCATCAATTTTATGAACCTGAGTACAGCCCGGAGTGAGAAAAGAGCAAAGGAAGTGGGCATTCGCAAAGTAGTGGGTGCACAAAAAAGATCACTGATATTCCAGTTCATTGCCGAGAGTATCGTGCTTTCCTTTCTTGCAGCCATACTTGCCATTGTTATTGTTGAACTAAGCATTGGCAGCTACAACGAACTGGTAGGAAAACAATTATTCATTGATTTCAGCAACCCATATTTTTGGATCACCGCCATTGGATTCATTTTATTTACAGGGCTGCTTGCCGGCAGTTATCCTGCATTTTACCTCTCTTCATTCCAACCGGTAAAAGTGCTGAAGGGAACATTCCAGTCAGTCAGCGCACTGGTAACACCCAGGAAGGTTTTAGTGGTGCTCCAATTCACATTTGCCATCGCATTGATCATTTGCACCATTGTAGTGGTGCACCAGATAAAATATGCGCAAAGCAGGCAGACCGGTTACAACAAAGAAGGCCTTGTGTACACTTTTATACAGGGGGATAATGAAAAGCATTACGACCTTATCAAGAATGAATTGCTGAGCAGCGGCGCAGCGGTTTCCGTTACAAAATCCATGAGCCCTATAACACAGCGCTGGAGCGATGGATGGGGATTTGCATGGCCCGGCAGCAAACCCGGAGATGATAAAATAGATTTTATTCGCTTTGCTTCTGATGCCGATTTTGTAAAAACAATGGGCGTAACATTGATAGAAGGCCGTGACATTGACATACACAATTACCCCGGTGATTCTACTGCCATCCTGCTGAATGAGACCGCGGTAAAAGTGATGAATTTAAAACACCCTGTTGGCACAACCGTAAAAGAGATCGAAGGAAGAGACTGGGTTGTGGTAGGTGTAATAAAAGATTTTGTTTTTGAATCTCCTTACCAGCAGATCCAGCAACTGATGGTATTCGGCCCCGGCAGCTGGTTCAATGTAATTCATTATAAACTGAATCCTGCTCTTTCTACACAAAAGGCACTGGAAAAAGCCAGGCAGATCTTTAATAAATATAATCCCCAGTATGGATTCGATTATCATTTGGTTGACGAAGGATACGCACAAAAATTTGAACAGGAAAAACGCACCGGTACACTGGCCGGCCTGTTTGCGGGGCTTACTATTTTCATCTCCTGTCTTGGGCTATTCGGCTTAGCCACTTATATGGCAGAGAACCGGATCAAAGAAATAGGCGTGCGTAAAGTGCTTGGTGCAAGCGCAGCAAGTATTACCGCGTTGCTTTCCAAAGATTTCTTAAAGCTCGTGATCATCTCTTTCATCATCGCCTCGCCGATCGCCTGGTATGCGATGGATAAATGGCTGCAGACCTACAGCTACCGGGTACATATCGAGTGGTGGGTCTTTGCACTAACGGCAATACTGTCTGTTGCAATAGCGATCCTGACCGTTAGTTACCAGGCGATCAAAGCAGCTGTTGCAAACCCTGTGAAGAGCCTCAGATCAGAATAGCTATTTCACTGCTGAACTGATCAGCAAGGAAACCGCTGTATTAAAAATAAAAATGATAGCCATGATCAGGAATTATTTCAAAACAGCCATCCGGAATTTCCGGAATAACAAAGCCTTTTCTATTATTAATATGCTCGGCCTGGCCATTGGCATCAGTGCATCCCTGGTGATCTTCCTGATCATTAATTATGATCTCAGTTTTGATAAGTTTGAAAAAGATGGCAACAGGATATACCGCATCGTAACCAATACAACATTTTCCGGTAATGAATATCCCAATTCCGGGGTACCGGGGCCAATGGCTGATGCTGTAAGAAATGAAGTAACGGGTATTGATGTAACAGCAGGATTCACTACCTGGAACCAGGACACAAAAGTATCCGTTCCCAACCCACCCGGCAATAACCCGGTGGTATTTAAAAAACAAAACAGGATCGTATTTGCCGATGAAAATTATTTTAAACTTATTTCTTACAACTGGCTGGCAGGTTCTCCCAAAACTGCACTGCTGCAGCCTTACCAAATTGTATTGACCGAGAGCAATGCAAAACTTTATTTCCCAAAATTGTCAAACGCTGAGATCATTGGAAAAGAGGTCGCTTTCAATGATACCCTTCGGACCACTGTAACAGGAATTGTGGCAGACCTTACTGAAAATACTGATTTCACATTCAAAACTTTTGTATCAAGGGCCACGTTGAATAAGACCGGTATGGGAAGAAACCTTGACCGTTGGGATAATGTAAGTTCTTCCACACAGTTAATGATCAAATCATCAGCCGGCTCCGGCCCCCGGCAATTACTAACACAGGTTGAGAAGCTGTTTAATAAATACAACAAAAAAGATCCCGGCGACAACAGCATCACCGTTCACAAGCTGCAGCCGTTCAGCGATATNCATTTCAATCCTTTGTATGATAATTTTGATCAGCGNCTTGCACACAAACCAACACTGTACGGGCTTTTTGCAATTGCCGCATTCTTATTGTTGCTTGGCTGCATCAATTTCATAAACCTTACAACGGCCCAGGCAACACAAAGGGCTAAGGAGATCGGCATCCGCAAAACCCTGGGCAGCTCCAGGAAACAATTGATCGTACAATTCTTAAGCGAAACATTTTTATTATCGGTGATCGCTACCATTATTTCCATGCTCATCACGCCGCTGTTATTAAAAGCTTTTGCAGATTTCATTCCGCCTGAACTGCATTTTAAATTTGAACAACCGGCCGTCATTTTATTTTTAGTGGTATTGACAATAGCAGTTAGTTTATTGGCCGGGTTTTATCCTGCACTGATCCTTTCTGCCTACAGGCCTGTGGCGGTGTTAAAGAACCAAACGATCGCAACCAACAGCGGCACGGGAAATGTCATCTTCCGTAAAACGCTTACCGTTTCTCAATTTGTAATCGCACAGTTCCTCATCATAGCAACCGTTATTGTAGTAAAACAGATCAGCTTTTCACTGGGCAAGGATATGGGCTTTAAAAAAGATGCGATCGTTTATTTTGAGACAAGTTATTATGATACTTCCAAAACAAATAAACAGGTGCTCCTTGAAAAACTGAGAACGATCCCGGGCATAGCATCCATCAGTTTATCAACAGCACCACCTTCNTCCAATAATACCTGGGCGAGTTCACTGAAATATAAGGACGGGAAAAAAGAAATTGAATCGGATGTGCAGATAAAACTTGCTGATACCAATTATGTGGATCTGTATAAACTTAAGATACTTGCAGGAAAGAATCTCCCTTTCAGTGATACGGTCCGGGATCTATTGATCAATAAAACTTATTGCGGGATACTGGGCTTTAAAGATCCGCAGGAAGCTATCGGCAAATATCTTGAATGGGATGGCAAGCAAGACCTGATCGTGGGTGTGGTTTCAGATTTTGATCAGCATTCCTTGCATGACCCAGTTAAACCGCTTGTGATCAGCAGCCAGGCAGACGCTCACCGTACATTCAATATCGCTTTGCAGCCGCAAACAGCGGGCGGTTCAGAGTGGAAAGCAACGATCGCCAAAATTGAAAGCTACTGGAAAGAGATCTATCCCGAAAATGATTTCGAACTCAATTTCCTGGATGAAAGCATCAGCAAATATTATACAAGCGAGCAACATATTTCAAGCCTGCTGATGTGGGCAACCGGGCTGGCTATCTTCATCAGTTGCCTGGGCTTACTCGGACTTGTGATCTATACAACCAATCAAAAAACAAAGGAGATCGGTATCCGGAAAGTGATCGGCGCCAGCATTTCACAGATCGTGTTGCTTTTATCCAAAGACTTNATCAAACTGATCGTCATTGCATTTATCATCGCTGTACCCATTGTTTGGTTTGCTGCAAACAAATGGCTGGAGAATTTTGCATACAGGACCAATTTAAATGCATGGGTGTTTGTTGCCGGCGGATCTATCATGCTGATCATGGCAATGCTTGTCCTTTTAATAAGAACCTATAAAGCAGCAGTTGCAAACCCAATAAAAAGTTTAAGAACAGAATAGGTAACTAAAAGCAAAACTTTCAATCATGCTAAAGAATTATTTCAAGATCGCTTTTCGAAACCTGATGAAGAATAAGATATTCTCGTTCATCAATATATTCGGCTTAGCCGTTGGCTTTACCTGCTGTTTACTGATCAGTGGTTTTTTATATGATGAACTCAGCTTTGATAAATTCCCGGCGGGTTCAAAAGATATATACAGGGTAGAGCTGAATGTAGAGAACAAGGATTTTTATTCAGCCGTTGATGTGGGTGTGGGCAATGGCATGAAAAATACTTACCCCGAAATAGAAAGTTTTGCAAGGCTTATCAACTGGAAGAATGTATTTGTGAAATATGGCAACAACCAATTCAAAGAGCCGGCCATCGCCGCTGTTGATTCTAATTTCCTGCAGTTGTTCTCCATCCCGTTCAGTAAAGGCGACCCTGCCACTGCGCTGAAAGAACCCAACACGGTGGTATTGTCGCAGGATGCCGCAACCAGGTATTTCGGAAAGGAAGACCCCATGGGTAAATTGATCGTTGTTAGCAACAATACCAATAACCCTTACAAGGTTACCGGTATCGTTGGAAAGTTGCCGGGCAATCTCCATTTTAATTTTGATGTTTTCATTCGATACAAGGACAATCCCAATAGCCAGACCTGGAGTAATATTGGCAACTACACTTATGTCAAACTAAGGCCCGGTACGGATCC
>JGI24770J26754_10002192_pt1 | contig 13544 bp, 13 predicted proteins | sample LakOneMetagenome_FD_26754 | JGI IMG/M metagenome (IMG submission 26754) | reverse complement strand
TCTGTTCCCATTGATCATCTCTTAAGGCATAGCGTTTAGTCATAAAAGTATAATGGGGACAAGGTGGTTTTCCTCAAGGTAATTGATGACACGCCCTAAATGTTTATCGATTTCATAAATTTTTTGTTTAAACCAAAGCTTAGAATCATTATTTATTTCTTCATCTTTAGATCTTTCTTTAGGTTGTAAGATAGATTCTTCAAGATTTTTAAAAGCAATCGTATAATCAAAATTGCTTTGATCATTATATGTATTACCAACTTGTTGATACGTTTTTACTATGGCATAAACTAATTTATCTTCTGTGAAGAATGGGTATTTGGTAAATGTAAGCTGAACCAATGCTAATACACTTCCGTAAATATTACTTCTATTACTTGAAGTCCAATCCGAGATTTTAACATTAAAGACCTTATCTAACTTCCTAATAATATTTTCTCTAAATTGATTCTTGTTGTCACCATCTCTGCTAACATTTATGCTTAAACCTATAATATCGCCATTTTTTAAGATATCTCCTATATTCTTGAAAATACAACTTAAAGTACCATCTTTGGATGGGTATACCTCATACATTTTATGATTGACTTCGAAAAGGCATAACACTTGACTTTTAAAGATTAAATCACCAACTTTAGCATTCCATCGAATGATTTTACCTTCATCGTCTTCATTAAAGTTTGAATTTATTTCCATTAAAGTTATATCTGTTAGTTTTATAGCTTTTCTGAGAAGTTCATCATCAAATTCTGATGGTAATTTAAATTCAAAATCTGAAGAGTGATCACCTTGTTGAATTTTGACTTTAGAAACTTCTTTTTCTAGTACATCTGTAATATGTCTAAGGTTTTGAGTATTAATTACAGCCTTGCCACAATACTGTTCATACATTCCAGCAACGAGTTCAGCCTGTTCAGGTTTTTCCCAAATACAATGCTGAACCAGCCAGCAATCCCAAATTGAAACAGTACTTTGACCATTGGTAAAAGCAGAGACTTTGAGCATGTGAACAATCTTACGCCAGCGACGATCAGACACCTGAATCTGATTTTCATGACACCATTTTCTTAACTCAACCAGAAAATTGACGACTTCGGCAGACAGTTCAGTGCTATTGGCATTTTTTTGAATAAACTGTACTTCGTCAAGACTAAGCTGTTCGACTTCTAAATCCTGATTATTATTTTTTAAAGTCAGAAGTTGTTTAAAACCCTGTCTACTGACAGGCGCAACATATTGACGAAACATGAAACGGTCAAATAGTGCGCCTAATTCTTCACTTTCAGGGAGTTCGTTACTTGCACCAATCACGGAAAGTAACGGGGATTTTTCCCGAATAATGCCATTATCAAATTCACGTTCATTTAACAACGTGAGTAGGGCATTTAAAATGGCACTATTGGCTTTAAAAATTTCATCTAAAAAGGCAATCGAGGCTTGCGGTAAATAGCCTTGTGTCAAACGAGTGTATTGATCTTGCTCTAAGGCTTTAATTGACAAAGGACCAAACAATTCTTCGGGTACAGAGAAACGAGTCAGTAAACGCTCAAAGTAGGGTGTTTCCTTAAACATCAGGTGAATGCGACGAGCCACCATACTTTTACCTGTGCCCGGTGGACCAATCAATAAAATATGTTCACCTGACAAAGTCGCAAGAAAAGTAAGTTTGATGGTTTGCTCGCGTTCAATTAAGCCGTGCATGAGCTGTTGTTGAATTCGATGGATTTTTTCAAATAATTGCTTTGGGTTCATGGTTTTATACGAGATATAAGTTATACAAGGAGTGTAAGTTTTAGCTCAGGAAAAATCTAGCGGTATACATCTGACTTGGTCATAGTTTGACGTGGTGAAATCATCAAATTACGAACCAAAAAATAGACCTAACCCGACCAAAACAATGAGACCTAATGCCAAACGATTGAGCAGGGTAATAAAACTCCAACCTTTTTTAATCTTTGCCCGATTTTGATAAATACGATTAAGGTTATAAAAGATGAAAAGTACATCAATAATCAAAGCAATCGGTAATCCAATCATAGTGACAATACCTAGCCCATTAATCAAAATGAGTAGGAAGACTTTTTTAATATTACTTTGACTAAAAACCAGATGTTTAAAGAAAAGGCGTTTAATGGTTTCCATACCAGATTCCTAATTTGTATATAAAAAGAAAAGGTGTACATGTATCTGTACACCTAATTTTCTTTAGACCACTATTTTTTTAAGTTGCTGATATTCTTCTAAAGTTCTTTGTTTTTCAGCAAAATCCTGACGAACCTGTTGCAACTCTTGTTCAAGTCCAGCAATCAGGGTTTGCAGTAAGGAGTTGCGAGTCTGTTCTAGGCTGTGCTGTAAATCCTGAGAAGATGCTTTAAAACGTTGCGATAACATTTCAAAGATCTGTTGCAAAGATTGATTGAGCTGTTGTTTAAGTTGCTCTATGTCACTACTCGAACGAACCTGACCGCTAAAGTTACGGCTAATTAATTCGCTTGGATTGCCGATATCTAAATCCAGTTCAGGAAAATCTAACTGATTGATGACACGATCCAACGTATTTTTAAACTGTGCGGGGTCAAAGTCTTGACTGGACGTATTGAGTTCATCCACTAATGCCTTGCGTAAATCCAGTTTTAATTGGTTTGGGCGGACTAAATCGTTAAACTGATATTGAATATCGACTTTACAATCACGGGCATATTGGCTGACTTGTTCCACTGCATCCGCAGCATTTAGATATTCATAAGTCGTGGTATAAGTGCGATAACGAGTTTCAGTATCACCCCAACTAAATGGGTTGTACCATTTTGAGGTACTGACTTCACGGGAGCGTTCTTCGGTTTCCGTGCCTGAATGCGTGGTCATCTGACTATATTGTTGAATACCTTTTTGCAGGTCACGAGTAATATCTTGAGTTGTACTTTGCAGCTTCTTAACTTGTTGGCTAATCATATTTTCCAACTTACCTGAAATACGCAGAATCTGCTGTTCACATTTTTTCTGCTGTTGTTCTAGTTGCTGAATATCTTGTGTATTCAATGTATGGATACGTTGATCAATCATTGCATTCAACGCTTGTACCTTGTCTGCTAAATTTTCCTGTGCTTTTGGCAATAGTTCCTGTTTCTTCTGTTCCAAAAGCTGTACTTTATTTTGGCGAGCTTGTTCATATTCTTGGCGTAGCGTTTGAAAGTTTCCAATCCGCTCCCAGTCTGTTGGCGTAAAGTGATAATCTCCCCATTCCTCACCCAGACTTTGTAACTCATTATAGGTATGCTGCATGGCATTATCCCATTGAGATTTTTCCCAGTTTGCAAAACCATAAGCAAAAGTACTGGATAAAATTGGCTTAGTCAGTGACCGTAATAATTCGGCAACTTGTGGGCGACCTGCCTGTTCACGCTGTTCAGCAAGTTTTCCAAGTTCCGTTTCAGCACGGCGATTTACACGTTTTTGAACATTGGTCTCACATTCTGCTAATGAATCACGGTTAAAGCCATCATCAATAATCACAGAATCATATTGTGCAGCCACTAAAACCATTTTCTGTACGCCACCTTGAGGGAGTTGGCTTGAAAGTAAATCAATATCAGATTGGTCTAAAAACTGACTGGAACGAGAAAGGAAAAACACCACATCACAGCGTTTCATTTCTTCTTTGGTTTTTTCGGTACGGCTTAGAACAGGGTCGTTCATTCCTGGCGTATCAATAATGTCAAAGCCTTTCAGTTCTTCATTCGGTAAATACAGTCGTGTCATTTTTACCAAAGGCGTATATTGACCTGTATTTCCTGCATAGCTATCTAAAACCTGAATCAAGTCATCTAAAGAGTTGGCTTCAATTTGTTGTTTTTGTTGCTGTAATACTTGAGCGACATCCAAACCACTTTGCTTCACCATTGTCGTCAGTTCTTTTGCAACTTTGATTTGATCAAATTCACCTTGTTGTTGTGCGAGTTGTTCAATGTCTTGCCATTCTTCTACTGTGTAGAATTCAACCTCTAAAACAGGTTTTTCACCGTAAGAAATACGTGTCAGGTTTGCTGTTTTGGGAGTAGCAGCTGTAGGTAATACAGGTTTACCATTAAAGAGTAGCGCATTTAAAAAGCTACTTTTTCCTGCTTTTACTTGCCCCATAATCGCAATATTGAGCGTTTGTTCTTCCTGATTAAAACGTTCGACTTGTTCAAGTAAAGGTTTTTTTAAACTTAAAATGTCTTGAATTTCATTAAAACGTCCCTGCCAAGGTTGTAATTGCTCAGAGAGTTGGTTCAATTTTTCTAGGTGTCGCTGAATGGTCATAAGGCGCTCTTTTTTATGATGAAATAAATATGTTATTGAGTGTACCTGAATTTCTATAAAAAAATACCCAGTCATTATGGGACTAGGTCATAGTTTGACGTAGTAATTTTTCTAAAGTGTTTTATATTTAATTTCAATTGTATATGATCGAAGAACAATAGAATTTAGGGCTATAGAATGTCATACCAAGAAGATTTTGATGTTGCACAGCGTTATGACTTGTTGTGTCGTGCCAGTCAGTCCAATGTTGAGCAGGATGGTCAACGTTTACAACTGTCAGCCAATTTGGATGTATTGGATAAAATCATTAATCATGATTTGCCTGAGTTGGCTCGTTCAGGTAGTCCTGATCATTTTGCTGATATTTTAAAAAATCTGAATTTGGAATTAGAGCATTTTAGAGAGTTTTGTGAGTTTCCTGACTTGGCTCAAAAAGTTGTAGTGGGAGTTGGCGGGGCATTTAGTGCTGGGAAATCCAGTTTAATTAATACGCTATTGGGGAAAAAGCGTTTAGTGGTTGAAATCGACCCAACGACTTCATTACCAACTTATTTATTACATGGTGAACAGGAACAGATCACGGCACTCAATTTATTCCGCCGCCGTGTGACTCTATCTCAAGATGAGTTTGCAAGTCTGACCCACGAAGAAAAAATAAAATATGGTAGTCAGATTGCTGGGCTATTACGTTCAGCTTTTGTCAGTGATCCTGATTTTGCATGGAAAAATATTGCTTTGCTCGATACCCCTGGGTATAGCAAACCTGATAGTGAACAGTGGAGTGAGCGAACAGATGAATCTGTGGCACGTTCACAGTTAAATCTATCTAACTTTATGATTTGGGTGGTGTCTGCGACACAAGGTACGATTTCCGACGATGATTTAAAGTTTTTGGCAACTCTAAATGCAGACATTCCTAAGTTGATTGTGGTCAGTCGTGCTGATGCTAAGACACCAGAAGATATTGCCAAAATTGTGGCTTTAGTGAAACAAACTACAGCAGAACGAGGCATCAATGTATTAGATGTAGTTCCTGTATCTGCACGGAAGAAAAATGATTATCCAGTTCAGCCAGTGGTTGAGTTTTTGGAGAAGTGGAATGAACAGAAAAAAAGTTTAAGTTTTGCTCGAAATTTTAAGCGGCAGTTTTTGGAATATGCGAGATTTATTCAAGGCAAACAACAGCAAACACAAATCAAGCTTGAGCAAATTAATAAGTTATTAGTTTTATCAGATCATAACGAGCAGATTTTACTTACTGAACGACTACAAGCGATTGAAAAAAATAGTAATAAAGAATGGAGCGATTTAGCTGGAAATCTTGAAGAAGAACAAAATAAGTTTTTTAATAAAATTAACCAACTTGCTGAATCATTTGGTTTTTTTCAAGAGCAGCTTATAGATTTGCATACTCTACTTAAAAATTCTGATTGCTCTGCGGAAGTGTTGCAACGCTATGCAGAACAGTTAACAGATAATGAGTTATTAAACCTAATTTATCAACATGAAAACTGTTCTAGTTCTATTTTTGAAAAAGTTTTATCTCAATCAGCCGGCAATGTTCCATTAGAAAAATTACAATATTTTTTAGAAAATAAAAATTTTCCTAAATTCTGTTCTTCGCTAAATAAACATCTTAATGTTATTGATATATCTAAATTAAGTGTTAAAGCAAGAATAAACCTTGCTAAAATTTCAACTCTTGAAAAAGAAAAGCAAGAATTACTTTATTTAGGTAAAAATCCATTGGTTAGAAAATCCCTTACTGAAAATGAAAATTTGGCTGAAAATTTAATTACTATTTTGGCTCAAGATAAAAACTCTGAAATAAAAAGTAGTTTAGCTAAAAACCAAATTATTAGTAGATATATACAATCAATTCTTGCTACGGATGAGAATGATTCAGTAAGAGAGGAGTTAGCTAACAATCCAAATATTAGTGAGGCTACGCAATTAATCCTTGTTCAAGATAGCAAAGATTCTGTAAGAAAAAATTTAGCCCAAAACCCCAATATTGGTGAGAATATACAATTAACTCTCACTCAAGATAACAATACGAATGTAAAATACACATTAGCACTATGTAATCCAAGTATTAGCGAAAATATACAATTATTTTTTGCTCAATCTGAAGATGAATATGCAAGAAGAAATTTAGCTAAAAATAAAAAAATTAATGAAAAAGTTCAAACCATGCTTGCCAATGATGAAAATGAGAATGTTAAAGAAAATTTAGCAGAGAACCCAAGTATTCTTGAAAAATTACAACTAGATTTCATTGAGAATGGAAGTGAATGGATAAAATACAATATAGCTAAAAACCCTAATATCACTGAGAACATACAGTTAAAGCTTGCCCAAGATGATGATTATTGGGTGAAAATATATTTATATGAAAATTCCAATGTTAACAAAGAAATACATTCGGAAATAATAAGTGATACAAATGTAAAAAACTATATTTTAGCATGTGATAAAACTATTGAAAATAATATGGTGTTATTAACTTTATCTGAAAGTCAAGATGTATATGTTTTAAGGAGTTTAGCTAGAAACTCTAATATTAGTGATGAGATTAAGATAAAACTATTTGAGTTACAGGATAACAGGGTAAAAATTAATTTAGCAGGAAATCCTAGTATTAGCGAATATTTACAATTAAAATTTCTTCAACAAGAAGATGAGGATATACGAAAAAGCTTAGCTAATAATCCAAATGTTACTGAGATCATACAGTTAAAACTAGCCCAAGATAATGATGATTGGGTACGAATTGCTTTAGCTGAAAATCCTAACATTACTGAAATTGTACAATTAAAACTTTCCCAAGATGCTGATGACTGGGTACGAAGAAATTTGTATAGCAATATAAATCTTAGTGAAAATGTACAGTTGAAATGTAGTCAATATGATAGATTATTTGATGATGTTTCAAATGTCGTAGATATAGGAATTATGAGTGGGCGTAACAAATTAGCTGAAAATCCTAGTATTACTGAATTAGTACAATTAGAAATACTTACTGATGGGAGTCCATTCGTCAGAGAACATTTAGCTAAAAACCCTAATATTACTGAATTAGTACAGCTAAAACTTGTTCAAGATGAAAATGAAAAGGTAAGAAACGCCTTATTTCAGAACCCTAATCTTTCAGTTAAAGTTGAGCAGCTATTGAGTTAACTTAAACATACTTCGACAAACTCATGAAGCATCTATTGAGTTTGTCGAAATTTAATCTACTGATCCAAATACTCCTTAACTGCTTTAGCCAAAGCCATCATTGGTTTCTTAAGGTTAACTTGAGGAACATAAAGCTGTTCATCACCATTGACATAGAGTTTAGACTCATCCCGATCAAAACGAATACTGCTGTTTCAGCCTAAACGATCAGTAGAATACGCTAAAAAAATGCTATATACTGTATGTATATAGCATTGGAGTATCAGACATGCTGACCTCTGTTTTTATGAATAATCGTAGCCAAGCAGTACGTTTACCTAGCATTTACCGTTTTTCAGAATCCACTCAAAAAGTCTTTGTTCGTATGGTAGGTATGGAACGTGTGATTAGTCCAGTAGAGCAAGTTTGGGATAGCTTTTTTGATGATCCTGAATTACAACTCTCTGCTGACTTTGAACGTGGTGAGCAAATCTCAACAGAACGAGAAGCTTTCTAAATGTTGAAATATATGCTGGATACCAACATTGTGATTTATACAATGAAGCAAAGACCGATTGAAGTGAAAGAAAAATTTAATGCAGTTTCAACCCAACTTTGTATCAGTAGCATTAGCGTAGCAGAATTAATTTTTGGCGCAGAGAATAGCCTAACGCCTGAAAAAAACCTAAAAATAATCGAAAACTTTTTATCACGATTGCAAGTTCTGGATTATGGCGTAGATGCGGCAATCCAATATGGCAATATCAAGGCACATTTAAAGAAAATTGGCACACCTATTGGTGAAAATGATTTACATATTGCCGCTCATGCTCGCAGTAAAGGGCTGATTCTTGTCACAAATAATACAAAAGAATTTGAGCGAGTATCTGCCTTACAAATCGAAAACTGGGTGAATGGATAACTCATTATCAAAATGATGATTTTAACAAGCTCAACCAATAGGCTGAACTTGTTCGGTAGATAGAACAAATGATGTCAAAACAAATTTATTGATCCAAATATTCTTTAACTGCTTTAGCCAAAGCCATCATCGGTTTTTTAAGATTATCTTGTGGTACATAAAGCTGTTCATCACCATTCACATAGAGTTTAGACTCATCCCGATCAAAACGAATACTACGGATTTGATTGAGTCGAGCCGCAAAACGCTTCCCAAGCGTATTCTTACAATATAATTCACTATGGGTTAGGAATAAGCCATTTTCAGCATTTTTAAATATGGTGGTGGTATCCACTAAAACCAATGGATCATCATTATATTTACCGTACTCACCATCTCCCTCAAAGGCATAAGCTTTAATGGCTTTATCAACCTTTTTACGCACACCGTAAATATCATCAATCAAATAGCTACCTGAACTTGGACGGCTAATTTCATCTTCATAGCTTTCTAAGATACTTTCTAAGGAGCGGCGAATAGGTAGTGCAGCTTGAACTTGGCTTTTAATCTGTTCAGCTCGTGCCAATAAATCCTGTGCTTTTTGCATTTCAAGTGCTTGACGTTGACGTTCCTGTTCGTCAGCAATCGCTTGCGCTTCTCGTCCCAGTTCTACCTGATATTGGGCAAGAGCTTCCTGACGTTGCTGGTCAATCGCAAATTGTTCAGCCAAATAATGTTGCCATTGCGCTTCAATATCGACATTTGCTAATTGCGCTAACTGATAAATTTGTTCAAATAAATGTTTTTGGAAACTATCCAAATCAACCTGATGATGCAGTTCAGAAAGGTGAGTTTTGATTTCTGCAAAATATTCAACAAAATTATCCAGTACAGATAAAGTCTGTGGTTGAGTATTCCAATCTTCTAAATATTGATCTAAACGAGAACGATCAAAGCCCTGAGACTGTCGAGCNGAATAGGTGAGTACAGNTTCAGTTTGAATCCCATGTTGTGCTAATGTTTGGACTGTAACAGTCTGGATAAGCTCTAAATCAATTTCAGTCTTTTTATCAGCACGACTAATAATAATCAGCTTGGGAATATCCGCGTTTAGTGTTTTTAAAAATTGTAGGTCACTTTCAGAAATGACACCTTGATCAGCAGAGATCAGCCAAATAATTCGTTGTGCATCATTCAGTTGAACTTTGGCAATGTGTGCATCACAATTTCCTTGTTCAGTACTTTCAGTATTGCTATAACCTGGCGTATCAAGAAAAGATAAATTTTGCCAAGGAAAATTTGATTGCTCTACAATGATTAAATCAATACTGTTGATTAAAACTTTATCATCTTGTTCAGCATGATGCGTTAAATTTTTAAACTGCTCCGTTGNAAGCNTTTGAGCTTCTCCCGATTTTAAAATCGCAGTAATTCGATTGCNAGTACCTTGTACTAAATAAGTTGGNATAGAGGTTGTTGGGTCAATCTCAACACTCAGTAGTTTCTGGCCCAATAACCCATTTAGAAAACTGGATTTGCCTGCACTAAATGCACCGCCAATGCCAATAATAAAACGATGATTGAGCTGGGGTGACACACAGAGTTTATAGAAATGATCTAATTCATGTTTGAAATCCAGACCCAATTGATTTGCCTGACCAATAGGTAAATGTGTTTTAAATTGGGCAATATTCTGTTCAAAGTATTGTTTAAGTTGTTGATAGTTATCTTGAATATCCGTATTTATATTTGACATTATTTAAATCCAGTGTATTGATTTTATGAGGGGCTATAGAGCAGATCTTATTTATACAGCAAGGATATAAATAAGATCTGCTATTTAAAAACTAAGCATTAAGTGCTTGAAGGACTTGATTCAGTGCAGTCAGGTCTTGTTGATACATGGCACGCTGTTGTGCCTGTTCGGCTTCACCTTGTTGTAACTGTTGTGCCAATTGATCTAGGGCAAGCTGGGCTTGTTGATATTTCTCTTCAATTTGTTGCTGAACATTTTTTTCAACCTGTTGCAGTTGCTCCGTCAAAATTTGACGCAAATTTAATTCTACTTGCGTCATGACTTGCGGAATGATGGACGCTTGTACATGCGAGCGAGCTTGCTCACGTTGTTCAGCGCGTTGCTGTTCTTTTTGGTTATCAGAAATAAAATGCCCTAGAATCGTCGTGATAATGGGAATGATCACCGCAGCATAAGGGAAAGCCCTTAAAACGATAGGGAGTAGGGTTGCAGCACTCGTCAGAAGTGTTGTATTCAGTCCATCATTATCATTCGCTTCAAAATTAAAATTTTGATTAATTTTAAGTTGTTCAGGTAGTTCTGATTCAATACGGTGTAAATATTTTTCGACTAAAGGTTTAAAATAGCGATCCATCCCCTCAGTCATGGCAATACGCACCGAATAAGTAATCTGTTGTTGCAGATCACCACCTTGATGAATCACACTATTGGCAAAGCTATCTGTTTCACCTGTTAGACGACTACGAATATGTTGGGTAATTTGTGACAGCACGTCATTAAAACGGCTGTTAATCTGTTGGTGCTCTTGTTTTATTTTTTGCTGAAAGTGTTGCATCTCTTCCTGCATTTCGGTTTGTTTTAGCTTCAAACTTTCTAAATTAAGATTGTCCTGATTATTTAAAACTTCAGTAGACCTCTTGCGAAAATCATTTTTTGATCAATTCCATGTTGTAAATTGCAGCAATCAAATTCAGGCGTAAACCCATGCGTTTGCGCCGATTGCGATAGCGCTCTGCAAGGATCCTAAAGACCTTTAATTTACCATTCACATGCTCAATCCCGATTCGCCGCTTACCAATTTCTCGATTAATCTGCTTTTGTATGAGTACCAGTGGTTTTTTCTTCGTCGCCTTAAAGGGAATTAAGCATTTTATTCCCATTAGTTTTAGACCTTGATAACCTTTATCCGCAATCATTATAGCCTTGTATCTCTGCTTCTTTTGATGGGTTTTGAATAGCTTAAAATCATGAACACTGCCATGAACAATCGCTACTGATAAAATTAGCTTTGTTTCATAATGAATGATGAGCTGAGCTTTGATCGTATGGCGTTTCTTTTTACCGCTATAGTATTTTTTCTGTTTTTTTTGGACGCTCAATGGTCATTTCAGTCACATCAACCACGACGACTTCCCAATCAATACCTTCACCTCTAGGTATTTTTTTAGGCAATTGAAATAATTCAGATTTTATTAAAATATTTTCAATTTTATGAACGATTCTTGATGCATTAGATTCATGTATGCCGTATGTCATGGCAACATGGAATAGTGTGCGGTATTCTCGCCAATAGCTTAAGGTCAAGAGGAGTTGATCTTCGATAGACAAAGCAGGAGGTCTACCTCGTGAATGATTTTTAGGGACGGCGTTTAATATGGTCATCATTTCTTGAAATGTTGAGGGCTGTATTCCGACTAGTCGCTTAAATTGGCTATTCGATAGCGATTTAACATTTGAATATTTCATGTGGGTATGATGACAGAAAATAGCTGTTTTCTAGGTATAAAAAACGACCAATAAGTTGATCGTTTTTTGATTTTCGCAAGAGGTCTATTGAAGTATTGCAATATAAATGAATGAGTAAGCTCTATTAATACGCATTCTTTCAAATAAGAAATAAAACAAAAATACTGANTATAGTTTAATTAATTAGGCAATTTAAATTACTTGGATTCAATCTTTTTATATTTACGATAATTGTATCGTGGAAATGGTATTATAAAATAATAATTTATGCATATCAGTAAGGAAAAAAATCCATGTCCCAGAATTTAATTCGGTTGACTTATGTCAGTAAAGCAACCTTCAAACCGTTTGGTGGAGCAGACGGTGTTGACAAAAACGTTGCTCAAATTTTAAGTGTCGCTCGACGAGAAAANAAAAAAAATAATTTAGTAGGTGCACTATATTATGGGAATGGTTGCTTTTTTCAGTGTTTAGAGGGGGAAAAACAAGATATTGACGCACTATATGCCAAATTAGAAAAAGATCAGCGACACACTGAACTTAAAGTATTATTGGTTGAGACGATTGAACAGTTTGGTTTTTTATCATGGGAAATGAAGTACGCCACCATTGACAAAGAAGTTCGCTCATTTTTAAGAACTCATAATTTAGTTAAATTTGACCCTTATCGCTTTACACCAGAAATGATTTCTGAATTAATCGTATTGCTTAAGAAAGCAGATGATATTGCAGATGATCAGCTTAAACAATTAGATACTAGACCTCTTGCAAAAATCAAAAACGATCAACTTATTGGTCGTTTTTCATACTCAAAAATAAGCGATCCTCTGTCATCATACCCACATGAAATATTCAAATGTGAAATCGCTATCGAACAGCCAATTTAAACGATTGGTTGGAATACAACTTTCAACATTTCAAGAAATGCTGACTGTATTGACCGCCGTCCCCAAAAATAGCACACGAGGCAGACCTCCTGCTCTTTCTATTGAGGATCAACTCCTCATGACCTTGAGCTATTGGCGAGAATATCGCACCTTATTCCATGTCGCTATGACCTATGGCATTCATGAGTCTAGTGCATGTCGAATCATTCAGAGTATTGAAAATGTTTTAATAAAATCTGAGTTATTTCATTTACCTAAAAAACTACCTAGAGGCGAAGGAATTGATTGGGAAGTCGTCGTGGTTGATGCGACTGAAATGACCATTGAGCGTCCAAAAAAAACAAAAAAAGTTCTATAGTGGTAAAAAGAAACGCCATACGATCAAAGCACAACTCATCATTCATTATGAAACAAAGATGATCCTTTCAACCGCGATTGCCCATGGCAGTGTTCATGATTTTAAGCTATTCAAAGCCCATCAAAAGAAGCAACGATTTAAAGCGTTTATGATTGTAGATAAAGGCTATCAAGGCTTAAAAGCAATGGGCATAAAATGCTTAATTCCATTTAAAGCGACAAAGAAAGCGCCACTCGTCCTCGTCCAAAAGCAAATCAACCGCGAAATTGGAAAACGGCGTATCAGGATTGAGCATGTTAATGGCAAACTAAAGGTTTTTAAGATTCTTGCAGAGCGTTATCGCAATCGGCGTAGACGCATGGGTTTACGTCTAAATTTGATCGCGGCTATTTACAATATGGAACTGGTTAAAAAATGATTTTTGCAAGAGGTCTA
>JGI24770J26754_10002188_pt1 | contig 13562 bp, 11 predicted proteins | sample LakOneMetagenome_FD_26754 | JGI IMG/M metagenome (IMG submission 26754) | reverse complement strand
CCCGCCGCGACGTTGGCCGCTGCGGCCGCCGCCACCGCCGCCACCGCCGCCACGACGGCGCGGCGCATCGGGATCGCGTGGCACGTACGGCGCCGGCTGCAACTTGGGCAGGTCGGCGGGTTCGTAGCGCTCGACTGGAATCTTGTGGCCGATGAAGTTCTCGATGTCGGGGAGCGAGATCGCGTATTCCTCGCATCCGAAGCTGATCGCATCGCCCATCGCGCCGGCGCGCGCCGTGCGGCCGATGCGGTGCACGTAGTCGGCGCAATCCTGCGGCAGGTCGAAGTTGAACACGTGGCTCACGTCGGGAATATGCAGGCCGCGCGAGGCGACATCGGTGGCGATCAGCACGGCGAGTTCGCCTTCGTGGAACTGGCGCAGGAACCGCAGCCGCTTCGGTTGCGGCACGTCGCCCGAGATCGCCTGGGCGGCAAAGCCGTTGGCGCGCAGCGAAGCCTCGAGCCGTTCGGCCATGCGCTTCGTGTTGACGAACACCATCGTGCGATGCGCCTCGCTCTGGCGCAGCAGGTGCACCAGCAGCGGAATCTTCTCCGGCATCGACGGGAAATAGATCGCCTGGCGCACCCGGTCGATCGTCACCTTGTCCGGTTCGATGCGCACCAGCTCGGGATTGTTCATGTGCTCGTAGGCGAGTTCGAGCACGCGTTGCGAGAGCGTCGCCGAGAACAGCATCGACTGGCGCTTCTCGGGCGCCGGCAGCCGGCGCATGATGTAGCGGATGTCCGCGATGAAGCCCAGGTCGAACATGCGGTCGGCCTCGTCGAGCACCAGCACCTGCGCGTGGCGCAGGTCGTACACGCCCTGCTTGAGGTAGTCGATGACGCGGCCCGGCGTGCCGATGAGTATGTCGACGCCGTCGGCGAGCTGCTTGCGCTGCTTCTCGTAATCGGTGCCGCCGAACACGACGGCGAGCGGAAGGCCGGTGTGGTGGCCCAGCACCAATGCATCCTTGTGGATCTGCACCGCGAGTTCGCGCGTCGGGGCGATCACCAGCGCGCGCACGGAAGTGGCTGCTTTTCCAGCAGGCGCGGGCCGCGACAGCAGCGATTGGTACAGCGCGACGAGGAAGGCCGCGGTCTTGCCGGTGCCGGTCTGCGCCTGCCCGGCGATATCGCGGCCGGTGAGCGCCGTAGGCAGCGTCTGCGCCTGGATCGGCGTGCAATACGTGAATCCCGCCTCGACGATGCCCTGCATCAGCGCCGGATGCAGCGGCAGGCTTGCGTAGCTCAACGTGCTTAAGTGCTCATCACCCATGGGAATAGCGCTGGCACTTGCAATGCCACCCTGATTTGGCTAAAAATATCGTCAACGGCCGCTCCTCTGCGTGCCAGCCATACCAATCCTTCAGTCACAAGTGTAACCGCTGAGCGGCTCCCATGCGCCACTGTCTGGCCCGCCGCGCATAAAATCCCCGCCGTACCCATCCATCCAAATCGCATGTCCAACATCTCAACGGAGGCCCCGAGGTCGCGTGAGTAACGAAAAAATTGTCCACACATCGGATGCCCGGTTCGAAGCCGATGTCATCAAGTCCGACCAACCCGTACTGCTCGATTTCTGGGCCGAATGGTGCGGCCCCTGCAAGCAGATCGCGCCGATCCTCGATGAGATCGCCGGCGCATACCACGGGCGGCTGCGCATCGCGAAGCTGAACATCGACGAGAATCCGCAGACGCCGCCGAAGTTCGGCATCCGCGGCATCCCGACGCTGATCCTGTTCAAGAACGGCACCGTCGAAGCGCAGAAAGTCGGCGCGCTTTCCAAGTCGCAGCTCACCGCATTCCTGGACCAGCACCTGTGAGAGGCTATCTCGGCAACCAGGGCCGCAACCAGCAGCGCAACAAGGGCCCGCGCCACGGCAATCGCGACGGCAATCGCGACCCGAACCGCGGCAACGTCGGCGGCCGCATGGACGAGCACCTGCCCGACCTCGAGCCGTTGGGCGATGACGATGCCGAGATCATCAGTCCGGCCGAGCTCGCCGCCTCGCGCAACTCGATGAACCTGACGGCCCTGAAGGCCAAGCCCATACACGAACTCGTCAAGCAGGCTGAGTCCATGGGCCTGGAGAGCCTTGCGCGCTCCCGCAAGCAGGACATCATCTTCTCGATCCTCAAGGCGCATGCGCGCAACGGCGAAGACATTTATGGCGACGGCGTGCTCGAGATCCTGCAGGACGGCTTCGGCTTCCTGCGTTCGGCCGACGGTTCGTATCTTGCCGGTCCCGACGACATCTACATCAGCCCGAGCCAGATCCGGCGCTTCAACCTGCGCACCGGCGATTCGATCTCCGGGTTGATCCGACCGCCGAAAGACGGCGAGCGCTATTTCGCGCTGCTCAAGGTCGGCGAGATCAATTTCGATTCACCCGAGAGCGCCCGCAACAAGGTGCTGTTCGAGAACCTGACGCCGTTCCATCCGACGCGGCGGCTCAAGCTCGAACGCGGCAACGGCAGCACCGAAGACCTGACCGCGCGCACGATCGACCTGGTCGCGCCGATCGGCAAGGGCCAGCGCGGCCTCATCGTGTCGCCGCCGAAGGCCGGCAAGACGATGCTGCTGCAGAACATCGCCACCTCGATCAGCTGGAACCACCCTGAAGTGCACCTGATCGTGCTGCTCATCGACGAGCGGCCCGAGGAAGTCACCGAGATGCAGCGCACCGTGAAGGGCGAGGTCGTTTCCTCGACCTTCGACGAACCGGCCGCGCGCCACGTGCAGGTGGCCGAAATGGTCATTGAAAAGGCCAAGCGCCTGGTCGAGCACAAGAAAGACGTGGTCATCCTGCTCGATTCGATCACGCGCCTCGCGCGCGCCTACAACACCGTCGTGCCGAGCTCCGGCAAGGTGCTCACCGGCGGCGTCGACGCGAACGCGCTGCAGCGCCCGAAGCGTTTCTTCGGCGCCGCGCGCAACATCGAGGAGGGCGGCTCGCTGACGATCCTGGCGACCGCGCTGATCGACACCGGCTCGAAGATGGACGATGTCATCTACGAGGAATTCAAGGGCACCGGCAACAGCGAAATCCACCTCGACCGGCGCATCGCCGAGAAGCGCGTGTTCCCCGCGGTGAACATCAACCGTTCCGGCACCCGCAAGGAAGAGCTGATCACCGACCAGGCGGAACTGGCGAAGATGTGGATCCTGCGCAAGCTCCTGCATCCGATGGACGAACTGGCCGCGATCGAATTCCTGCTCGACAAGATGAAGGATACGAAGACCAATTCGGAATTCTTCGAGGCGATGAAGCGCTGATCTCGCGCGCCAGGCGCTAGCAACACGGCGTCCGGCGCGCTTCGCAAGCCCGTTTTTCGCCTAGCGGTTCACAGTTTCGAGCGTCGCAGCGCGGCGACGCTGGCGCGGCAGCGCAGGCTCCCCGATGATAGGGCGCATGCGTCACCTGCTGTTAACCGCTGTCCTGCTGGCTTCCGCCACGGCTGTCCGTGCGCAGCAGTCGGCGCCGGAGCCGGCCAGCCCGATCACCGATCACTTCGCGCTGCGTGCGAGCTACTTTTCGGGCACCGCGGCGACCGACGGGCGCGTCGATGATCCGAATGCGACGACGCTGGGTACGCCGTTTTCGCTCGAGAGGGATTTCAACCTCAGCCCGAGCGTGCACCAGGCGCGCGCGGAGTTCATGTTCCGCATGCGTGAGCGCGGCCGCCTGCGCGTCGACCTGTGGGAGCTGACCCGCACCGGAGTGGCCAGCCCCACTGAAACGATCGTCTATCGAACCCACACGTTCACGCCCGCGGACACCGTCTACTCGGAATTCGACTGGCACCAGGTCGACCTGACGTGGACGTACTCGTTCATCAAGGGCCGCCGCTTCGAGCTGGGCACCGGCCTCGGATTGCACCTGCTCGAGGCGGAAGCAACCGCCAACGCCACGCAATCGACGGGCCCGGTATCCGAAAAATTCACCGGCGCCGGTCCGTTCGTCACGGTCGCGCTCGATGCCACCTGGCGCATCACGCGCCGCTTCGCGTTGTCGGCCCGCGGCCAGTACTTCAAGCTGACGGTGAGCTCGCTGAAAGGACAGCTCGGCGACTACCACGGCGACGTGCAATTCCGCTGGCGCCCCAATCTCGCGTTCGGCCTCGGCTACCAGAGCACGCAGACGCGGCTCGATGTCACCAATGACGATCCCAACGGATTCATGAGGATCGGGACACACGGGCCGGAATTGTTCGCGCGCGCGAGTTTCTAGCAGGCATAGGCGTGCCTATGCCTGCGTCGGGCGACGTGGTTCGGCTCGGCGATTCCAGTGGGCGATCAGGCCGATGCAGGCGAGCAGCATGGCGGCGCTCAACGCGAGCGAGTGGTGGATGCCGAGCAGTGCGCCGCCGAGGCCCACCGTGACGCCACTGAAGGCGCGGAGTCCCATGCTTGCGGTGATGTAGAGGCCGATGATGTGTCCGCGCTGCCCGGCCGGGGCGCGCAGCTGCACGATCGTCAACGCCATCGCGCTGAACGACAATTCGAAGAAGCCGGCTGCGAACAGCAACGGCAGCGTGAGCAGGTAATTGTGCGACAGCGCGAAGCCGGCGATCGCGAGGCACCAGCAGGCGGCGAGCGACAGGGCGCTGGTGGGCGAAGGCGCCAGGAAACCACCGCTTTCGAGCAGCAGCGCCGCGGCGATCGCGCCAGCGGCGTCAGCGCCGAGTAGCGCCGTGTAGGCGGCGCCCGCATTGTGAAACCCCAGGTCGTCGGCGAAGCCGGGCATCTGCGCCTGGTAGGCGTTGCCGATCAGGAACGATGCGGCCGCGGCCAGCAGGGTCATCGCGATGATCTGCGGGTTGCCGCTCATGTTGCGCCACGTCGCGGCGATCGCGCCCGGGCCGGCGGCGCGCGGCTGGGGGCGCGGCGCCGACGCATCGCGCAGCGGTTTGTAGCGCGGCTTCTGCAGCCAGACCAGCATCGGCAGGTAGACGAGCGCGTTGGCGAGTATCCCGTAGGCGGGGCCGAGCGCCAGCAGCAATCCATTGCCGAGCGCCGGGCCAGCCAGCATGCCGAGGTATCGCGCGCTCGCATTCAATCGCACCGCGCTCTGCAGATGTTCGGGGCCGACGATGTCGTGGATCAATACCTGCGAGGGCGGCGTCCACAGGACGCCGGCGATGCCGTGCAGCGCAAGCAGCGTCCACGCCTCCCAAAGATGCATCTGGCCATGCAGGAACAGCAGGCCCCAGCCGACCGACACGGCCATGAACAGCAGCATGCCGCACTGGATCATGCGGCGCGGGTTGTAGCGATCGGCCAGGGCGCCGGAATAGCCGGCGAGCAGCAGGTACGGCACCCAGTGCGAAATCACCGCGAAAGCGCCGAGCGCGGGCGAATGGAACTGCTGGTGCAGCACCCAGTAGCTGATGACGTGCTCGGTATTGTCGGCGAGCATCGCAGTTGCGCCGCCGAGTACGAATCCGCCGTAGCCGCGATGCCCCAGCGCGGCGAAGGACGACCGGTGGGGTGGCCGTTGCGGCGCTTGGGCGTCGTCGGGCGGCTCAGCCACCGCGTGCGATGGCCCGGTATCCGATGTCACGCCGATGCTGCGCACCGGCAAAGTCGATGCAGTCGATGAGCTGGTACGCGGCGCGCTGTGCGGCAGCGACGCCGACCCCGAGGCCCACGGCGCACAGCACCCGGCCACCGCTGGTGACAACCTGGCCGTTGCGCAGCTCGGTGCCGGCATGGAACACCTTGCCCGGCAATTTCGCGGCGCGATCGAGCCCGCTGATGGCGTCGCCGGTGCGCACCGTGCCCGGATATCCCGGCGCCGCCAGCACGACGCCGAGCGCGGCGCGTTCATCCCAGTCGATGCGCACTTCGTGCAGTCGACCGGCCAGCGCGGCCTTGCAAAGCGCCGGCAGGTCGGAACGCAGCCGGGCCAGCACGGCCTGCGCTTCCGGATCGCCGAAGCGGCAATTAAACTCGATGACGCGCGGCGCGCCGCTCGCATCGATCATCAGCCCGGCGTAGAGGAAGCCGGTGTACGGCATGCCTTCGGCGGCGAGGCCACGCAACGTCGGATCGATGACTTCGCGCATCACGCGCTGGTGCACGCTCATCGATACGATCGGCGCCGGGGAATAGGCGCCCATGCCGCCGGTGTTCGGACCGGTGTCGCCATCGCCGATGCGCTTGTGGTCCTGGGAACTGGCGAACGGCAATGCATGCCTGCCATCGGCCATGACAATGAAGCTGGCTTCCTCGCCCTGCAGGAACTCCTCGATGACGACCGTGTCGCCGGCGTCGCCGAAACGCCCGCCGAACATCGCATCGACCGTCGCGAGCGCTTCGTCGGCGCTGGCGGCGATGACGACGCCCTTGCCGGCGGCGAGCCCGCTGGCCTTGATGACGATCGGCATCGGTTGCGCGCGCAACCAGCCGGCGTCGAAATCGGCGCGCGTGAAGGTTCGGTATTGCGCGGTCGGTATGTTGTGCCGGCGCAGGAATTCCTTCGTGAACGACTTCGAGCCCTCGAGCTGCGCGCAGGCGCGGCTCGGTCCGAAGCAGGCGAGGCCTGCCGCCTGGAACGCATCGACGACGCCCAAGACCAGCGGCGCTTCGGGCCCGATGATCGTCAGCGCANTATTTTCCGCGCGGGCGAGCGCGACGAGCTCCGCGATATCGGTCGCGGCGACNGCGACGTTGCGCACCTTCGATTCGGTGGCGGTGCCGGCGTTGCCCGGCGCCACCAGCACTTCATCGACGCCGGCGGACGCCGCGCAGCACCAGGCCAGCGCGTGCTCGCGGCCGCCATTGCCAACGATCAATATCTTCATCAATGCCGGAAGTGGCGCATGCCGGTGTACACCATGGCCATGCCGTGTTCGTCCGCCGCCGCGACCACTTCGTCATCGCGCTTCGAGCCACCCGGCTGGATGACCGCGCTGATGCCGTAACCGGCCACCGCGTCGATGCCGTCACGAAACGGGAAGAACGCGTCGGAGGCCATGACCGCGCCGCGCACCTCGAGCCTTTCGTCGGCGGCCTTGAGCGCCGCGACGCGGCTGGAATACACGCGGCTCATCTGGCCGGCGCCAATGCCGATCGTCGCGGCGTCGCGCGCGAACACGATCGCGTTCGACTTGACGAAGCGCACCACGTTCCACGCGAACATCAGGTCGGCCAGCTCGCGTTCGTCCGGCTTGCGCCGCGTCACGACGCGCAGCTCACCGATGCCCACGGTATCGGTGTCGCGATCCTGCACCAGAAGTCCGCCGTTGACGCTGCGCAGTTCGTAGGAATCGCCGGTGGGCGCCGCCAGGTCGCCGACGGCCAGCACGCGGATCGCCGCCTTGGCCTGCAGCACGTGGCCGGCCTGCGCGTCGATCGAAGGCGCGGCGATCACCTCGGCAAACTGCCGGTCGATGATGGCCTGCGCCGTCGCGGCATCGAGCGGCCGGTTGAAGGCGATGATGCCGCCGAAGGCCGAGGTGGGATCGGTGCGATGCGCGAGCGCGTACGCGGCAGCGATGCTGTCGGCGGTCGCGACCCCGCAGGGATTCGCATGCTTGACGATCACGCAGGCGGGCGTCGCGAATTGGCGTACGCATTCAATCGCCGCGTCGGCATCGGCGATGTTGTTGAACGACAGCTCCTTGCCCTGCAGCATCCTCGCGGTGCCGACCGAGGCGCCGCGGGCGTCCATCGCGCGGTAGAACGCGGCGCGCTGGTGCGGATTCTCGCCGTAGCGCAACTCCTGCGTGCGCTGGAAGATCAACGGCAGCGTCGCGGGAAAGCGTTCGATCGGCAGTTGCTGCGCACGTTGCAGGTAGTCCGATACGCAGGTGTCATAGGCGGCCGTGTGCGCGAACGCTTTCGCGGCGAGGCGCGAACGCGTGTCGATCGACGTCTCGCCGCTGGCTTCCAGTTCCGACAGCACGGTCGCGTAGTCCGCCGGATCGACGACGACGGTCACGTCCGCATGGTTCTTGGCAGCGGCGCGCAACATGGCGGGCCCGCCGACATCGATGTTCTCGATCGCTTCGTCGAAGGTGCAATTGGGACGGGCGATCGTCGCGGCGAACGGATAGAGATTGACGACCAGCAGGTCGATCGCGCCAATGCCGTGCTCGGCCATGACCGCCTCATCGGTGCCGCGACGGCCGAGCAGTCCGCCGTGCACGCGCGGGTGCAGCGTCTTGACGCGCCCACCCATGATTTCGGGAAAGCCTGTGTAATCAGCGACTTCGCGCACCGCAATGCCCGCGTTGCGCAAGGCCTGCGCCGTGCCGCCCGTGGACAGGAGTTCGACGCCGCGCCGCTCCAGCGCGCGGGCAAGTTCGACGAGGCCTTGTTTATCGGAGACCGAAAGCAGTGCGCGCGCGATCGCCATGCCGTCCAGGGCCTATTCAGGCAGCCCCATGGTGCGCAGTTTCTTGCGCAAGGTGGTGCGGGTGATGCCGAGGATCTCGGCCGCCTGGCTCTGGTTGCCGTCGGCGTAGTCGAGCACGGCGCGCAGCAACGGCTCTTCGACTTCGCGCAGCACGAGGTTGTACAGGCGTGCCGGTCGGTGGCCGTTGAGGTTGGAGAAGTAGTCGCTGAGGACGCGCTCGGTGTGGGTGCGCAACGGAAGGTCTTTGCCCGCGATCCGGTTCATCGTTGTAGTTCTTCGCAATTCGCCGCAGCCGATTCCTGTTCGAAAACCCGCCGGGCCAGTGCGAACTGCGACGCGGAATCTTCCGCCGCCATGAGCGCAGAGCGTGCTGCTCGCGTCTCGGGCCGCAGGTCGCAGTAACGAGCCAGGTGTTTTCGCGCCATTCGCACCCCCGTGTACTCGCCGTAAAACGCATACAGGGATTCGAGGTGCTGAAGGATGATCGTTGCGATCGGCGCGCGCAAGAGTGGCGAAGATTTTTTTTCCGCGCGCAGGAATGAATTGACATCACTGAAAATCCATGGTGAGCCCAATGCGGCGCGCCCGATCATCACTGCATCGGCGCCGGTGTGCTCGAGAACCGCGGCGGCTTGCGCCGGCGTGCGGATATCGCCGTTGGCGATCACCGGAATGCGCACCGCGCGCTTCACCGCGCGGATCGATTCGTATTCCGCCTGGCCGTTGAAGCGATCGGCGCGCGTGCGGCCGTGCACGGCGATCGCCGCCAGGCCCGCACGCTCGGCGGCTTGCGCGATGTGGGTCGCGTTGCGGCGCGACGGATCGGTGCCGGTGCGGATCTTCACCGTCACCGGCACGTCGACCGCCTGCACCAGCGCATCGAAAATGCGTTCCACCAGTGGTTCGTCGGCCAGCAGCGCCGANCCGCACAGCTTGTCGCAGACTTTCTTCGCGGGGCAGCCGAGATTCAGGTCGATGATGTCGGCGCCTTCGCCGACCTGGCGGCGCGCCGCCTCGGCCAGCTGCGCCGGATCGCTTCCGGCCAGTTGCACGGCGACCGTGCGGCGCCGCGATGTGTGCGCGAGGGCGCTGCCGGCCATCCGGCGGCGAGACTTGGGTGATTGCCACAGCGACTGGTCGGCGCTCAGCATCTCCCCGCAGGCCAGCGCCGCACCGAACTGCGTGCACAATTCGCCAAACGGCGGATCGGTGACGCCGGCCATGGGCGCGAGCAGCACCCTTCCTCCGAGTGCATGCGGTCCGATGGACAGGCTCACGGCGTGCCGGCGACCAGCGCGCTGTCGCCGGCGCAGCGAACGCCGCCGCCCGCCGCCGCGATGCACACATCCAGCTCGAAGCTGGAAGCCTGCTGCGAGGGATCCTGCACGCGCACTTCGGTGTCGATGCGCGCATCGCGCGCGATGAACTGCTGGCCGTGAAGGGCCGCCGGCAGGTATTGCGCGGGTTCGATTTCGCCGCTGCTGACCGCCTTGCCGTAGCGGTCAAGCAGCGTCAGGCGCAGCAGCGGCAATGCCAGCGCCTGCGCGCCATGGTTGGCGAGGCTCAGGCGCACGCGCAGTGCGTGCGCATCGCCGGGGTCGGCCGTCGCGCCGAGCTGGCGCACGTCGTAGGCGGCCAGGTTCCAGTTCGGCCGCAGCGGTTCGCCCAAGGCGGCGGCCATCCGGCTCATCGGGACGTACCAACCGGCGCGCGTGGCCAGGTCGTTGCGCCAGTGGTTGATCGCCTGCGCACCCAGCAGCAGTGCGAGCAGCGCCGAACCGGCGATCATCCAGCCGCGGTAGCGCAGGGCCGGCGGCTCGCGCAGCAGCTGCGGCATGATGTTGCTGCCGGTGGCATTGATGTTCGCGTCGTGGCGGAATTCGCCGGTCGCCTCGCGCAGCGCCGCGATCTCGCGCGGCAGGTCGGCGCCGCCCAGCGAGTATTCGCCCGACCGGCCGGTGTCGACGATGAAATCGACGATGGCTTCCTCGTCGTAGTCTTCGCGCGGCTCGGCCGCGCGGCGCGACACGTCGGCGATCTCGCTGTCGAGCACTTCCTGCGGAATGAGCTCCTCGGTCTGCAGGAACGTATCGCCCTCGAGCACGATGGTCTCGAACGTGCCGGTACCCTGATATTCCTTGATCTCGAGTTCATCGTCCGGCGTATCCGGCGGCGGCGGCAGTGGCGGCGGCGTGTCGACGAGGCGCAGCGCGGGCGCAGCCGGGGGCCGTGGCGGCGGATCCTGCCGCGGCGCGGGTTCGGGCGCGGGCTCGTCCGGCGCGCCCGGGTCGGGGGACCCGGCGGACTCGCCGTTCTCGTCTTCCTCGTCGGCATCGAGGGCGTCATCGCTCAGTGCCGGGCGCGACACCGTGCCGCTCGCGCGATGCGCGTCATCGGCATCCGCATGCGTGTCGCGGTACGGGGGCGGCTCCATTGCCGCCAGCACCGATTCTTCGGAAAGCGCCAGCAGCGCATTGAACACGTTGGCGCAGCGGCCGCAGCGCACATAGCCTTGGCCCGCACGCAGGTCCGCGGCGGTCACGGCCAGCGTCAGCGCGCATTTGGGGCAAACCGTGTACATCAGCTCTTCCTGGCGCCCGCAAGCGCCACCCAGCCGTCGCGCTCGCCGCAACGGGCAATATCAAACCACGAAGCATAGACGCAAGCCACGGCTTCCGCCTGTTCCGCGAGGATTCCCGCCAGCAGGATCGTGCCGCCCGGCGCCAGGCGCGCGGCGAAATCTCCGGCGAGTTCGCACAGCGTGCGCGCCAGGATGTTGGCGACCAGCACGTCGGCGCGCTCCGGCAGCCGCGAGGCATCGGTGTGCACGACCAGGCGAGGGCCGATGCCGTTCGCGTGTGCGTTGTCCGCAGTCGCCAGCAATGCCTGCGGATCGATGTCAAAGGCGTCGACGCGCGCGGCACCGACCAGGGCCGCCGCGATCGCGAGCACGCCGGATCCGCAGCCGTAGTCGATGACGCTCGCACCAGCCGGCAGATGCGCGTCCAGCCATTCGAGGCACAGCGCCGTGCTCGGATGCGTGCCGGTGCCGAAGGCCAGGCCCGGATCGAGCCGCACGACGATGGCGCCCGGTTCGTGCACCAGCTCGTGCGTGGGGCAAACCCACAGCCGCGAACCGAAGCGTCGCGCATGGAAATCGCGCAGCCACTCGCGCTCCCAGGCGCGACCGGCGAGATGGCGCGTTTCGATGCGGTCCGTGCCGAGCCCCAGTTCGTGCTCGAGTGCGGCGCTCAAGCCGGCCACGTCGGCATCGGCCGGATACAGCGCCTGCAGTCGCGTCGCGGGCCAAAGCCGCACTTCGCCGACGCCGGGTTCGAGCACGGCATCATCGTGCACATCGCTGAAGGTGATCGCCTGCGCGCCCAACGCGAGGCAGGCGTCTTCAGCGCGGGCGGCATCGAGCCCGCGCAGCTCGAAGCTCAACGCCAGGTAGTCCATGTGCGGGGTCGGGCGTGCAGGCGTAGGGGCTACTTCAACCCCAGGCGCCGCTCGAGGTAATGGATGTCGAGTCCGCCGGCCTGGAACGCCGAGTGCGCGAGGATTTCCTGGTGCAGCGCCGTGTTGGTCTTGATGCCCTCGACCACGAGCTCCGCCAGCGCATTGCGCATGCGCGCAATCGCGGTGTCACGCGTGTCGCCGTGCGTGATCAGCTTTCCGATCATCGAATCGTAGTACGGCGGCACGTTGTAGCCCGAGTACACATGGCTGTCGACGCGCACCCCGGGTCCGCCGGGCGGGTGCCAGAGCTTGATCGGCCCGGGCGAGGGCATGAAGGTGCGCGGGTCCTCGGCATTCAGCCGGCACTCGAGCGCATGGCCGCGGATTTCAATGTCATCCTGCTTGAACGGCAGCTTCTCGCCGGCGGCGATCTGCAGTTGCAACTTGACCAGGTCGATGCCGGTGATGAGCTCGGTCACCGGATGCTCGACCTGGATGCGCGTGTTCATCTCGATGAAATAGAACTCGCCGTCCTGGTACAGGAACTCCAGCGTGCCCGCGCCACGGTATTTCACGGCCTTGCAGGCATCGACGCAGCGCTCGCCCATCTTCGCGCGCTGCTTGGGCGTGATGCCCGGCGCCGGGGCCTCTTCCATGACCTTCTGGTGGCGCCGTTGCATCGAGCAGTCGCGCTCGCCGAGGCTGACGACGTTGCCGTAGTTGTCGCCGATCACCTGGAACTCGATGTGGCGCGGCCGCTCGAGGAATTTTTCCATGTAGACCTGGTCGTTGCCGAACGCAGCCGCCGCTTCCGAACGCGTCACCGCGATCGAACTGAGCAGCGCGCCTTCGGAATGCACGACGCGCATGCCTCGGCCGCCGCCGCCGCCGGAGGCCTTGATGATCACCGGATACCCGATCTCGCGCGCCTTGCGGATATTGGCGGCGGTGTCTTCGCCGAGCGGGCCGCCCGAGCCCGGCACGCAGGGCACGCCGGCCTTGCTCATCAGGTTGATCGCCGAGACCTTGTCGCCCATCAGCCGGATCGTCTCCGCTTTCGGGCCGATCCACGTGAAGCCGCTCTTCTCGACGCGCTCGGCGAAATCGGCATTTTCGGACAGGAAGCCGTAGCCCGGGTGGATCGCGACCGAGTCGGTGACCTCGGCCGCGCTGATGATGGCCGGCATGTTGAGGTAGCTGTCGCGGCTGGCAGGCGGCCCGATGCAGACCGATTCGTCCGCCAGCAGCACATGTTTCAGGTTTGCGTCCGCCGTCGAATGCACGGCAACGGTCTTGATGCCCAATTCGCGGCAGGCGCGCAGGATGCGCAGCGCAATTTCGCCGCGGTTGGCGATGACGATCTTGTCGAGCATGGAACGGCCGCTATTCGATGACGAACAGGGGCTGGCCGAATTCGACCGGATCCCCATTCTTGGCCAGCACGGCGCGCACGCGGCCGGCAAACTCCGACTCGATCTGGTTCATCATCTTCATCGCCTCGATCGTGCACAGCACCTGGCCCTGCTGCACCTCATCGCCGATGTCGACGAAGGGCTTGGCGCCGGGCGAGGGCGCGACGTAGAAGGTGCCGACCATGGGCGCCGTGACGACCTGCTCGCCCTCGGCGCTGGCCCGTGCCGCGGACGGGGCTTCCGCAGCCNGCGCGGCGGACGCGACGCGCGCCGCCGCCGAGGGCGATGTCGTCGCAGGCGCCTGGGCGTAGCTCACCATCGGCGCGACG
>JGI24770J26754_10002183_pt1 | contig 13580 bp, 11 predicted proteins | sample LakOneMetagenome_FD_26754 | JGI IMG/M metagenome (IMG submission 26754) | reverse complement strand
AAATATTAAAATAAAAAAACCGAAACGATTGTGTTTCGGTTTTTTATTGAATAGTTATTTGGTTATGCCTTCCGGTGCAAAGAGGAATGCATATTCCCCTGCCCGGTCATTCAATGCTTTGAACCACCACAAAGCCTATGACAATGACCTGGTAATTTTTTGAAAGCCATAATTCATGTATAAGGAATTTTAATTTCTTCTTGCCAATACAATTACGTTCCTGAACCGCTTTGTCTTGCCCTGCAGGTTAAATACTTCCGTGCAGATGATATAGATCCCTACCGGTAATTTTTGATTTTGTTCAGCAAGCCCGTCCCAGCGATAATATCCTTTCACAGCACTCAAAGCATTGCGTTGCAGGTAACGGACCGGCCGCCCCGCCGCATCGAATATGGTAATGTTTGAAACATAGCCCGGTTCGGGGAATACATAATTGATGGTTGCAAAATCATCCGTACCATCATTGTCGGGACTAACAATATCCGGGCTTACAGTGATCTCACCCTGTACAGCAGCATCCATCCTGTATTGAGAATTTTTATAAGCAGGCGTTCCATATCCCACGCTGCCGGCGGCGCTATGCCAGTTCTGTTCGCTTTGCGATGGCGCATCATAATCTATGCGTTCCAATGAAACGCCTTCCGCATTGCTGATCAGTTTAAAATGCCATTTGTCGGAATAAGCCAGCTCATCGATGATATTGCCCTGCTCATTTAAAAGAATGACGTCACCCTTATCATCATTAAAAGAAGGCATGCCCGGAATTTCTATGAATGCATCCGGGTTGCCGGCAATATAATCATGCAATACAAGCTGCCGGCTTGCTGTGATGACCATAAAATCATGTGGGAATAATAAATATTCTTCTGTAGTTAACCGTACGATGTTATCGATAATCCCCGATGAATTCCTGTTGGCGATATAAATATTTTCCAGGTTCAATATCTTATTGCTGCGGTTATATAACTCCACGTAATCATTGCTTGTTGGCCTGGGATTAAATAATATTTCGTTGATGACGATATTAAAACTATCTGCATGCTCATACAAACCTACACGTGCTGTATTGTTTGCGCCGATCGTATTGCCCACGCAATCCGTAATACCCGTTACAGTAACGGTATAGATCTTATTCCGTACCAATGCTGCAGCGCCTGTAAGCCGAATATTTACCCTGTCGAATAATGGAGTAAGCGGCGTGGCCGACAAAGGCAGGCCGATATCGCTGATATGATATCCTGCAACCACGGATGTTTTAATACTATCCAACGGTTCATCAAATACCAATACGATGTTCATACTATCTGTTGCATAGGCACGCAATAACCGGGGTGCTGTTTGATCTGCATCCAATGCATCTACAGCATTTTTTCTCCCGGGTGTTCCGCCACTTGCATCCTCACTCGCTTTCCAGTTGCTAAAACCTGAACATGGGTTGTGTGGGTCGATCATTTCCAAACTCCATCCGCCATCTTTCTTCAATTCATTCCGGTACCAGGCATCGGTATAATTGATAGCATGAATGATGCTTCCCTGTTTTGATAGCAGGTAAAGTTGATCGCCGGTATTATTAAGGGCCGGGAAACCAGTAACAGAAATTGTTGGGCCATAAATCGACATACCCGCAACAACACTGCCGGTACAAACGATCACGAAACTATCGGGCCTTAATATATAAGATGGCATTGGGCCGCTTTGCCCCGAAGGCTTCCCGATCCTGAATCCCTGGAGGTTGATGTCAAATGTTGTTGTATTGCGAAGCTCTATCCATTCAATGTCAGGCAACCCCGTGGTTGGTGTGGGATCGGCCATCAGTTCATCTATCACGATATCATATTGCACGGCGCTGAAATAACTGAACAGGCCGGTTGCGTTAGCGATCGCATTGCCTGCAAGGTCTTTTACCGCATTCACAGTTAAAATAAGATTTGTGCGGTTGGGGAAGTTATTTGCAAAAGTTAAATGAACCAGGGCATGGTTGGCAAGATCTCTCACGGCAGTTAGCGGTAACCCGATCGCATGGTCAACCGAATAATTTGTTGCAAGCTGGCTGCTGGCAAGGTCTACCGGTTCATTGAACAAAACATCCAGCGTATTGGTTGCGATAGCTGTAACGCTTTGCAGGACCGGTGGCAATATATCCGGTACATAAGGCGCTACAACAATATCATCCAAAAAATGTTTTTGAAAAAAGCCAGCCGTGCTTTGCTTTACCAAAACGCCAAAAAAAGCTGCGCTGAGGTAAGTAGCATCCACGGCATTTCCTTCTATGAATTGACCGGATGCATTGATATCCCTTGTTAACCGCCATTGATTAGTTGCATCGCGGATCACGGATATTTTAATATCATTGGAGCTGCTGTTCAAAACAGCATTTATTCCATCAATGATCTTTGTAACCGTTCCGTTGTCCTTGCGGAATAAACTTATCTCATCATCTGCGCCGCCAAGCCTTACAAAATATCCAGTGGTAGTTGCCTGTGTGAGATCGCTTGCGGATGCGATCAAAAAAACGTCGATATAATTTGCAGAAGAAGGATTGAAGTTCAGCCGGCAAAAAAAATCCCATTGGGCAACCGTTGCCAATGTGCTTGCCGTGCTTAAATAAAAACTGCTGTTTGCCGTGGTATTGTTGCTTTGCAGCTGGAGGGAAGGATTCACGATCCAGTCTGCAGTTGCACCTGTCCATGCCGGGTTATTGCTAAGATCACCGTCACTGAAATCATCTGTGAACTGTGCTTCTGTAAACAAGGAAGACAGCAATACAGTGATACAAATAAGTAACTTCTTTCGCATAGGCAAGACTGTGTTTTAAAGATATCTTTTTCCTGCTGCCACCCGTTATTATTCATTTTAATTTAATTCAGCCTGGCTAAAGAATGTTCGGAAGCTTTACTTTTGTAAAAAAATAAAAATGAAAGTTGCGGTAGTGGGCGCTACGGGCCTGGTAGGTACAAAAATGTTGCAGGTATTGGCGGAAAGGAATTTCCCGGTAACGGAATTATTGCCGGTGGCTTCGGAAAGGTCCGTGGGCAAAGAGATCAGTTTCAAAGGAAAAAAATATAAGGTCATTGGCATGCAGGATGCCATTGATGCAAAGCCTGCCCTCGCATTATTTTCAGCAGGAGGAAATACATCTTTGGAATGGTCGCCGAAATTTGCTGAAGCCGGCATTACGGTCATTGACAATTCCAGCGCCTGGCGCATGAATGAATCGATCAGGCTGGTTGTCCCGGAAGTGAATGGAAATGTTGTTACAGCTGCGGATAAGATCATTGCCAATCCCAATTGTTCTACCATACAGATGGTGGTTGTTTTAAAACCTTTACACGACCGCTATAAGATAAAGCGGGTTGTAGTAAGTACTTACCAAAGTGTAACGGGTACGGGTGTAAAAGCGGTGGAGCAAATGCTGAATGAAAGAAAAGGAATAACCGGTGAGATGGCCTATAAATACCCGATCGATCAGAATGCGATACCACAGATCGATGTATTTCTGCCAAACGGGTATACCAAGGAAGAAATGAAGATGGTGAATGAAACAAAAAAGATCATGGGGGATGATTCCATATTGGTTACCGCAACCTGTGTGCGTATACCAACCATGGGCGGGCANAGCGAGTCTGTGAATATAGAATTCGAAAATGATTTTGATATTGATGAAGTGAGAAGTATCCTCGGCAATGCGCCGGGAGTTGTAGTGCAGGATAATACCGACAACTTTATTTACCCCATGCCATTAACAGCGCATGATAAGGATGATACTTTTGTTGGCCGCATCCGCCGGGATGAAACAAGGCCGAATACGCTCAACTGCTGGATCGTTAGTGACAATTTGAGAAAAGGTGCTGCTACAAATGCAATACAGATAGCGGAGTATATGATAGAGAAGAATTTATTGTAAATACCCGCTAAGAAATATCGAACAAGGAAGGGACAAGCAATTTCCAACAAAGAATGCAGTTAACTTCATCATCCGACATTCCTTGTTCCTTGTTCATTATTCAACTAAGATATCGTCCAGGTTTCTTTTCCCCTCAATAATTTATCCAGGTCACCGGCTCCTCTTTGTGCAATGGCGTCATCAATCTGCATTGTCATCATATCTTCATAACAAGCCCTTTCTGTTTCATAAAAAACACCGAATGGCCTTGGCAGGTGACCCTGTAATTTCGGGTCATCAAACATGCGGATCAATATCTGGGCCTTGTAAAAATCTTTTTCATCATGTATCCAAAGCCCGTCTGTAGCTGCTCCTGCTTCCAGGTCAACGATCACGGGTTTGAACCCGTCGAGCCTGATACCTTTATTTTGTGTAGTGCCGAAGATCAGTGGCTTGCCTTGCTCCAGGAATAATACCTCGTCGGGCTTGGTGCTTTTTTCAGTGAATATTTCAAAAGCCCCGTCATTGAAAATATTACAGTTCTGGTATATCTCTAAAAATGAAGCGCCCTTATGTGCCTGGGCACGAAGAAGCATGGCCTGCAAATGTTTGGGGTCCCTGTCCATGGTACGTGCAATAAAACTTGCATCTGCACCCATGGCCAGCGCCAATGGATTGAACGGGTGATCGATACTTCCAAAGGGAGTGCTCTTGGTCACTTTCTTCTCTTCTGAAGTTGGGGAGTATTGCCCTTTTGTAAGTCCGTATATCTGGTTATTGAATAATAAAACATTTACATCAAAATTCCGGCGCAGCAGGTGGATGGTATGGTTACCGCCGATGCTGAGGCCATCACCGTCGCCGGTTACGATCCATACACTTAGTTCGGGCCTTGCGGCTTTTAAGCCACTGGCTACTGCTGTTGCCCGGCCGTGAATACTATGCATGCCATAGGTATTCATATAATAAGGGAAACGGCTGCTGCACCCGATCCCCGAAACGATCACAATATTTTCTTTCGGGATACCCAGTGTAGGCATTACTTTTTGAACCTGGGCAAGAATGGAATAATCGCCGCAACCCGGGCACCAGCGAACTTCCTGGTCGGTTGCAAAATCTTTCGCGGTAAGCGGAGGTAAGGTTGTTGTTGTATCAGACATCTGCCGGTATTTTTAGTGCATAAAGTTATTGAATTTTGGAGAATGAGCAAGGTTAAAAATATTGAACAAGGAACAAGGAATTTCCAACAAGGAACTTACCTGGCTACATTGTTCTTTTTTGCTGTCTCGATGCTTTTTACAAAAATGGAAATTAATTGATTGTTTTCATCCAACACCGGAACTATCTTCTCTTCGGGATGCCAGCGCTTTCCATTAATTATTCTTAAACAGTTATATGTTTCTCTTAATTCCTTTGCAGAAACTTTCATTTTGTGAATAAAATCGTTTCTTGATTCTGCACTTTGCGCCTCCCCATAATTCAATGCAGGTGAAGTGCCGCTTCTCACTAATTGTCCGGCGATATGATTCCCCCCAAAAGTTTTAGGCAGGGCTTCTGATATCTCAATTATAATAACAGCAAATTTGATGAGTCTTTCGTCCAGATCGAATTTCCCTGGCATTAAATATAATTTAAGAACTGAAAATATTTTATTTCTTCAATTCTTTACTGCCTTTACGCTAATCTTTATTTAGTATAAAAATATTGAACAAGGAATTTCCAACAAGGAACTTATACAAATCAACTTCATCATTCAGTATTCCTTGTTCCTTGTTCAATATTCACCAGTTCCTCCCAATATTCCGCAGCCCTTCTTGTATGTGGCACCACGATCGTACCGCCAACGATATTCGCCACTGCAAAGACCTCGTACATTTCTTCGGTACTGACTTTCAGTTCATGTGATTTACCCAGGTGATACTTTATGCAATCATCACACCTCAGCACCATGCTTGCCACCAGGCCCAGCAGCTCCTTTGTCTTTACATCCAGTGCACCTTCGGCATAGGTATTCGTATCCAGGTTCCACAATCTTTTTATCACGAGGTTTTCTTTACTTAAAATGACATCGTTCATTTTTGTACGATAATCATTGAATTCTTTTACAAGGTTACTCATATACTTAAATTGAGCAGTAAAGTTAATTGTTGTTGAAAAGAAATGGGAATGAACCGGGGCGCTGTTTAAATAACAGTAACACTGATATGGATGGCCATGCCGTTAACAGCATGGAAGCGGATATTTCCGCCGATCTCATCCATGCGTTTCTTCATATTCTTAAGCCCGTTGCCCGAGCCGATGCTTACCGGCTGTTCGCCGGCCTGCATTCCTTTACCATTGTCAACGATCTCTATGAATAAGATCGTTCTGTCCATGGTGATATTCACGGTCACTTTATCAGCGCCGGAATGCTTGATGATATTGTGAAATGCTTCCTTGATGATCAAAAAAAGATTCTTACGAAGTACGCCGCTTAATTTTTTATCTGCCGGGAAATCTACACTGTCGTATTTAAACGTTATACCCGTATTTTCAAAAAAAGATACCCCGTATTGGCGTACGTATTCGCTGAAATTTTCCAGTGTATCATTCTCTGCATTCAGGCTCCAGATGATCGTATGCATNCGCTGTGCAATATCACGGGCAGTNGAAGATATTTTTTGNCCCACGGCAGCAAAGGAGCTGCTATCAGCGGAATTTCCTTTTTGTACCATCAGGTCGCTCATCATCCGGATNCTGCTGAGACCCCCGCCCACGTCATCGTGNAGGTCGGCAATGATGCGTTCCCTTTCCAGCAGGATGGCTTGCTGCCTGGCATAAGCAGCATTGATCAATGCCTTTTCATTGTCGGCTATTTTTTTCTGCAGGGCAATGGTGAATAAGAACATGTCGAGCATGATACCCACCTGCACCGGGAAATATGATTTGGCATTTGCATACAGGTTACCGGGTTCCTGTTTTAACAGGTATAATGAATAGACCAGGGTAAGTGCACTTGTAACCACGATGATGATACTACCCCAGATGATATAATTTGAATAGGGTACTTTATGCCTGAACAAAGCAACCAATACGTACACCTGCAAAGGGAAAAGCAGCAGGCTGAATATGATGTACACATCATCATACTGTATATGAAATAAATTACAAAGGAAACAACAAACCGAAACAACCAGGTATAAGGCGATCAGTATCCTGAAAAAGCGGTACAGGAATGAGGATCTTGTTTTCAATCCCAAATAATAAATAATGAAAGTTGTATAAAAGACACTGCTCAAGAACTGTACCGGCCGCTTGAATAAATTAAATGCAGCTACTTCTGTTGTATTGTTCACATCGATGTGAAACAGCACTTCCGGAACNGCTAAAATATAATAGACAGATAAACAAAGCAGGTANATGGCATAGTTAAGNTGTTCCTTTCTTTTGATGATGCTGTATTGCAAGAAGAAGAATACCGTCATGAAGATAGCAACACTCTCAAAAAAGAAAACAAAATATTGCGTGTAGTTGATCATGCTGGTTTAATGGGGCTGGAGAAAGATAATCTATATTTTATTATGTGAAGCACAGGTGCCATTATCGCTTCAAATATAAATTCACTGCTTCCACCCTTGTGTTGACATGTAATTTCCTGTAAATATTCTGTACATGTTTTCTTACAGTACCTGCACTGATGTCTAATACATCTGCCACTTCCTTACCAATAAGCCCTTTGGCGAGGTGGCCCAGCACCATTTTTTCCCGGTCGCTCAATGATTCGATCAGTGTATTTTCATTGCCCATTTTTACAAAGCTTGCCACCACCTTGCGTGCAATGCTGCTGCTCATCGGGCTTCCGCCTGCGATCATATCATCCAGCGCTTCAATGATCATAGCGGGNCCTTCTGTTTTTAATATATACCCGCTGGCCCCTGCTTTTAAAGAATCAAAGATCTTGTCATTGTCTTCATAAGCGGTACACATTAAAAAAAGCATTTCGGGGAACCGGGCTTTTAAGGCAGCCACGCAATTGATGCCACTGGCACCCGGCAGGTTTATATCCATCAGAACGGCATCCGGCTGAATGGCCGGTATCTTCTCAATTGCTTCTTCTGCATTGCCAAAGCTGCCGGCGAGTTCATACGATTCACTTAACTGAACCATCATGTTCATACCTTCCCGCAGGTCTTTCTTATCTTCAACAATGCAGATGCTTTTTTTAATTACAGGCATAGTATACAAAATTAGCGTATTGGATCTGTTGTAAAATACGTAAAAGAGCGTAGGGCTCATTCAACGCTTTTAATTTAAAACCGTATTCAATTATAAATATTCCATAAAAGATATTAAACCGGTATGGAAGAAAGGGTGCACCTGAAAGGCCTGAATGGTTTGAGGGCAATTGCTGCGATCATTGTAGTGATCGCCCACCTTCGCATATTGTTACCCGAACGCCCCGCATTCATTGGTGAACGCTTCGACCTGGCCAATTATGCCGTAACGATCTTTTTTACATTGAGTGGCTTCCTGATCACATACCTGCTGTTCAAAGAAAAAATGAGGCAGGAGATCAGCATTAAAAAATTTTATATCAGGAGGATCTTAAGGATATGGCCGTTGTATTTTACTTACCTGGCTGCCGCCGTTATTACCATTTATATTTACACTCCCGGTAAGTTACCCGGCTCATTGGCATACTATCTTTTTTTTGCAGCCAATATCCCAAGCATATTTAATACGCATCTTCCTTACCTGGCGCAATACTGGACCCTGGGTGTGGAAGAACAATTTTACCTGTTCTGGCCATGGCTCATGAAAAGATCCGGCAACGCATTGAAGGCGCTGGTGATTTTTACAATTTGTTTCCTTATTGTAAAACTTTTTTTTCGTTTCATTTATTTTAAATGGGATAATATCATGCCGCTGCATTTCCTGGCGGTCACCAGGTTTGAATGTATGTCGCTGGGTGGCATTGCTGCTATACTTTGTATTCAGCGCAATAAATTTTTCCTGTCCGTTACAACAAATAAATTTACCCAACTCATTTGTTGGCTGAGCCTGGTGATTATGGCGATGAACAGGTTTCATGTTATTCCTATCCTGGATAATGATCTTGCGGCACTGGTCACTATCGGGCTGATCGTAAACCTGAGTTTTAATGACAAAAGCTTTATAAGCCTGGAGAACCGTTTTTTTGACCTGGTAGGCAGGATATCATTTGGTATCTATATGATCCACCCGCTTGTTATTTTTTTTTATGGTTTATTATTAAGCATGTTTGATCTTTCGCCGCAAACAAAAACATTGCTGATCTACCCGGGTGTGTTGTTATTCACCATCTTCTTCGCCTGGCTGTCTTATGAATTTTTTGAGAAAAGATTTTTACGTTTGAAAGAAAGGTTCAGCACTATAAAAAATACCGATAGTTTATATACCGGCGCTGTGCATGATTGAATATTGATCAGCAAGGCTTATTTACACCCGTCCAAAAAATCCTTTATCCCCAGCAGTATCTTATCTGCGATCTTTTGCTGAAAGCCCTCGTCCAGTATTTTCATTTCCTCTTCGGGGTTACTCAGGAATAAGGTTTCCACCAATGCATTGGGATATTCAGTTGGGCTGTTGAGCATGAAATTAAAGGACCCGTTGTTGCCGTATTCTTTTAAGCCGAGTTCCAGCATGCGTTTATAAATGGCCTGGCTCAATGGCCTGAAGCCGATATAACGGTAAAATGTAGCCGTGCCTTCGGTATGGATCGGGTCGGCGGAGGAATTAAGGTGAATGCTCACCAAAAGATCCGGCATGCTGTCGCGGTAAAAAAGAATGCGTTCTTTATTGTCAACAAATTTTTCAATGCTACGGGTCATGATCACTTTAGCCCCTGCTGCTTCCAATGCTTTCTGCAGTTTCAATGACACTGCAAGCGCCAGTGTTTTTTCCGCAACACCTGTTGGCCCGCCGGCACCGATATTGGTCCCACCATGGCCTGCGTCAACAGCTATTGTCATGTTCTTTATAGAAAGGTCTTTGGGTTGTTGTTTTATTTTTATTACCAGCATAGTGCCTTTGTAATAAACCTGGTAGCCCCAATGTTGTTTGTGTTTTAGCTGAATGGTTATCCTGAATATATCGTCTGCCAGCTGTTCATAATCCACATTGGAGATCTCTTTGGCGGTCTGCAATTGATTTATCCAATTGGTATTGTTGGTTGCGCCGAAAATATCCACCACGATCCTGGATGGGTCAAGCAACTGCATCGATTGATAAGGTAATCTTGCAAACAAACCGACATTCACATAATCATAAACCGAATCGCCTGATACGAATAATTTATTCGTAAGCGAGGAGCCTGCAAAGCTTCCCTTTGGCATCAGGGATATCACATCATCAGGAATATAAGCTGTCCGGGATGCTGCCAGCTGAACTTTATAATGCGATCCCACTTTACCGATTATCTTCAAAGGAATGAGGCTATCGATATAACCGATCTTTGCACCGCCAAGCCTGTCATCACCAAGTCCGTATTCGAGGTGGGCGAGCCGTCCTTTCGTGATAGCAACATCACTTGCCAGGGGCGACATCACAGAAAATTTATTATTGGTTTCTTTGGTAACGCTTTTACCCGTACTGTCGGTAATGGTCACCGGTATTTTAATATTTAAGAAACTATCTGCCCGGCTCACTTCATATTCACCCTGGTAAATACCGGGCATGCCATTGGTTTGTGAAACGGGCAGTTCGTATAATTTGGTTCCGTTGATCGTTGAAACATTTGCGGAGGGAAATGCTTTTACCCTGAACCGGACCTTATCCCCGGCCCTCAGTACCAGGTCGTCATCCGGAATTGTTTGGATCCTTTCGATACCAAGTTCTTTCACCGGCTCTGCAGGCTTTGGAATGGTATAGGTATAGGTTAATTTTTTCGTGATGGATTTATTTTTGGAAGAGGCAATGATCTCGAAGAGGTTCTCACCTTCCGACAGGTTGAGTTCATAGGCAAAAGCACCGGTGGGATATACTTTTACAGGAGTTGCATTGATACTCAGTGCACAGCTTTTACAGGTACTGCCAACAATGAATTGCCTTCCGGTAGTTGCATTATTATTTTCCTTTAGCGGGTCGGTTAATTTAATAAATGGGTTATCATTCACCTGGGCCGCAGAAAAAAAAGCACTTAATAAAAAATATATGACCGGGAAAAAACATTTTTTATAAATCATTAAATAAAATTATTAAAATAATACCGACAAGCCTGTTGCAATTTTCATAAAGATGATCGTCGCCATTAAATAAAACTGCCACCCAATTGGATGGCAGCTTTCCGGTCTATGCAATCAACCTGGCTTTCGCCACTTAAAAAGAATATTTTTTATCAGCGATCAATTTATCAGCGATCCTTCTCCTGGCATCCTTGCTGTTGAAAGGAGCAGATTTTGAAAACCGCTTCAGGCCAAGCAATAACATCCGTTGTTCATCTCCTCCTGAAAAACCGTTGATCGCTTCTTTGCCGGCTTTGTTAACCTTATCCAATGCATCATTCAGGTAACAACGCATCAGGTCGATCTGTACCTGTGCGGCAGCCTCACCTTCCTTATCAGTCATTTTGATCACACGCAACAAAGCGCTTTCTGCATTGAAAGTTGCGATGGCCATGTCTGCAATATTCATCAGTATCTCCTGTTCATCCGATAATTTCATCATTAATTTTTGAACCGCAGCCCCAGCTGTCATGAGGATGGATTTTTTCATATTCGCAACGGCTTTCTTTTCTGCTGCAAATGCGCTGTCATCTTCCGATCCAAAATCAGGTATGCTCATCAATTCTTTGCTCACTGCTGTAGCCGGGCCCATCAGGTCGAGTTTGCCTTTCATGGCACGCTTCAACATCATATCCACCGTAAGCAACCTGTTTATTTCATTGGTGCCTTCATAGATGCGGTTGATACGGCTATCGCGGTAAGCACGGCTTGCCATGTATTCATCGCTGAAACCGTTACCACCGTGTATCTGCACGCCTTCATCAACAACAAAGCTCAACACTTCGCTTCCATCTACTTTCAGCATGGCACATTCAATGGCATATTCTTCGGCGGCGCCCAGCAAAGCTTCATTGAAAGGCTTGCCGGCTGATTGCAGTTCCAATTCTTTTTCATCTATCCATTTTGCCGTGCGGTATAANGCNGATTCATTGACCCAGATCCTTATCGCGGCCTCAGCCAGTTTATGTTTGATGGCGCCGAAATTTGCNATAGCCGTTTTGAATTGTTCCCTTGTAATGGCATATTCAATACTGCTGCTGAGCGACATCTTNGAGCCGCCAATTGCGGCAGCACATAGTTTCAACCGGCCGATGTTTAAAATATTAAATGCGATGATATGTCCTTTGCCTACTTCGCCCAATAAGTTTTCTGCCGGCACTTTGCAATCCTGGAAATACAATTGCACCGTAGAAGAACCCTTGATACCCATTTTGTGTTCTTCAGGCCCCTGGGTGAATCCTTCCATGCCACGTTCAACAATGAACGTAGAGAACTTATCGCCATCAATTTTTGCAAACACGGTATATACATCTGCAAAACCTCCGTTGGTGATCCAGCATTTCTGACCGTTGAGGATATAATGTTTACCATCGGCGGAAAGCACAGCGGTGGTTTTTGCACCCAGTGCATCGCTGCCGCTGTTGGGTTCTGTAAGGCCGTATGCACCCTTCCATTCACCACTGGCAAGTTTTGGAATGTATTTTTTCTTTTGTGCTTCTGTACCAAAATATAATATGGGCAATGTCCCGATGCCCGTGTGTGCCGCTACTGCAACGCTAAAAGAGAACCCACCGCCCAATCCTTCGTTGACGAGTGTTGAAGTAATAAAATCTTTACCAAGCCCGCCAAATTCTTCCGGTATCGAAGCGCCCAGTAATCCCTGCTCACCGGCTTTAACCATCAGCGAAGGCATGAGCCCCGGCTCCAGCTTATCAATACGGTCAACGATCGGTAAAACTTCCGAGGCCAGGAATTGCAGGCACATTTCCTTTACCATTTTTTGCTCTTCGTTAAAATCTTCGGGAGTATAGGTTTCAAAAGCACTGCTTTCTTTTATCAGCCATTCCCCGCCTTTAAGTGCTGTTGTTGATGTTGTGCTGCTCATTGTATACAAATTTATTATTGTGATTTGTTGTTTGTGATACTGGATACCGGATACTGGATGCTATAGATCCTGGTAATCCAGGATCTATAGCATCCAATATCTATTTTAGATTTTCATAAACCTGTTGCAAAACTTCTTTTGCAATTTCTATCTGCCCGTTCGTAACTCCCATCAATGCCTCATTCAACGTTTGATTGGCAAGTTCCATTGTTTGTTCCTGTAATTTTTGTGCTTCGGCGGTCAGGTAGATCATGTTTATCCTGCGGTCATCTTTACTCGCCACTCTTTTTACGAGCTTTAATTTTTCCAGGTTATCCACCAGCCTCGTGATGCTCGGCTTATCCCTGAATGTTGCGTCGCAAAGTGACTGCTGGCTCATACCGTCTTCTTTCCACAAATGGTATAATACACTCCATTGTTCAATGGTAATGTCAACACCAGCCTGTTTAAAATTCTTCTGCATGCGGCGGGCAATAGCCGTACTGGCTTTACCGGTAATGAAACTGTATAATTCGCTTTTCTTAAATTGGTTGTTTGACATATAGTTGTTTAGACAACTATATAAAGATAA
>JGI24770J26754_10002182_pt1 | contig 13582 bp, 16 predicted proteins | sample LakOneMetagenome_FD_26754 | JGI IMG/M metagenome (IMG submission 26754) | reverse complement strand
CCGAACTCAGAAGTGAAACCTCTTAGCGCTGATGGTAGTGTGGGGTTACCCATGTGAGAGTAAGTCATCGCCAGCTCATTATTCTAAAAAGCCCCCTCATATGAGGGGGCTTTTTTTTATGCAGGGGATGGAAAAGTGGAAGTACCTTTAGTAGGGGCTGACTATTAAAAAATTATTTAAACTTATGAAAAATTAACTAACTAAAAAATTATGAGGATAAAGAAAAAGGGCAGTTCAGCCCTAATTCTTATAAGTTTTATATTAGTTAACCCATCAGATTATGATAAGCACTAAACAGAATCCAAAGAATCACAAGTGCTACAATTGGCTCAAGGACTCGTGCCCACCCAGGCACAAGTGGATTAGACTCTGTAGTGGATTGTAGTGCTTGTACAGGCTCCTGATAAGGGCTCTCTTGAATATTTTGCTGATTTACCATTTGATTAAACTCCTTCATGGTTTCTTCTAATGATAACTCTTCTTGCTCAATTGGTTTAGAACCTATCAACTCAGTTAGCTCACTTGTTGCCCAAACCCAGTCATCTGCCTGTCCGGATAGGTGTTCAATTTGTCCTAGTAAGAGTTCTTTTAGTCCTGAAGGTCCGAAATTCCCCGTATCATCTAACTGTTTAATTTCAGAGAACTGTACTGATAATACCTGTGTAATCGCATCTTCCAGCTCAAATTTACTTAAATTGGACTGATTCTTAGGGCAGGTGGTTAAATGCCGGGCGATTTCCTGTATATACAGCTGATCTTGAGTACGAATTTCTTGATAAACCTTATTGGCATCATAACGCCATAAAGTAATCAGCTTTGCTAAAGCAAGCGTATTAATTTCACAAATATACTTTTTTCTTTGGTCAGCTGGGTATTGTTTAAGCAGCTGAGGCTTTTGAATTTGTATTTGCTCAGCGAAATATTGGACTAAATCAAAAGCCATGGTGAACTCCCTAATTTTTTTAATCTAAAAGTCTCAAACTCGGTTTTTTCTTAGGTGAATCAGTTGTTTCTTGTTCAGCAGATTTTAAAGTATCTTTTTCTGTTTGGGTATCTGGATATTCTGCTGGATCGAAAAATAAGCCCTGACCATTTTCACGTGCATATAAGCCTAGTACTGCCTCAATAGGAACATAGAGTTCGCGAGATGCGCCGGAAAAACGTGCGGAGAAAGTAATAGCCTCATTACTCATATGAAATTGATGTACTGCATGAGGTGCAATATTAAGCACAATCTGTCCGTCTTGAACAAACTGTTCTGGAACCATCGCTTGAGGATGGGTTGCATTGACCAGCAAGTGTGGTGTTAGCTGGTTATCACAAATCCATTCATATATTGCCCGGGCCAGATAAGGACGGGTAGGGGACAAGTTAAGTTCTTGTTCAGTCATAATCGAGCTCTATTGATTAACTAGAATTTCATTGAAACGGTTTTTTTCTTGCTGGGTCATCGATTTGACAAAAGCAGGACGGCTAAAAATACGCTGACAATAAAGCAGGATTGGCCGGCAATGCTGTCTTGGCAGTTCAATTCCCATAGATTTTAACCGTATAAAAATAGGTGCCAGCATACAATCTAATATTGTAAAGTTTTCAGACATAAAATAGGGAAAATGTTGAAAAAGCGGAGCTAAAGAAACCAAGGTATCTTTAAGCTCCTGCCGTGCCTGTTTTTGTTCTGGCTGGCTCAATGTGTCGCTATGGCATAGCAGGATGTCTGCAAGTCTGAGCCAGTCCTGTTCAAGACGCCAGATATATTGACGCTGCTCTGCACGCTGCATAGGTGCATCCGCATAAAGCTTATTTTGTCTATAGCGATCATCAATATATTCAGAAATAATGACTGTATTGAAGAGCTTAAGATCTTGTTCAACCAGCATTGGCAAGCGGTTATAAGGATTCAGGCTGGCTAGGTCTTCATCTTCATGATCAACCAATACCAGATGGTATTTAATCTGTTTTTCAGCCAGTACCAAGCGAATCCAGTGTGAGCGGAAGTCATCTGCATGACTATATAACGTAATACCCTGTAGTGGTGTATTTTCCAAAGACATAAACCAGCAAGAAGCAAAGTGGATAAATTAGGATACTAAAATTCAACCTAAAAAGCACGAACCATAAAGGACTAATCCTATTAAGACGGGATAGATTATAAGAAAAATGACAGGAGTGGGATAAAATGATGATTAAATTAATGCTATTAATATTTTTTATTATGATCGGGGTAATTAATTACTATTTAAACAAGTCATTCTGGTGTCATGAAGGAATCTGGGGTAAGGATGTTCATGAGCAATAAAAACCTAATCGTCTGCTTTAGAATAGAAGGATGAATCAATAAAAAAGCCCTGATAAAAACCAGAGCTTCTTTGACCGATTCAGTAAACGAATTAACGTTTAGAGAACTGAGGACGTTTACGTGCTTTACGTAGACCAAGTTTCTTACGTTCAACTTCACGAGCATCACGAGTTACGAAACCAGCCTGACGAAGAGACGGTTTTAGTGTTTCGTCAGCAGCGATCAGAGCACGGGTAATACCGTGACGGATTGCACCAGCTTGACCACCGATACCACCACCTTTAACAGTGATGTAAAGGTCATATTTTTCAGTAGCTTCAAGAAGCTCTAAAGGCTGACGTACAACCATACGAGCAGTTTCACGACCGAAATATTGCTCTAAAGAACGGTTGTTGATCACGAGTTTACCAGTACCAGCTGATAGGAAAACACGTGCAGTTGCGGTCTTACGGCGACCTGTGCCATAGTTAGTAGCCATGTGCTGTATCCCTTAGATATCCAAAACTTGTGGCTGTTGAGCAGCGTGTGGATGCTCGCTACCAGCGTACACTTTCATCTTCTTGATCATTGCATAACCAAGAGGACCTTTTGGCAACATACCTTTAACAGCTTTTTCTAGAACTGCTTCAGGTTTGTGAGCGATTAACTTTTCAAAGTTAGTCTCTTTTAAACCGCCTGGGAATTCAGTGTGGCGATAGTATTTCTTGTCAAGTGCCTTGTTACCAGTTACTTGAACTTGCTCAGCGTTAATCACAACGATGTAATCACCAGTGTCAACGTGAGGAGTATAAGAAGTCTTGTGTTTACCGCGTAAACGACGAGCGATTTCAGTCGCTAGACGACCAAGAGTTTTGCCAGAAGCATCAACAACGTACCAGTCGTGTTGTACTTCAGCTGGCTTCGCGCTGAGAGTTTTCATTCAACCACTACCTATTATAGTTGGTTTGGACAAAGAAGCTGTCCAAACAAAAAGGAGACCGAATTCTACCCGATAATCAGGAGAACCACAATAAAAAAATCGAGTATTAGGCTTCTAATGTTACGCTTTAAATTATAAAAAGAGAAGGTTGTTTACTGGATCCTTCTAAAGCAAATTTGTATAAAGATATCTTAGTTAAAGAAAGGTAGGCCTTTTTAAAAATACGGCACTAAATTTGTGTGAAGTGCTTGTACTTCATAAAGAATGAAGGGATTCAAAAAGGGCTAGTCAGTTTATAGTCTGTATTAGCACTATATGACGAGCCCTAATATTTTAAATATTAATTTTACTGCTAGTATTCTCTATATCTATAGAGTTTTAAATAAAATTGATGAAGCTATAAAATCTTTTATCTGGAAGCTTCTTTATTTTAATAAGCATAACGCTGCTACATACAATTTAAGACCCTATACAATGCTCTCAGCTGTACAATATAAATTAAAGATGATTAGGTCTGAAGTTAATCATCCTTAAAACTCAGGAGTCGTTAAGTATGCTGCCTTTATATGTGACCAGTGGTGAGCCGGCAGGAATTGGTCCAGATATTTGTCTCAGTTTGGCAGAACGTATGGATCGACAGCCGATTGTTATTCTGGCTGACCGCACATTGTTACTCGACCGTGCGGAACAACTGGGCTATAGCCTTAAACTGATAGACTATACAGGACAGCAGCAAGCTTGTGTTCCCGGTGAATTATATGTCGAACATGTTCCTCTAAAAGTACCTTGTAAAAATGGTAAGTTAAACCCCCAAAATTCAGCATATGTACTTGAGCAGTTACAGCGCTCGGCAGCTTATGCCATGACAGGAAAAAGCGCGGGGGTAGCGACTGCACCTGTACAAAAATCTGTAATCAATGAAGCTGGAATAAACTTTAGTGGTCACACTGAGTACTATCAGGAGTTTGCCGGGGTAGAGCGTGTAGTGATGATGCTGGCAACCAAAACCTTAAGAGTGGCACTGGTCACTACTCATTTGCCCTTGCGTGCTGTTCCCGATGCCATTACAGAAGAACGCCTGCATCAGGTGATCAATATTTTGCTTCATGATTTAAAAACTAAATTTAAGATTGAGCAACCGAAGATTCTGGTTTGTGGACTAAATCCGCATGCAGGTGAAAATGGTTATCTGGGCCGTGAAGAAATTGAAGTAATTAACCCGGTATTAGAACATTACCGTGCACAAGATATTAATATGAGTCTGAGCCTGCCCGCTGATACATTATTTACGCCAGAAAACCTAAAAGATGCTGATGCTGTTTTGGCCATGTATCACGACCAAGGACTACCTGTGCTAAAATCTCAAGGTTTTGGTGAAGCCATTAATATTACATTGGGTTTACCGTTTATTCGTACTTCAGTTGATCACGGCACTGCATTATCGCTTGCCGGAACTGGTCGGGCAAAAAGTTCAAGTCTGCAGGTTGCTGTTGACCTGGCGCTTGAGTTAGCTCACTAATTTTTGTTGGAAATCGTTCTATGTATCATATTAATGCCCTAAACCCTAAAGATGAAGGGCATAAGGCGCGAAAACGCTTTGGCCAAAACTTCCTGCATGATCAACGGGTAATTGAAAAGATTGTACGTTCAGTCAATCCTCAGCCGGGTGATAATATTGTAGAAATTGGTCCTGGACTGGCTGCGTTAACTGCACCTCTTATTGCCGAGTGTGAAGCACTGACCGTGGTGGAACTGGACCGTGATCTTGCAGCAGGTTTGCCTGGACGGGTACCTTATCCTGAGCGTTTGACCATTATAGAATCCGATGCATTAAAATATGATTTCAGTCAGCTTTTTAAAGAAGGTCAGCCATTACGTGCAGTAGGCAATCTGCCTTACAATATTTCTACGCCATTATTGTTCCATCTCCTGGAGTTTGGCGATAAAGTCAAAGATATGCATTTTATGCTGCAAAAAGAAGTTGTGGATAGAATTACCGCTGAGCCAAATACTAAAGAATATGGGCGTCTGTCAGTGATGATTCAGTATTATTGCAAGCCGACCTATTTGTTTGAAGTGCCACCCGGTTCATTTAATCCACCACCCAAAGTGACATCTGCAGTATTTCGACTGGAACCCTACAAAGACAAACCGATCGTAGCCCAGAATGAAAAGGCTTTGGCACGTTTAGTTTCGCATGTTTTTACCCAGCGTCGTAAAACTCTGCGTAACAGCTTAAAAGGAATGCTGGCAGAAAATGGTTTTGAAAAAGCCGGGGTTAATCCGATGGCACGTCCGGAAACATTAACACTTGCCGAATTTGTTGCTCTTTCTGACAATATGGTGAACTAAGATATGGCAAAACGCTATAACTATATTATCGGAGACATACAGGGCTGTTTTAAGGCTTTAAAAGCATTACTCAAGCATATTCAGTTTGACGCTAGCCAAGATTTTATCTGGTTTGCTGGAGACATTGTCGCACGTGGTGAAAACTCACTGGGTGCATTGCGCTTTGTCAAAAAACTGGTTGAGAATGGGGCAGCAGCTACAGTTCTGGGAAATCATGATCTGAATCTTTTGGCCTGTGCCCGTGGTTTGAAAGAAACCAAACCCAAAGATAAAACTCAGGAAGTGATTGATGCTATAGATAGTGACGAGCTGATTGACTGGTTACGAAAACAACCCCTGTGTCTATTTCCTGACGAGAAAACAATACTAACCCATGCCGGCGTGCCTTGTATCTGGACCGCAGAACAGACTGCCTGCTTGGCCCATGAGGTGGAGGCTATACTGGCTCATGAAGATTTTACAGTATTGGATGACTTTTTAAGCGCGATGTACGGCACAGAACCAGACACATGGTCAGATAAATTGCAGGGTAATGCGCGTTTACGCTGTATTACCAATTATTTGACCCGGATGCGCCTTAGCAATGCGGAAGGCCGTCTTGAGTTCAGCTTCAAGGATTCTTTAGATGACCCAATGCCGGCAGGCTTTCAGCCCTGGTTTGAATTTGATTCTAAAGCCGCAGAAACACATCAGGTTGTATTTGGTCACTGGGCAGCCTTACAGGCTAAGACTGTCAGTACGAATATTCAGAATGTTGACGGAGGCTGTGTCTGGGGAAATCAGCTGGTTGCATTTCGTCTGGAAGATCAGCAATTATTTAAAGTCGATAATCCTTGCGTTGACTAAGAGGCTTATTCTGGTTTTTTGATGAGCCATATGCTAGAAAAAATTGTTAGAAATAACCTATAAAAAACCACTCGGTATGAGTGGTTTTTTAATGAAAAAATTTTATAGATTAAATTAGTCCTGACGAATCCAGGTCTGATTACGCCCCAAAGCAGAAACGCCAACATAACCACGTAACTGAAGACGTTTACCATTCGAACTCAGTTTGGCTTTCATGCTGTAAATTTTTCCACTTAAAGGATCAATAATACGGCCGCCCGTATAGTTTTCACCTTCAGTATGTTTTAGACCAGTTAATACATCCATACCAAGAATTGGTTTATTGGTATAAGGCGCTGGACAATTTACACATGTTTCTTTAGGTGTATAACCTGGACGTGGTGTAACTTTGATAATACGCCCAGTAAATGAACCATTGGCTTCCTGCCTGATCTCAATCAATGCTTTAGATGAGCCAGTTTTATCGTCAATATTTTTCCAGGTCCCCGAAATATCCTGTGCAAAGGCTGCACTCGACAATGCGGAAAAAATGATGGCGCTGGCAAACTTAATTTTCTGCATCATTCAAATCCTTTTTGTATGAAAATGATCACAAATGTTATAGTAAGGTTAAACTTTAAACTCTTCAATCTTTATTTATGATTACCAGGTCACATTTATTGTAAATAAAGCAAGAATGTTGGAAGCCAGATTGCGGTAAANACACCATTGACAGCCATNCCAAATGCTGCATAACGACCGGCNACCTGTCCACGTTGCCAAGCTTGAGCTGTACCAATTGCATGTGCTGCTAACCCCAGTGCAAGGCCAGANGCCCGTTCATCATTAATGTGTCTCAAGAGCAAAGGTGAAAAAGCAGCCCCAATCACACCNGATAGAATTACAATCAGGGTGACGAGAGTCAAAGGTGCATGTAANAAGGTAGCAATGTTNAGTGCAATTGGTGTTGTGACTGCCCGGGTTGCAAAAGCTAAAACAGTGGGCTCAGACATGTGCAATAAATAAGCAAGAGTCATGGGTAATGCAACCGCACTAACACTGGCAAAGACCAGAATGCCGACCATTGATTTTAAGGGAAGATCGTCATAACGCATGGCCGCCAGCGGGACAGCTAAAGCAACAGTTACATAACCCAGCAGTCGATTAAAAATTGGATTGACATTCTGTATGTAATCTTCATAAGGCTGCTGAAGCAAGGCTAGTAGTCCGACCACAATGAACATACCAAAAACCAGTAGAGGGACCTGAGGAAATCGTTGATTCAAATATTTTGCACAGAAGTAGCTGACTGTAGTTAGCAAAAAGCCAAAAATAATCATGAGCATCGTTTTTATTCCTTATAACCAGCGTTTTGCCATTTTTGCATAAACCCATAACGGGATCAGGGTACTGATCACCAGCACTACCAGAAATAACGGAATATCTTTACCCATATGTATCAGCATCATAAGTGAGCCGGCACAGATGGGTAAAAAGGCAAAAGCGCTTTCTTTCATGATCTTATTATTGGTATCCACCAGACGGTGTGGCAATTTTTTAAATCTACGCCAGATCAACAGGATAATCAGCAGGCTGATCAGTCCAGTCAGATTACCCAGTTCAGGATGATTCCAGATTGACATGACCCAAACAGCAGCTTCACGGAAGATAACAATCAGGGCAAGCGTACCTGCCCAAGCGGCCCAGTCTATATTTTTAATTCGGTCCATGTCTTATTCAGCTTTTTTAAAACGTTATTTATCACGTTTTAACCTATCTGGTCCCTGATTTCAAACTCTTCCAGTGGTCGTTTGAACTGTTGAGAGTTCTGACCAAGTATTTCATCAATGGGTAAATGAGCTTGCTTGATCAGTTGCTCGAGTTTGTGGGGGGCCATATTCACAGTCAGATGAAGTTGACCTTCATCATCATAGGCTTCTGATTGGATCACATTCAGAGCATAAAGCTGTGTACGTAGCTTGCCATAAGCAGGCTTGAGGACCAGTTCAAATTGCTGGAGTTGGCCCATGAGACATTCCTGAACAGCCTGACGTAGCAGTTCAAGTCCCTGGCCTGAATGTGCCGATACATACACCCGTTCCGGCATGTGCGGTTTGGCATAGATAATTTTGGCTGCTTCACCACTTACATCGATCTTATTGTATACGCGCAGTACAGGTACATCAGCTCCAATTTCTTTAAGCACTGACTCTACGGCATCAATCTGTTCCATCATATCAGGGGTGCTGCTATCAATCACATGCAGCAACAAAGTCGCTTCCAGTGTTTCTTCGAGCGTAGCCTTAAATGACTCTACCAGAGAGTGGGGCAGGTTACGTACAAACCCTACCGTATCAGCCAGTACCAGACTGCCAATACCATCCCATTCCAGTCGCCGTAAGGTTGGGTCTAGTGTGGCAAAGAGCTGGTTAGCCGCATAGACTTCAGTATTTGCCAGTATATTAAACAGGGTAGACTTACCGGCATTGGTATAACCCACTAGTGAAACAGTTGGAATAGCAGCTTTCTGACGTGCAGCACGACCTTGCATGCGGGTCTGGCGTACTTTTTCAAGTTTGTCTTTTAGCTGGCCCATACGGATCCGCAGTAAGCGACGGTCTGTTTCTAGCTGTGATTCCCCCGGACCACGCAAGCCGATCCCGCCTTTTTGTCGTTCTAGGTGAGTCCAGCCACGCACCAGACGGGTAGACAAATGTTCAAGTTGTGCCAGCTCAACCTGCAGTTTACCTTCATGAGTCCGAGCACGCTGTGCAAAAATATCCAGGATAAGGCCAGTCCGGTCAATGACACGGCACTGCATGACTCGTTCGAGGTTACGTTCCTGTGCAGGAGACAGGGAATGGTCAAAAATAACCAGATCAATCTCTTCAGTCTTGACCAGTTCAGCAATTTCTTCTGCTTTACCTGAACCAATAAAAAGTTTTGGGTCTGGCTTAATACGTTGTGCAGTTACATGGTGTAGGATTTCAGCGCCTGCTGATTGAGCTAAAAGGCGAAACTCTTCGGTATCGATATCTTCCAATAACTGGACCGAAACACTGACCAGGATTGCTCGTTCACCACCTTGATGTCGCTCAAAATATTCCACTAATCTGTAGACTCTCTAGCATTAAAACTTCATTTTAAATAAAAGCTGTATCCTACGCGAGCTTAATTAATTAAATTCGGTAACAAGCTTTAGATCATGCTGGAAAAGGCCTGAGCTGTTAAGATCATTCCACCGGCATACAGAATTGACCAGCCTAAAATAGTTTTTAAGGTAGAAAACATTTCAATATGTTCTACAGGGGGCTGCTGCTGGTTAGATACTTTCATCACCTTACCTCTATTTATTAATCCGATGAATATATAATATTTGATTGGATAAAATAATTAAAATTGAATTTTTTTATCCTTATGTTCGGTTTTTATCATCAATGCAAGGAGTGCTTTAAAAGTATAGAATGGAGCTGCAATTGAAATTGTTAAAATATGATCAGTTTTAGTGATAACTCTATGTCTCAGCTTTCCACTCAGCCTGTGCCGGTCTCCGGGCTTTCTAAAATCTGGCTTTACAGTAAAAAAATCGTCACGGGTATAGCACTTATCATAGAGGGCTTTTATCTGGTTTATCGTCACAGGTTATATAAGCATCCTAATAAAGTAGAAAATACCCGTTATGTACAGTATTTCTGTCGCCGTCTTGGCGAGGTATTTAATGTCGAGGTGCGGATTCATGGCACTATTCCTCGCCAGCCAGCACTTTGGGTCAGTAATCATATTTCATGGTTGGATATCGCAGTAATTGGTTCAGCAGCACGGGTATTTTTCTTGGCCAAGGCCGAAATTGAACAGTGGCCAGTGCTGGGTAAACTGGCTAAAGCAGGCGGTACGTTATTTATTAAACGGGGTTCTGGTGATTCAACCAGAATTCGTGAGCAGCTTACCGATTTTTTGAAACAGGATATTCCGGTTCTATTTTTTCCTGAGGCCACTACATCTGATGGCAGTTATATCAAGCGGGTATATGGCCGTTTGCTGGGCGCCGCATTGGCTGCACACAAACCGGTACAGATTGCGCTGATCTGTTATGTTAACCAGCAGGGAAAGTTAGATACGATTGTTCCGTTTATTGATGATCTGACTTTTGCTGAACATGTGCGCCGTGTACTTGAAATGCCACCTGTTACAGCCCACCTGATGGCTTTACCCGCTATTTCAGTAGAAGGCCATACGCTTGAGAGCTTAACTGCTGAAGTCCAGCAGGCTATGGTCAACGGTCTGGCNGAACTACATCAAAANGTTTTAAAAACTACTGCTATATCTTAAATTGAATAGCCAATTTGAAAATAAAAAGCTCGGTCGTCTGAGCTTTTTATTTTCTGTTCTGAATACTTTACATAAAGCCTTCTAGAGGTAACCAAGACAGGGCCTTAATGCCGGCACGTTCCCACCATTTCATTCGTGGCTCTTTATGATAGATCTTTCCACCCGGCTCTTGTGGCTGGAATTCCCAGGTCAGTTTATTATTGGCATCTAAAACCAGTTTATATGCATATTTTTTAAGATTTTCATCCATAGTTTTATGCACAGCGTTCGCCAGTTGAGGGCTGTTAAGAATGACTCCAATTTCAGAGTTTAAATAGGCTGAACGGGGATCAAAATTAAAAGAACCAATAAATACCTGTTTTTCATCTAGTGCCATCATTTTGGCATGCAGGCTGGAGCGACTGAGTCCTTTCATGCTGACTTTGGCTTTTTTTGAAATCTCCTGATTTACTTCATTTAGTTCTTCATCCGTGACAGCAGGTAGAAACTCATAAAGCTGTACACCATTTTCGAGCAACTGTTGACGGTACTTGGCATAAAATGCGTGTACAACGGCGACGTCATTTGCTGCATAAGAGTTAGTGAGTACCCGAACTTTAATACCGTCTTCTGCCAGCTGGCTCAGCATTTTCGCACCTTGCTTTTCAGGAACAAAATAGGCCGAGATCAGATCAACACTCTGTTCTGGTTTATCCAGATATTTTAATAACTGAAAATTGAGTAAACCTTCCTTTTTTGCTTTTGCTTTAATTTTTTCAGGTGGATCTTTAACGACNTCTGCTTTTACCCAGTCAAAACCAATTTTNTGATAAAGCCATTCATCAAATGCTTTAGAACGGTTCGTCAGATCCAGATAGTTTTGTACACTCACTTCCTGATTATGGATGTCGAGCTGACGTTTNANGCTTTCATAGCGTAAATGATGCCGCTGTGCACTGACAATTTCCTTAACCGGATAGGCATAATCATCATTCCAGTAGTCATCAAAGGAATGCACAATATCATCAACTGCTGAACCCACCAGCATGACATCAACATCTGAGAACTGATAGGTTTCACTAACGTTATAGTACTGGTTGCTCATGTTACGTCCACCGATCAGGGCAATTTGGTGGTCAGCAATAAAACTTTTATTATGCATGCGCCGGTTGATGCGTTTTAGGTCAAGCACCATGTCAATGGCACGGTATTTCCGGAAGCGATACGGATTAAATAGTTTAATTTCAATGTTTTTATGTTGTGATAACGCTAAATAAATTCCTTCCATGTTCTTGGCATTGTTATCATCTATCAGGAGCCTGACTTTAACACCGCGGTCTGCAGCACGAATCAGGGCATGCAGAGCCAGTGCACCAATCCGGTCGTTGTCCCAGATGTAGTATTGCAGATCTAAAGATTTTTCAGCTTTATCGATGAGACGTAGACGTGCTGCCAATGCTTCAAGTGGATCATATAGCACATGGTAACCGGTCAGGCCCGGATTCTGTTCACGTAGTGGTGTAACGATCTGCGAAAGGCTGGTTTGGCTTGCATCAATATCATGGGCGTACTGAGGAACCTGAGGCATTTGTCGAGGTAGCGTGGTACAAGCCGGAACAGTGAGCAGTAAACTGCAGCTCGCTAATAGCACAGCGCCAGACGAAGATTTCAAAGATCGTAAACGCATAAATAAGAGTGACCGATAGGACAGAAGAAACCGTAGCAATATGCTTACGAGTACAGAACTGAGCTAGAGTATAATTGGGTCGTAACAAAATATAAATATATAGCCCATTCGGGGCGATATGGATCAGAGATAGAGTATGCTGAAACTGACATCCCTAGTATTTTACTTTTATCTGAGCTTTGGACTCATTGCGCTTTGGGCAGTCTCTCAAGCCTGGATCAGCCAGTCGCGTACCGAAACGATTCATCCTTTTAAAGCTTTTGTGCATCTATTGGCTTTCTATCTTTCTTATCTGCTTTTTCCCTTATTCTTTTTTAGCCTGTATGCAGGCTGGAGTGGTTATTTCAGTATCCATGAAGCTGTATTTGTCTTTCTTCTCAGCAGTGTGCTGATCTATGCACGTTTTATTGAGCCTCATTTAGTGCATGTACATCGGCACCAGTTCTCTTTAAATCCTGAAAAACCTTTCCAAAAACCGGTTAAGGTTGCTCTGATTGCTGACTTGCATATAGGTTTATTTTCCGGACATGAACGCCAGCTTAAGATTATTGTAAATAAAATTAATCAGGAAAATCCTGATATTGTTGTGGTTGCCGGAGACTGGACATATGAACCTGAAAACCAGCTGGCAAAAGAACTTGAGATGTTGCGTGAGATTAAGGCACCCGTATATTCGGTGACCGGCAATCATGACGAACAGTATCCGGGACCACCTATTCAGGAATTATTACGACACGCATTAGAGAGTAACAATGTCATCGACATTGAGGGGAAGATTGTTGAATTTGATGAATTCCGACTGATTGGAGTAGGTGACTTGTGGGCAGGTAAAACAGACATGCGCTTACTTCCAGAGTTACCTCAAGACAAGCCTTGGTTAATTTTGTCGCATAATCCAGATACAGTAGATATGGTACCTGCTTTACCGACACGTCCCCTCATGCTTTCAGGCCATACTCATGGTGGACAGGTCGAACTGCCTTGGGTAACCAACTATATTATGAAGAAAGTCTCGATACTGGGGCATAAACGCGGTTTGTACAAGCACGAACATGCAGATGTATTTGTAACGGTAGGGACTGGAATGGTTGGGGTACCTTTTCGTTTTCGTGTACCGCCAACTATTGATATTATTGAATTAATTTGATGCAGGCAGTTTCATCACCTGATATAAAAAAGACGGGCTTCTCCC
>JGI24770J26754_10002172_pt1 | contig 13614 bp, 9 predicted proteins | sample LakOneMetagenome_FD_26754 | JGI IMG/M metagenome (IMG submission 26754) | reverse complement strand
TACGGCGTGGTGAATCTTGCCGGCGATTTTGTCCGCACGAAAACCGGCGCATGGAATGGCGATGTCGGTCTTCAATCCGACGCGGGCGGCTTGCGCCTGAANACCGATGCCACGCGCGACGTGGTCAGCTACAGCAATCTGACATTCAATTTGAAACTGCAAGGCGANCAAATCGGCATGCGATTGAATGCCCTGCTACCGGACCAGGGTTCGATCNGCGGCGAATTGCAAACCGGTTTCAATGCATCGGCTCCGCTCAAAGGCAAACTCAATCTCGATGTGCACAAATTGACCTGGCTTGAGTTGATGTCGCCCGATCTTGCCGATCCGAAAGGTCGCCTGACCGGACAACTGCTATTGAGNGGAAATCGCAGCGTGCCCAATATCAGCGGCGAAGCGCATCTAAACCAGTTTTCGTCCGAACTGCCGGCACTGGGTATAAAAATTACTGCCGGCGACGTCAGCTTGCGCGGCGAACCGAATGGCATGGCGAGCTTGAACGGCGTGTTGAGTTCCGGCAAAGGACAATTGCAACTGAATGGTTCGCTGGATCTGGCCGATAAAAACAGTCCATTGCAGCTGATGCTCAAGGGCGAAAACATTACNGTATCCAATACGCCGGATTTGCGGGCCGACATGAGCCCGGATCTGAAACTCGTGTATCAGAACGGCCTGTTGAAAATGACCGGTACCGTGATCGTTCCGACCGCAAAAATCGATCTTGAACGTCTGGATCAAAGCGTATCGGTGTCATCCGACGTGGTCGTGCTTGATCCGCGCGAGGCACCGGAAACCGGTGGCTTTCTTGTTGATTCCGACATCACGCTGCAACTTGGTCGCGACGTGCAACTCAAGGGTTTTGGCCTGGATGGAAAACTCAGCGGCAGTTTGCAGGTGCGCGATCAACCCGGACGCCCTGCGCTGGCGACCGGCACGATTGAAGCCCGTGGCAACTATGCCGCCTACGGTCAGGCATTGACGATCAAGCGCAGTCGCCTGACTTACGCGAATTCCTCAATCAACAATCCGGCACTGGATATTCTTGCCGAAAGAAATTTCGAAGACGTCACCGTCGGTATTCGCGTCCAGGGCACGGCGCGTTCACCGCAAACCGTGATTACTTCATCGCCTGCAATGGAAGCTTCCGAAGCCCTGGCATGGTTGGTACTGGGTAGGCCTTTGAATACCGCCAGCAGTACCGACAATCAAAGACTCGATGCCGCCGCGCTGGCTTTAAGTGCGGGAGGCAACATACTCGCGCAGCAATTGGGTGTTAAGTTGGGCCTGGATGAAGCCGGCATCAGCGAATCGCGTGCCTTGGGCGGCGCGGTATTTTCGGTAGGCAAGAAAATATCGCCGCGACTGTTTGTCAGTTACGGAATTTCGCTGCTGGGCACGGGACAAGTGATGACATTGAAATATCTGATCAAGCGCGGCTTCGACGTCAGCATCGAATCGGGCCGGGAAACGGCAGCCTCCTTGAACTGGCGCAAAGAAAAATAAAGCGATACGGGAATCGACATATGAAATCTTGCTTATTGATGATGGCGACGCTGATGCTGATGCCTTCGCTGGTCATGGCCGACACACAGGCCTGCCGCAAACAGGACCCGCAAAATCCACGACCGCGCATCGGCCTGGTGCTTGGCGGCGGCGGTGCGCGCGGCATTGCCCATGTCAGCGTCATCAAGGAACTGGAGCGTCGGCATGTCCCGATTGATTGCATCGCGGGCACCAGCATGGGCGCCTTGATCGGCGGCTTGTATGCCTCGGGAATGTCGATTGAAGAGATCGAGAAACTGGTCACCACGCTCGATTGGCCGGCAACCTTCGATGATTCGCTGGATCGTCCGGAACGCAGTTTCCGCCGCAAGCGCGATGATGATCTGAGCCTGCTCAATGCAAAACCCGGCATTGGCAAAAAAGGTATCAAGATCACCTCCGGCCTGCTGGCCGGCGAAACCGTCATGCTTTTGCTTGAGCGTCTATCGAATGAAGCTTCGCGTTCGGGAAATTTCGATCAGCTCGTCATTCCATTCCGCGCGGTCGCAACCGATATCAATACCGGAGAAGCCGCCGTGTTGAGAAGCGGCAACCTCGCGATTGCAATGCGCGCCAGCATGTCGATACCGGGCGTGTTGCGACCGGTACGAATCGGCGACCAACTTCTGGTGGACGGCGGCATCGTCAACCAGGTGCCGGTCGACGTCGCCCGTGCGATGGGTGCCGACATCGTGATTGTGGTGGATGTCGGCACGCCGCTGGCAGCGCTGGATGAAAATGCTTCCGTGCTCAGTTTCGCCGATCAACTCGGCAGCCTGATGACGGTCGGCAATACCAAAAAATCACTCGACAGTTTGCGGCCCGGCGACATCCTGATTCAGCCGGCGNTTTCTGACCGGGTGCGTACCGGCGATTTCGACAAGGCGGCACTGGCGCTCGAGATTGGCGACCAAGCCGTCAAGGCGCTGGATACACAACTGGCGGCATTGGCAAGGCCCGGTGCGGACAAGACCGATGAGAAACGGATCGCGGTCACGGACAAATACGAACGCGAAAAACCGATGATCGAATTTGTCCGCCTCAACAATAAAACCCGTTATTCGGATGAAGTTTTGCTGGCGCGACTGGATATCCGCAATAACCAGCGCTTCGATGTCGACAAGATCGAAGCCGCGATTCACCGTGTGTATGGATTGGGAACGCTCGACAGCGTGACCTACGATATGGTCGAGGAGAATGGCAAGAGCGGCCTGGTCGTGGATATCAAGCCGCAAAGCTATGGTCCCGATTATCTGGAAACCGGCGTGAACACCTATTCGGATTTCCGTGGCGATTTCGTTTTCAATGTGCGTGCCGGCGTGATCCGGAATCCNATCAATCCGCTCGGCGGCGAGTTGAGATTATTGGCGCAGATAGGCAGCGAGCCTTCGATTTTCGGCGAATATTTCCAGCCGCTGGATCCGAAAGGCCGTTATTTCGCCGGTATCAAGGGCGGCTTTGAAAACCCGCAACTGAATTATTTCGGGCCCAATGGCAATCGCATTGCGCAGTTCGAGTTGCCAAGCTGGGGTCTGGATATTTATGCCGGTCGCGAGTTTGGCAATTACGGCGCGGCAACGCTCGGGGTCCGCCGTCGCAGCGGTGAAGCCAATCTGCTGATCGGCACGACCACTATTCCCGACAATGATTTTGATATCGGTGAAGCCTACTGGAATATCACCTTTGACCGTCTCGACAGTTTTCAGGTCCCCAGAAGCGGCACCTTCCTGTCCTTCGGGCAAACCTATGGTCGCGAAGCCCTGGGGTCGGACAATGATTTCAGCCAGTTCAATCTTGACCTGATCTATGCACACGCAATCGGCGTGCATTCGGGTTATGCCGGTCTGCGTTATCACGACACGACTTCGGGTACGCCATTGCTGCAGAACTATTATCGTCTCGGTGGCGTAACACGATTGCCGGGCTATCGCCCGAATGAATTATTCGTGGCCAACTACGCGCTGGGTTTCCTCGGCTATACCTATGAGCTGGGGCGTTTGCTGAATCGACCGGCCATCATTGGCGGCACCATCGAATATGCCGATCTTTGGAATGACGGTTCGGCCCACCAGCAGGAATTGAATGCCAGTGCCTATTTTGGTTTCGACTCCTGGCTTGGGCGTTTCCTGCTGGGTTATGGTGCGCGCGAAAACGGCGAAGGCAGTTTCTTTCTGGAGCTTGGGCGTAATCGTTGAATCACTGACGGTGTTTTTGGACGACGGGTAGCGGGAAGATGGATATTCGCGTGGACGATTTGAGAGGTTCCGACATTGCGGCCTTGCTGCAGGAACATCCGTATTCCACGGCAAGGCATTCTCCGCCCGATAGCGTGCATGCCCCGGATCTGCAGCGTTTGAGACAAGCTTTCATTACTTTCTAGACCGCCTGGCAAGACAGCGAACTACTTGCTTGTTGTGCGATAAAAGAACTGGATGCGATTCATGGCGAAATCAAATCGATGCGGACAGCGCGCCAGCATTTGCGAAGAGCTGTCGCGGCAAGCCTGTTGAAACATGTGCTGGAACAAGCAAGCCAACGATCATGCGAACGGCTTGGTCTGGAAACGGGATCGATGGAAGCGCTTGCGCCGGCACGCAAACTCTATGCCTGTTTTGGCTTCGAATATTGTGGGCCTTTCGCCGATTATGTCGAAGATCCNTACAGTGTTTTCATGACGCGCAAATTGCGCTAGGTGCATGCGGCCNGGATTATTTGATCAGCCGTTGCAGTTCGGATTTCAAGCCAAGACCCTCGCTGTGCAGATAGCGCCGCTCGTCTCGCCAGTCGGGAAAATGTTTTTCTACTTCACGCCAGAAACTGCGCGAGTGGTTTCGATGCACCAGATGGCAAAGTTCGTGCACCAGGACATATTCAAAAGCCGAAGCTTTGCCAAGCACCAATGATAAATCCAGCAGCAGACCATCACCCGGGCTAAGCGAACCCCAGATCGAAGATAGTGCACGTACTTTTATGGCCAAAGGCGCGGTGGGAAATGCCGATAAATATTTCGGCANCCACAGGCCGATGTCTTTGCGGGCTTCCTGCAAATAAAATTCCTTCAATGCACGCTTGGCTTGCGGTAATCCGGCTTTGGCCGGTAACGCAATCAGGATTTTATCGCCCTGCAAACTTGCCTGCGCGAATTTTGCTTCACTCCACTGCACCGGCAACCTTGCGCCACGCAACATAACTTCAGTTTGCTGATGTAACTGCAATTGCATTTTGATTTGTGCGCGCGGGCGCGACTGCCAATGCGAGGCCAGCCAATCATGGTTTTCGGCAAGAAATTGTTTTGCCAGCCGGTCCGAACAGCGCAGCGGAATGGTAAGACGCACGCCTTTTTCATTGACGATAAGACGTAATCGACGCGCGCGTGCATCATGCACGCAACGTACTTCAACCAATTCACCGGTGTCCAGTTCCACCGGCCACAAAGCCGGGGCTGAAGCAGGTTTGTCGGGTTTCAGAAAAGCAAACATGCGCCGGGTTTAAAACCTTCGTGCCTGCNTCGCGAATGTATAAATCCGGCGTTCAATCACCGTTATGCAACCCGACAACTTCCTTGCGTAATTGTGCATAGAGCGCATCGGTTTCCGGCCGCAGGCCATGCCAGATTGAAAAACTGATGGCTGCCTGNTCCACCAGCATTCCCAAACCATCCAGAACCCTTTCTGCATTGGCCGCTTTCGCCCAGGACATGAAAGCGATGGCCGCTTCGCTATAACTTAAATCCACCGCCAGCGTGCGTGCAGTAACCAGCGAAAACGGCAATGCACTGCTGCTTGCCCCGCGTCCTGCCGAAGTGGCGTTGATAATAAAATCAAAGCTGCCCAGGTCTTTAAGGTCTTCCCAGTAACGCGGATGCACGCGGCCTGGCTGGCCAATGGAATCCACCAGCAAATCGGCTTTCCCGGCAGTTCGATTCACCACGAACAATTCACCAATGCCGGCATCCAGCAAGGCAGGTGCCACGCCACGCGCTGCGCCGCCTGCGCCCAGCAACAAGGTTCGGCGGCCACGCAAATCAATGCGATGGCGCTCGGTTAAATCATGAATCAGACCCGGCCCATCGGTATTGTCGCCATCCCAACCGGTGCTGGTGCGAATCAGGGTGTTGACGGCGCCTGCGCGTTTTGCGCGCTCACTGGTATTTTCACAATGGGTAAAAGCGGCTTGCTTGTGCGGAAGCGTAATGTTTGCGCCTTTGCCACCGAGTGCAAAAAAATTGTCCAGTGCAAAAGCGAAATTCTCCGGTGATGCTTCGATGGCGGTGTAATCGATCTGGATGCCCTGCTGCTTTGCAAACGCGGCATGAATTCTTGGCGACAAACTATGTGCGATTGGCTGACCGAAAACTGCGAAGTGCTGTGTCATTCGAATCTCTCCATTTCAAATAATCGGCTTATCCATTTGCTCGCTTTACGCTGCCGCATCCCGACTTCCGTCGGCCCTACTCCTGCAGATAACGCGCGGCATCCAAGGCAAAATAGGTCAGCACACCGTCGGCACCGGCACGTTTCATCGAAATCAATGATTCCAGCACGCAGGCTTTTTCGTCAAGCCAGCCNTTTTGCGCAGCGGCTTTCAGCATGGCGTATTCACCGCTGACTTGATAGACGAAAGTCGGCACACCGAAATGGTCTTTGACGCGCCGGACGATATCGAGATACGGCATGCCGGGTTTAATCATGATCATGTCGGCACCTTCTTCAAGATCCAGAGCCACTTCACGCAACGCTTCATCGCTGTTGGCCGGATCCATTTGATAGGTATATTTATTGCCCGAACCCAGTGCGCCTGCACTTCCGACGGCATCGCGGAATGGTCCGTAAAAACTGGAGGCATATTTTGCCGAGTAGGCAAGAATGCGCGTATTGACGAAACCTTCTTCTTCCAGCGCTTCGCGAATCGCGCCAATGCGGCCATCCATCATGTCGCTTGGCGCCACTACATCGGCACCGGCGTAGGCATGTGACAGCGCCTGCGCGACCAGAGCGGCCACGGTTTCATCATTGACGACATAACCGCTGTCATCGATCAAACCGTCCTGGCCGTGCGTGGTGTAAGGATCCAGGGCCACATCGGTGATAACACCAAGATCGGGGAATTCTTTTTTCAATGCGCGAATCGTGCGTTGCGCCAAACCGTTTTCATCCCAGGCGGCGGCACCATCGAGCGATTTTGCATCGGGCGCGGTCACCGGAAACAATACCATCGCCGGGATTTTCAGCGCGACTGCCTGCTCGGCAACTTTCAAACATTCATCGATGGATAAACGCTCGACGCCGGGCATCGAACTGACGGCANCGCGGCCGCTGGCTTCGTGCACAAATACCGGCAGAATAAAATCACTCGCGCTTAAATTGTTTTCGCGCATCAACCGGCGGGAAAAATCATCGCGGCGCATGCGGCGTGGCCGCTTCATGGGGAATGTCATAGATTGCTCCTTTGCGAATATGATAACGCCGGATACGATAGGCCGATGCAACTATTTCGATCCTTCCCGGCCAGCGTGCGTTTCTGCCTGATTTTTCTGGCCGCTTTATCGCTCGCTTGCGTACTCGGGCCCTGGTTGATTCGTTTCGATCCGCATCGGCCCGATTGGGATTTTTTATCGACAGCCCCGTCCTGGTTAAGTGGCCACTGGTTCGGCACCGATGCCATCGGTCGCGACATTCTGGCGCGTACGCTGGCTGGTGGCCGTTTGTCGCTCGGCATTGGCGTGTTATCGAGCATTCTTGCACTGGCGCTCGGCGTAAGCATTGGCGCCATTGCCGGCTANGCCGGTGGCTGGACCGANCGCATTATCGTNCGCCTGCTTGACGTAATGTCGGCCTTGCCGTTTTTGCTGATCGTGATTTTGTTGTTGAGCTTGTTTGGGCGCTCGCTGTTTTTATTATTGGGCGCCATTGGTGCCTATGTGTGGATTGATTTGGCACGCGTGATGCGCAGCGAAGCCGCACGCTTGCGGGAAGCGCCATTCGTACTGGCTTCGATTGCCGCCGGCGCGCGTTTTGACCAGGTCCTGCGCTGGCATTTGCTGCCCAATTTGATGCCGATTGCCTGGGTTTATCTCGGGCTGATTTTGCCGCAGGCCATTTTGGTGGAAAGCTTTCTCGGGTTTCTCGGTTTAAGCGTAGACGAGCCCTCGGCCAGCTGGGGCAGTTTGCTGTATGAAGGCGCGCAGGAAATGGACAGCGCGCCATGGTCGCTGATTTTTCCCGCACTGTTTTTGGTTGCAACCTTGGCAAGCTTTCAATTTCTGGGCGATGGCTTGCGTGACTGGCTCGATGTTCGCAAGGAAGACGCTCGATGAAGCCGGTTTTCAGCGTTGAAAATTTGCAGGTGCATATCTCCGGGAAAACCGAACCCTTGCTTGGCCCCGTATCCTTGCAATGCGGCCCATCGGAATGTCTCGGTTTGGTCGGTGAATCGGGCAGCGGAAAAAGTTTGACCGCGCTTTCATTGCTGGGCTTGTTGCCGCCCGGTTTGCGGGCGAGCGGAAGCTTGCAATTATTCGGCGAGGAGGTGGTTTTCAATTCGCCGCAACACAGGGCATTGCTTGGTCGATCAATTGCCTGGATACCGCAGGATGCCAGTGCTGCCTTGCATCCGCTACGCACCGTGGGCGACCAGCTTCTGGAATCGATTCGCGTTTTGCAAAACCTGAGCACCGGCAATGCCGGGAAAGAAATGTTTGCATTATTGACGCAGCTTGAATTGCCCGAGCCGGAAAACCTGCAGCATCGCTATCCGCATGAATTATCCGGTGGTCAACGGCAACGCGTGCTCATGGCCATTGCACTGGCAGGAAAACCGAAAATACTGCTTGCCGACGAACCTACGTCGGCACTTGACCCGCGCCTTGCCCGCGAAGCACTTGAACTGCTGAACTCGCTGCGGGAAAAATTACAGCTTGCGATTTTGCTGATCAGCCATGATTTACCGCTGCTGGGATCCTACGCACAGCGCGTAATGGTTTTGCGTCATGGCAAAGTAGTGGAAAGCGGCAGCGTGGAACAAATTTTCCACCGGGCGCAACATTCCTACACACGGGAATTACTGGCCGCCGAAAATATGCCGGCCCCTGCGCCGCACGAGGTCGGTGAAAGCATTTTGCAAGTGAAGCAACTACGCATTCGTTACCCTCGTGCAAAACGCAATGCCGTCGATGGCGCGCAACTGGATTTAAAGCGCGGCCAGTGCCTGGTCATTCTGGGTGAAAGCGGCAGCGGTAAAAGCAGTCTTGGCCGGGCCTGTCTGCGTCTGATCAAGCATGGCGTGAGCGGGAGTGTCGAACTCGATGGCGAAGACATCCTGCAGGCATCCGGCCAGCGCTTGCGGCAATTGCGGCGACGCATCGGCGTGGTGTTTCAGGACCCGGCGGCCTCGCTGAACCCGCGCCGGAAAATCGTCGATATCATCGGTGAACCACTGTGCATTCAAACCGACATGAATGCGCAGCAGCGGCGTGAGCGCGTTACCGATTTATTGAAAAATGTCGGGATGGATGCCGGTGCACTGGAGCGCTACCGCCACCAATTTTCAGGCGGACAGCAACAACGTATTGCCATCGCACGCGCTTTGGCAATGTCGCCGGATATTTTGGTCTGTGATGAAGCGGTGTCTGCACTTGATGCCCACCATCGTGCGGAAATTGTTCGCTTGCTCGGTGAGATCATGCGGGCACGCAAGCTGGCACTGGTGTTCATTACCCATGACCTGGCATGTGCCAGAGCCCTGGCTGATCATGTGGCAGTCATGGACCAAGGACGTATTATGGAGCAGGGTTCGGCCACGAATATTTGGCAACATGCGCAACATCCTGTAACACTCGCATTGCTGGCGGCCAGACCGAGCGCAATTCACGGTATTTAAATACAGGATTGCTAGACGAAAACAGCACTCTGTGGCAACGTGCAACAATGGCTTTTAGAACTTTGCAATTGCGTGAACCCGACTCTTTCGACCAGACATTGCTTTGGGCGCAGGATATGTCGTCTCTGGCAAACGTCACCTTGCAGCATTTTGAAAATCTCGGGGCGCTAAATGCCAGACTGGTCTGGCACACGGCTTTATCGGAACCCAATGATTGGAAATCGGTTCCTGCCAGGGATTTGACCGATGCCGAAATCAGCCTGGTTCGCGAAGCAAGGCAACACGGTGGTTACGCCGAGAAAATCGGAAACGAAATTGTCCACGTCGCCATTTTATTGACGGGTCAGCAACATTTGTGGGCCTGCCTCTGCGTGGACCTCGACACCAATGCCTCCGACCCCAGGCATAAAACCGAATGGCAGGATTCAATAAACAAGCTGGCGCTGCGCAGCCAATCGGTTTTGCAAACCGAACGTCTGCGGGTCGATGTGGATCGCCTGGCGCGCGCCGAACGATTGCAACGCTCCCTGTTTGCCATCAGCGATTTGGCCAATTCGGACAAGGAAACCCAGGAAGTCCTGCATGACCTGCATCAAATTGTGGGTCGGCTTATGTACGCCGAAAACTTCTTCATCGTGCGTTATGACAAAGCCGAAGAAACCATGCGCTTCATCTATTTCGTCGATAGCCAGGATTCCATCGTTCCCGATCCGGAAGAAAAAATCCACACCAGGGACATTCCCAACAGCGTCACCATGGCGATGTTGCGATATGGCAAGCCGATTCACGGCCCTTCGAATGAAATCATCAAATCACTCAATGTCCCGCGCGATGAAACACTCGGCCCCGAAAGCCTGGATTGGCTCGGCGTACCGATGCTTGATCATGGCGAGGTGGTCGGTGGCGTGGTGGTGCAAAGCTACGATGTCGATCACCACTACACCAATGAAGACCAGGCGCTTCTGGCTTATGTTGCACAACATATTCTGACCGCNCTGCAGCGGCGCGAAGCCCAGGAAGAACTGGAAAAACGCGTCAACGAACGCACNTTCGAACTGCAGCAGGAAGTGGCCGTGCGTCAACGCAGCGAACGCCTGCAACAAGCCCTGTTTCGCATTGCCGAAGTTAGCCAGATCAGTGCGAGCATGGATTTATTCTATTCTTCCGTGCACAAGATCGTCGGCGAGTTGCTGCATGCCAAAAATTTCTACATCGCCTTTATTTCCGAGGATGGTGAAAACCTCGACTTCCCCTACACGGCCGACGAACGCGATGTTGCACGTAACTCGCGCCCCATCGGCAAGGGTCTGACCGAATACGTCATCCGGACCGCNAAGACCGCCTTGCTCAATCGCCGCGATATCGATGCGCTCGAACGGGATGGCGAAGTCAATGTGGTCGGTACAAAGTCGGTCAGCTGGATGGGCGTGCCCCTGTTTTTATTTGGCGAAGTCAAAGGTGTTATCGCCCTGCAAAGCTACACCGAGGATTATCATTACGCCGAATTGGATAAAGAACTGATCAGCTTCGTCGGCGTGCATATCGCCAATGCACTCGAACGGCGCCTGACCAATGAAAGCTTGCGTAAAGCCTATGCAGAACTGGAACACCGCGTCACCGAACGCACTTATGAACTGGCGCACGCCAATAATGAATTACGCGACCAGATTCTGGTGCGTGAACGCATGGAGCTCAAACTCAAACACGAAACCCTGCACGATGCGTTAACCGGCTTGCCCAACCGCAGCCATTTGCTTGGCCGTCTGGGTCGCGCACTGGGCCGTTACCACAATGATGCGAGTCGTTTGTTTGCGGTGCTCTTTCTGGATCTGGACCGATTCAAAATCGTCAACGATTCGGTTGGCCATCTGGTCGGCGACGAGCTGTTGAAAGAAGCCGCCAAACGTATCGGCAGCTGTGTCCGCGAACCGGATTTGGTATCGCGTCTTGGTGGCGATGAATTTGCCGTGGTGCTTGAAAATATTCAGGGCCAGGACGACGTGACCATGGTCGCCGATCGCATTATCCGTTCCCTGAGTGCACCGATGCGGATTGCCGGCAAGGAATTATTTACTTCGGCCAGTATCGGTATCGCGATTGTCGATGCACGTTATCGCAATCCGGAAGAATTATTGCGCGATGCCGACGTCGCAATGTATCGCGCCAAGGCAAGCGGCCGCAAAAAACATTCCCTGTTCGATGAAGGCCTGCATGAAATTGCCCTGAAAACGCTCGATCTGGAAAACGATCTACGCCGTGCCATCCATCGCCATGAATTTTTACCGTTCTATCAGCCAATCGCACAGTTAATCGATGGCAAAGTGGTCGGCTTCGAAGCGCTGATGCGCTGGAAACATCCCGAACGCGGCTTGCTGGCACCGGGCGAATTTCTGGAAGTGGCCGAAGAAACCGGCAATCTGGAAGCGATGGACTGGCAAATTTACGAACAGGTTTTCATTGATCTCGGCTCGCTGGTGGTGACAGGTGCTTACGTCACCCTGAATGTTTCGCCAGCCCATTTGCGCGACAAGACATTCGCCGAACGCTTCCTGGCATTGATGGACCGCCACNATGTCAAACCACAAAGCATTCGCCTGGAAGTCACCGAAGGCGCCTTGCTTGAAGATCCAGAACAAGTGGCGATCTGTTTGCTGATACTGAAAAAACTTGGCGTGCAAACCCTGCTCGACGATTTCGGCACTGGCTACTCGTCACTTTCCTATCTGCACCGCTTCCCTTTGTCGGGATTGAAAATTGATCGCTCCTTCGTCAGTGCCTTGCAGGAAGGCGAAGCCGGCGGCAGCACCGCGATTGTTCGTGCGATTCGCCTGATGGCCGACTCGCTGGGCCTGGACGTCATCGCCGAAGGTATTGAAACCGAAGACCAACGCCAGCAACTGCGATTGCTCGGACTCNCGCTNGGACAAGGCTATCTGTTTGCCAAACCGGCAAACCTGAATGATGTCTGCGAAAAATACGTCTTTGGTCGTGCGGTAGTTTAAGTTTGCCGTTTTTCATATAAGTCACGAAATCCAGACTGCCGGAGCGCCCATGTCAGCACAACCCAAAGCCGGTGCAGTGCTTTACGCAAAAAATCTCGCTGCCGTGCAATCGTTCTACCAGAAAGTGACCGGTCTGGAAGTAGTACTTGTAGAGGATGNTCATGTTGTTCTCGAGTCATCGACTTTCCAACTGGTNATTCTCGAAATTCCCGAAGCCATTGCCACATCGATTATTATCGATAGCCCGCCAAAGCGTCGATCGGAAACTCCGATAAAACTTGTCTTTCCCGTTCACAGCATCATTGAAGCCCGGGCGGCGTCCGCGCTGTTTGGCGGTGAACTGAATGCATCGGAACACGAATGGAAATACCAGGCTTGCCGCGTATGTGATGGGCACGACCCGGAAGGCAATGTATTTCAGCTTCGCCAGTATGAAGGCTGANGCTTGCAACTTGATTATCCCGCCGATGGCAAACAATATTCATTGTTTGCCCGGAATTGAAATCCCACCCCAGGACATCCGCATGAACTTCAACAAACTCGTTTTAAGCACTCTGCTTTTTCTTGTGTCGCTGACTGCATTCGCCCAGGATGTTTCGCAATCTATCGCTTCGGTGGACCCGCATAAAGCGGCCGTGATTCGCGAACTTCTTAAAACCACCGGCTCGATCAACCTCGGAAAACAGGTGATGAGCCAAATAGCCGAGTCCATGAAAGAAGGTCGCCCGGAAGCTACCCGGCAAAGGATCGATCGCATGATGACAAAAATGGACCCNAATGAACTGGTAGATTCAATTGTTGTCTTGTACGACCGCCATCTATCCACCGCCGATGTGGAAGGCATGCTTGCNTTCTACAAATCACCGGTCGGCCAAAAACTCATCAAGGAACTGCCGTCACTGATGAGCGAGGCGATGCAGCTCGGCAAGGAATGGGGCGAACGGAAGGCCGCCGAGTTTCAAAAGGAAATCGAGCAGGAACAGGATGCACAGGAAGACAATGCCGACGATACCCAGCCGAAAATTTCCAGGTAAGTGGCCCACTGCTCATTTGGTTTTTATAATTCCGGGCAATTCCTATTTCATGAAAGAAGGAATTGTCCTGGCGGCAATCAATTTTTCTTTTTGACAGCTACTTCCATCATCTTGTAACCGGCGTCCTGCATGCCCAGGCTTTCATAGGTTTTCTGGGC
>JGI24770J26754_10002166_pt1 | contig 13638 bp, 17 predicted proteins | sample LakOneMetagenome_FD_26754 | JGI IMG/M metagenome (IMG submission 26754) | reverse complement strand
CCCCGATCTATTACCTGAGTAGCGAAAGAACGGCCTGATTCGACTGATTAGCCTGCGACAGAGCGGCAACGCCGGCCTGCTGAAGGGTGTTCAAGCGAGTCATATTCGAAGCTTCGGCAGCAACGTCTGCGTCACGGATAGCCGATTCAGCAGCCTGGAAGTTGATGATCTGAGTGGAAGCCAGATCNATCGCCTGTTCGAGGTTGTTCTGTCCGGCACCGACCTTACCCTGAACCGAACCAAGCGTGCTAAGAGCAGCCTTGATAGCTGTCAGAGCAGTTTTGGCACCCGCTTCGCCACCGGTCAATGTAGCACCGGCTGCNGCGGTCGGGGTCTGGAGAGAGTCGATGTTGTTTGTCGCGTTAACCGCTCCAGCACTGCTGCTGACAGCAACGTTGAAGGATTTGAGCGAGACAAAGCTAACTTCCGAACCGTCTGCTTTCGTGCGGACCGCAAAAACGCCTGCTTCGCGGAGCGAAGTATCGTTGTTTACAGAACCTGCAATTGCACCAGCCTGAGCGATAAGTCCTGCACCGGCCGCTGCGACCGCGTTGCTGAACGAAACGTCCTTTGAGGAGTTTGCATAACCGATCTGTTCACCGGTAAAGCTCAGGGTCTGTGTTCCCGAAGCAGCACCGCCGCTGATCGTTTTCGTCACCTTGTTAGCAGCACCGGTTACGACTGTGTCGCCGATGGCCGAACCAGGTCCTGCGATACCGGTCTGGCTTGCGCCGTCAGCAAGGCTCGACGAGACTGCAAAGAAATTGGCCGATGCCAAGGTCAATTTGCCGTTTGTGTCGATGGTTGCTTTGACGCCTGCTGACTGGACGTTTGCATCGTTGTTGATCGTATCAAGTACGTTCGACGAAGAAGCACCCGCTGAAAGCGAAACTGAGAAGCTCTGGATCTGGCCGCTCGATCCAACAGTCTGGAACGAAAGCGTTTCAGCCGCCGTGATGCCGCCCGAGATATCCTGAGCACCAGTCACGCTGCCTGTTCCCTGTCCGATGTTGAGGCCCGTAAGCTGCAAACCGGTAGCGTCAACGCGGCTGTTCGAAAGATCGACACCAACACTGTTACCCGTCGCCGAAGCATTTGCTCCGCCGCCGATGAACACGTTGATCGAACGGTTGAAACGGCCTTCGTCTGATCCCGCAACGCCGCCAAGGCCGATGTTCTGTGCCTGACGCGTAATTTCACCGAATACCTTGCCGAGCTCAGCCTGCAGGGTGCTTCGATCTCCCGTGAATGTTCCCGATGCCGACTGTGAAGCCAAAGAAGCTGCACGGTCAAGCAGGTTGGAAACGGTGTTCAATCCGCCGTCAATGATCTGAAGGGTCGAAAGACCGTCATTAGCATTGCGGACACCTTGTGACAAAACAGCAACGTTGCTGCGGAAGTTGTTGGCAATTGCCAATCCGGCCGCGTCATCGCCTGATTTGTTGATACGCAAGCCCGATGAAAGGCGTTGCAGGGTTTTGTTAAGTTGGTTGCTCGTNGCAGCCAATTTGCTCTGTCCTGATGAAGAAGCGAGGTTGTTGATTAATGATACTGACATTTGATTTGTTCCTCCGTGAACGTGATGTGACCGCTGCGTCCTTGCATTGGTCGTTTGGATTAGTTTTTAGAATTGATTCCCCGTATGCGAATCGTACAGGGCTTATCGGTAAGGGTGTGAGAAACTTTAGAAAAATTGTAAAACTTTTTTGTATTGTTTAAACTAGCTAGCGGTTCAGGATCACGATGTCTACGCGCCGGTTTTGAGCCCTGCCGTCGGGCGTCGAATTGTCTGCGATCGGTTGAAAGCCGGCATAGCCTGCGGCTGACAGACGTTGAGGTGTGATGCCTTCGTCGATCAGCTTGGAAAGAACTGTAGAGGCCCGTGCCGTCGAAAGCTCCCAGTTTGACGGATATTTGGCGTTGGAGATCGGCGTTGAATCTGTGTGCCCTTCGATACGAATATGCACATCGCTATTCTTCAGCGTGTCGGCGACCGTCTCGATGACATTTTGAGCATCCGGATTGATGACAGCTTCGCCGGCGGCAAAAAATCCTGCTTCAGAAAGCGAAACGACCACTCCGGCACTCGTCCGCTGCATTTTTGTCTTTTGTATTAGAAGAAGATTTCCGAGCAGTTGTTTCTCGTATTGATCGGCGTCCGGTTTGACGGAATCTGTTCCCGGTAAAATGCCGGAACCTCCACTTTCTTGAGAGGAGAAACCTTCGGCTATTTGATGGGCTCTTTCCTTGTCGCTGGCCGCATACATTACGATAAATAGCGCGAGCAGCAACGTCATCAGATCAGCGTAAGAAATTAGCCAGCGATCGCGATTGCGGCCGTGTTCGTCGATCGATCTACTTCTTTTCCGGCTTCTCATTTGGGTAGGTTGAATTGGTTGATTATCGCGCGGGGCATTTCGTTTGCGACTAGGGAGAGAATGACGAGGACAAGTTCCTCGCGCCGTTTCATATGAGCCTCGTGTCTCTCGCGCAATCGTGCGGCGAGCGGAAAGAAAAGTAGATTTGCCAGGCTCAGGCCATAGATCGTTGCGACAAAGGCCGTTGCGATACCGACACCGAGAGCTTCGGGTTTATCGAGAACTCTGAGAACGCCGATCAGGCCGAGCACCGCGCCCAATATTCCGAATGTTGGGGCGAACCCGCCCGCTGCCTCGAGCGTGCCCGATTCCTGCAGTCCGATTTCATCTTCCAGATCAAGACGACGGTTCAATGTTTCCTTGATCCGCTCTTTATCGGCCCGGTCAGCAACAAGAGTTAATCCTTGTGCGATCAGTGCGTCGCCATTGGTATCCGCGTAATTCTCATACGCTTTTACGCCGTTTTTTTGAACGGAGCGTGAAAGCCAGGCGAGCTTCGCGATCTCCATGTTGTGGCCTTCGTCACTGTCGATCTTGAGCCGCAGACCCCAGACCGCTTTGACCGCGCTTACGATACCCGAGATACCGCGACGAACGATCACGGCGCCGAGCGTTCCGCCTACCACCACTAAAGCTGCCGTCGGATGCCAAAGGAAATTCAAACTCAGATCCTCGGCCCACGCACCGCCGATGATCGCCATTGTTCCAACGGCAACCCCGAGCCATATTGTCCAGTCGAACTGCTTTTTCATTGCTGTTTGGGGCGAAGGAGAGCGGCAAGGTTTTCGAGCGCAGAATCCTCGTTTTCGTCCGATACGATCTCCGAGTCGCGGTTAGCTTTCTGGATCTCGACAAATACTTCGTGGCGATGAACGGATGTCTCGTCGGGTGCGGTGACACCGATGCGTACACCTTCGCCGCTGACCGATAAGATCTCAATTATGACCTCGTTACCGATAACGATCTTTTCGCCTTTGCGCCGAGATAGAACAAGCATAAAAAATTATTCCTGCGGCAGAGATTCCGCGAAAAGATATTCGCTTCGATTGAGAACGACCTGCTTCCCGGCCTTAGTTTCAGGGTCGATGAAAAGTGGTGCCCTGAGATTGATCGTCGTCTTATTCCAGTCCGACGATATCTTAACGATTGCGAGGGTCGTAAGGTCGGCCTTGGTTGCCTCGCTCACGTCGTAACCGGTAAAGATCTGGTGCGGATTGACGACCACGAAACGATTTCCTTCACTTTCGAGCGACGCCAGCCAGTAGAAAGGCTCGTAATCGCTCATCGGCAAAAGGACGGCTTTGCGCATTTCCGGCAAACCGATCAAGCCTTCGGCAAAATTAATGACGTCGCTCTCGCTGTAAGAGTACTCTTTTTCTTTAATGTTTATCATTGGCATACTCGTGTATTCGAAGTTCGAGACCTAGGTCTCAACTGTTTTTTTCTAACCGAGAAAATCGAAAAGTGAGCGTCGGCCCTTGCCGGCTACTTGAAGTGTGGCATCGAGTGATTGTTGTGCTGACGTGAGGCCCGTTGCCGATTCGGCAAAATCTGCGTCTTCGATCGCGGCCGCCCTTTCGTCATAGTGAAGGAAACTGTTTCCGAGATTTTCCGAAGCGGTCTCAGTTCCATTCATGTTGATCCCAACCGTAGCCTGGGCCATCGACGAGAGACTCGTATAAGCATTTAGGCGCGTCATCGTCGTTTCGAGCGTTGTTCGATCGGTTGCCGCGTTCCCGGTACCGCGAAGTGCGGCGACGGCATTTGTCAGATCGGTAAAAATATTTGAGGTGGCGTCCGAAAAAATACTCTCAGCCGTAACCCCGACGGCGATCGCATTTGCTCCCGGCTCGATCTGAACAAATTGGGCGGTCGACGGCGTCGCAGCCGGAGCCGCAGTTACCGGATCAAAAGGTGGGGCATTCTGCCTTGTGCCGCCAAATAGATATTCCTCGTCATTTTTGTAGTTCGCGATCCCGAGTATTCGGCTTCGCAGAGCTTCGATCTCGTTCGCCAAGTAGTCACGGGTCTGCTGTGGCGCGGTATCGCTAAGGCCCTGTGACGTTAGCGTTTTTACCCGTTCCAGAATTGTTTCGTATCCGGTAAGCGCATCGTCTGCCGCGACAAGTTTCTGATTCGCGGCCTGAGAGGTGCGCTGAAACTGTTGTATTTCCTTTTGCGAGGTGCGCAATTTGATCACGGCCTCGGTTCCGGTCGGGTCGTCCGATGCACGATTGATTCGCTTGCCGGTCGAGATGCGCTCTTGGAAAAGAGACAGACGGTTTCGCTGAGTGTTGATTCGCGAAGCAAAGTCATTATTGTAGGTTAGATCGGAAATTCTCGTATTCATGGTGAGTTACCTGCATCCTTACTGTGCAAGCGACAGGATCATCTGCGTCATTTCGTCCGCGACCTTAATAAACCGGGCCGCCGCCTCGAACGATTTTTGATACTGCATCAAGCTGATCGCCTCTTCGTCAAGCGAAACACCGGAAACTGCGTCACGTTGGGCGGTCGCCTGGGCAAGAATAGCGGCGTGCGTTTCGAGACCGTTGTCGGCCTCGCTGATCTTTTCCCCGGCTTCAGCGATCATTGATCCAAAAATGGAGCTGAAAGAACCGGTTCTCGTCCCTGCGGTAGTATTTGGATCCGTAAGCAGGCCGGCGATCGCTCCGGCGACAGTCCCACTTTGGCCGGGCTGCGTTAGCGGCGAAGAGACGATCAAGCGTGGATTTCCGGTTATCGAGGCATTGACTGAAATATTGGACGCATTGACCGGCGGCGTATTGTCAAAGAAGTTGACTCCCGGTGCACCATCGAGATCGGTCCCGCCCGTATGCAAAGCATTGACACGCTGGACGACCGCTCCGGCCAAGCTGTCGAGTGAATCTATCTGCGCGGTCGTCTCAGTTATCGCACTCTGTAGCCCCGCGATCTTGCCGTCCGTGAAGGTTGCGCCCTGGCCATCGATAGTTAACGAAGCAAGCCCGAGCGGCGGCGTATTGTTCGCCTGAATGGTGAAAGCCTTATCGCCGGAAACGATCGGACGGCCCTCGCCGATAGTAAGTGTCACGGTGCCGTCGGTATTTACTGTTGACCGTGCGCCGGTCAATTCGGCCAGTTTATTTACGTACTCGCCGCGTTGGTCCCGAAGGCCCGACGCTTCCCCTCCGGCTCCTTCGGAGGTGTGGATCTGCAGATTGAGGTCGGCAACTTTTTGAGAGAGAGCGTTCACCTCATCGACGGTCGAGCGGATCTCGCCATCGGTTCCCGACCTGATACTTTCGAGCGACCGACGGGTTGCCTGGAACGCATTTGCCAAGTTTGCTCCTTTCTGGGCGACAATTGATCGAAGCGGAACAGAACTTGGGTTCGCCTCAAGATCGCGAAATCCTCCAAAAAAGCTGCTCAAAGCGTTTTGCAAACCGCTATTATCGGTTCCCTGTAATGTCGACTCAACCGGGGCAAGTGCATCCCGCTGTGAGCTCAAACGTCCGGCGATCCCCGTTTCGGCCTGTATCCTCGACTGGATAAAGTTATTGCGAAAAGATTGGATCCCAGCGATCCCGACGCCCGAGACGACCGAACGGCCGCTTAGATCAGTGTTTGTAGCATCGACCAGCTGAACTCGCTGGCGCGAATAGCCCGGCGTATTCACGTTCGCAATATTCTGTCCGGCGATATTGATGCCGAGTTGGCTCGCGCTCAGAGCACGACGTCCGATCTCAAGTGATGAAAAATTTATACTCATGCCGACCAACCTCTTCCTGATCTGAGTACGGGAGCCCTGTAAGTACTCGGAGGCAGGCCGCAATTTTGGATGTGGGCCGTCGCAAAGGACAATCCGCCAAGAGCGAGACTGTCGGCACGTCCGGCAACTTTTTCGAATCGACGGGCAGTTTCCAGAAGCTGTTTTGCCGCCGTTTCGAAACTTCCGCGGGCGTCCGGGTCGAGCGGCTGCGTTTCAGCCTGACTCGCTCGCTCCTCAGAAAAGGCCGAAAGGTTGGAGGTGATATCGAGTAGCCTGGAACGCATCTTGAACAGTTCGGCCTCCGCGGCCCGGGCGATCGAATCGATCCTTTCGGGTTCACAGAGGGTAAGTGCTACGATCAAAAGCTCGGTATGGGATTCCAGACTTGCAAATGCGCCCGACTGCTCGGCCATCAAACTTGCAATTTTTTTGATCAGATCGTCTTGCATATGGGTCACTTCTGAGAAAATGGGTAAAGATTCGTTGGGTCTTTACGTTTCCGTCTTCAATATCGCATCCGCGATATCCTCACTTGCCGGATCGTAACTGCCTGCCGCGATCTGTGCGCGAAAGCTGGTTACCTTTTCGTTTACGGGATCGGGCAGTGCTTTTACCCGATCAACGAGTCGTCCGACCTCGGACGCCGTCTCTGAAAGCTCTATCTTGTCAACCTCCGCCACGGTCTTTATCGGTCGGTGCGAGATCGTTTCAGAATCCGCGTTTTTTATTTCATTCGGGCCGATCGCACGTGCCGAACTCAAGCCTGTTACTTTATTTACGTTCATTTTTCCCATTTTCCATTCTCTCTAAGAAGTTTTCCCATTTTACCTTTCGGCTGTGCGTGGTGAAACTTTAGACAGAATGTTTTGGGGGTTAACAGCATTGCCGTTTTCACGGACTTCGAAATGGACGTGTGGACCGGTCGATTTTCCGGTCGAACCTGAAAGAGCGATGGTTTGTCCGGCAGTAACGACATCGTCTTTNGCTGCGATCAATTTGCTCAAATGGCCATATCTGGTCANACGACCGTCGGCGTGCTGGACGATAACCAGATTNCCATAGTCGCCGTCCCAGCCGGCAAATGAAACAACGCCGTCTGCCGAGGCCCCGACCGGCGTCCCGACCGGGACCGCGATATCCATGCCGGCGTGGAACTTCACTTTCTTATCGATCGGGTGAAAACGATTGCCGAACGGCGACGATATTCTGCCTGCCACCGGCCGTTGATACGTAACATCCGTTGTTTCCGCGCCCTGACCTTTAGACGGTATCGGCGACGTATTGGTCAAGGCGCCTACTGAACCTTCAGAACCGGGTGACGTATTGGTTATTTTCGCATAGTACGTCTTTTCGTCAGCGAGATCGCCGACTGGCCTCGCCCGCTCTTCATCCTGGAATCGAGCAACGACTTGAGCTTCTCGCGGATCGCTGGAATTATTGAACGTCGAGTCGCTGTTTATCGAATCGACATTTAAGATGTAGCCCATCTGAGCGTTGTTCTTGATGTCATAGCCGGCATTTGCCTTAATGTCTTTAATGGCCATCATCGCGCCTGAGAGTGGCTTAAGCCCTGAATGCAGTTTTGCCTGTCCGCCTCCAGTTTGCCTGAGAATGACATCAGAAAGGCCGACTCCGCCCGATTGAGCCATCGTCGTTGCGAGCTGCTCGGAAAACATCTGTTTTGCCAACCCTGATCCCCCGTCGGAACCAAACAACGAATCTTCTTCGCCTTCGCCGCCTGTGTTGTTGAGTACTGATGTCAGTTGCATTAGAAGTAAAGCTTCGAACTGGGTCGCGGCTTTTCGCAGCTCTTCAGGTGACCCTTTGGCCATGGTCGTCTGTACATTGTTGATCTGTTCGAGTGATGAAATATTCATGTCTACTGCATCTCCAGATCGGCATTCATCGCACCCGCAGATTTGATCGCCTGCAAAATACTGATCACGTCACGAGCTGAAACACCCAGCGTTCGGAGCCCGCGAACTACTTCATCGACAGTCGCTCCATCCTGGAGAACCACCGATTCCAACTTCTTTTCTTTGACATCCACCGACGTAACCGGAACGACCGCGGTCGAACCGCCCGTCGACAACGGTGTCGGCTGGACCACGTCGTACTGCGTGCCGATACGGACGGTAACACCGCCTTGCGAGATGGAAACAGCAGCGATGCGGACCTCATTGCCCATGATGATCGTACCGGTCCGTTCGTTGATAATTATCTTCGCGATCTTGTCCGGCGTTAGCCTGAGACCCTCAAGATCGGCGATGAACCCGACATGATCATCTGCGTATTTTGCAGGCAGGGTGATCTCAATATTGCGACCGTCAAGAGCCTTAGACGTGTCGGCACCGAACCTGCGATTGATGACCTGATTGAGGCGTGACGCGGTCGAAAAATCTTCGTTTCGCAGAACGAGAGTGAGGGTGTTATTTGCTGCAAGCTCCGAAGCGACTGTACGTTCGACATTGGCTCCGTTTGGAATGCGTCCGACTGTCGGGTGATTGATCTCGACCGAGCTGCCCTGCGTGCCGGCCGAAATACCGCCTATCGATATCGATCCCTGGCCGACCGCATAGACCTGTCCGTCTATGCCCTTGAGCGGTGTCATGATCAAAGTTCCGCCCTGAAGGCTGCGGGCGTCACCGATCGATGAGATCGTAATGTCGATCTTCGAACCCTGACGCACGAACGGCGGCAGAGTGGCAGTGACGAGAACCGTGGCAATATTCTCCGGTTTCAGCGAAGCAGCGGTCGTCGAGATACCCATTCTCTCAAGAAGATTCTGGAGCGTCTGACGGGCATATAGGTTTTGCTGAACCCGGTCACCCGTTCGATTGAGGCCAACCACGAGGCCATAGCCAATGAGCTGATTTGAGCGTACACCCTCGATATCTGCCAAATCCTTGACGCGGACGCTAACGTCCACGTCCGTTTTCTGACAGTTCGAAACTGACGGAAAAGCGACGCAGGCCAGAACCATCGCGAAGACGAACATCGCACCCGGAGTGCCGTATTTGTTGGCTGTCATTGCTTTTCCTGTAAATTGACTCATCGTAAAACTGTTAAACTGCCGTTATCGGCTTTACCTAAAATGGCGAAATTTTATCAAATAACCGGAACAACCATCCCGGTGCATTATCAGCAGATGCAATTCCCTTGCCATTGAATTCGACGCGTAGATCGCCGATGAAAAGCGTCTCGATCGAATTGTCTTTCGCCAGGTCATTCGGGCGAACGATGCCTGTCACGGCGAGCTGCTCGGTCTCCTTGTTGATCTTCACCATCTTGACCGCCTCGATCCTCAGGTCGCCGTTCGGCAGCACGTCGATCACACGGGCAGTTATGCGGGCCTTTACGCTGCTCGACCGGGCGGTCGTACCGGTGCCGTCGAATTTTCGTTTTCCAAGCTCTCCGATCACCGAACCGATCGCCGCTGCCGGACCAATAGGCAACGCCGTCACGGCAGGTACAATGCCGGCGACATTGCCCGAATCACGTTTTCTCGATGCATTTGAGGTAACGGTCGCCGTATTTGTCTCGACAACATCGACGAATACAAGGTCGCCGATCTGCCGGGCTTTGAAATCACGTAGAAGGTTGCCGTTGGTGGAATTGTCGGTAAACAGTGATCCGTTCAACGGCTTCTGCGCGACGACCGGAGGAGCGATGGGCGGTTTTTCCTGAACCTCGACGATCTTGAGTTCCGGCTGGTCGCCTTTCTTCTTTTTCTTTTCCTTTTTAGCCCCCTTTTCGGACTTAGCCGCCGGCAATTCCTGCGCGGCGAGCGAGATAAATGCAGACACAATGATCAGCGATATTGTTAATAATTTGAATTTCATAGCTTTTAAAGGATCAGGCGTACGACTCCTTCGTCGATTACTACTGCCTGGATCAGAACGCCGGATTGAGAATTTTTTACTGAAATGTGGTCGCCGATCTTTCCGGCCGAGCGGGCTTCGCCGCGTATGGAAAATTTTAGATTTCCCGTCCCCGCCTCGACCTTGACGAGATCGCCGTATTTGATCACGTTTGTCGATATCAAAAGGTCTGTGGTGATCGGCGAACCTATCTCCACGCTTCGAGTAGCGGTCATCCCGGGCAATTTTGCACAGTCGGTAAGGTAATTCGATAGCGGTCTTTCGAGTTTGATCCGCTCTAATCGCACATCGGATACTGCGATCTTTGCGTTAGGCAAGATGGCTTTTGATGCGACGAGTACCCCGGCGAACGCCTCTATTGCGAGCGTTGCCGTTATTCGCTTGACGACCTTGCTATCCACTGAGATCTCGACCGGAACCGCGAATTTTGAGAACGGATCACGAGCGTTCAACGAACTGACCCTCACATCAAGTTTTCCGATTGGCACGAGGATCGATGCGGAGAGTTCGAGCCCGACGATCCTTGCCGAGACCTGCTCTGAAGCAAATCGGGTCAGGACAACTGATTCGATCGCAGCTCTTATCAATTCTTCAGAGACCGGTTGACCGGCTCGACGGACGAGGATCTTTTCCGGAGCATCCAGATCTACTTCGCTCCCTGCAAAGCCCGCCGCCGAAATTGCGAGGGCGACCTGTTCACGGCCGATCTCTCGGGTCATTCCGACATTTGGTGAATATCCGAGCTTAATGTTTTTCAGACGCTCGACTTTCGTAATGTCGCCGGTGATCTTCGAAACGCTGGCCAGATTAAGATTGTCGTTCTCAACCGTAGATTCCGCTCGCAGGCTCACATTGACTCGGCCTTGGGCGAAAGTGGAGATCGAGCATATTAGGATCACGGACGCCGTAAATAGTAGATCCGCGCTGCATATGCCGTCCCATCTTTTAAAAAACTGATGCATCTCTACTACCTCATTCCAGCCTACGAAATTGCCTGATTGATGGTACCGAGCATGTGGTCGGCGGTCGTAATTACCTTTGAATTAGTCTCGTAAATGCGCTGGGCAGAGATCATGTTCACCAATTCCTCAACAACGCTGACGTTCGAGCCTTCGACAAATCCTTGGCTGATGCGGCCGATGCCGTTTGCGTCGGGCGAGCCAACCGTCGCCTGTCCCGAGGCTCCTGTTTCCTTAAAGAGGTTGCCGCCCTGAGCCTCAAGCCCCGCCGGGTTAGCAAAGATCGCGAGCTGGATCTGACCGACGTTCGAGGCGTTTGCCTGCCCGGCGGTCGCCACCGAAACCGTTCCGTCCGTACCAATCGTTATCGCGGTTGCGTCTGTCGGAATAGTTATCGCTGGTTCGATCGCGTCACCGCCAGCCGTAACGACCTGGCCCTGATTGTTAAGGTGAAATTGGCCGGCTCGCGTGTATGCGAGGTCGCCGTTGGACCTTCGGACCTGAAAAAAGCCGCTTCCTTCGATGACCATGTCCAAGGGATTTTCGGTTTGTTTCATTTCGCCCTGCAAAAAGATCTTCTCACTAGCGATCGATCTCGCACCGAGCCCGATCTGCAAACCGACCGGTAACGGCGTCGAAGCATTTGCCGCGCCGCCTGCCGACCGCAGGTTCTGATAAAGCAGATCCTGAAATTCGAGCCGAGTTCGCTTAAAACCGACGGTCGATGCGTTCGCCAGGTTATTGGCGATATTGTCTACGTTCTGCTGCTGCACCTGCATACCAGTGGCAGCGGTTAATAATGCTCTGTTTGGCATAATTTTTCTCCTTTACAACTTACCTATCTCACCTGAAATTTTGCGTCCCATGTCGTTCATGAGAAGCGTGACGGATTTTTGCAGCGAATCGAATTCGCGGTTGTTATTGATCATCGCAACCATTTCCGTGACCGAATTGATGTTCGAATTTTCGAGGGCTCCCTGCGTTACGGTCGATTTTGTATTTACCTGCGGCTGTTCTGTGCCGGTCATCGCGAACATCGAGTTGCCGTCCTTCAGCAACGCCGTTGTCGGATTGTTGAAGCGAACAAGTTTTATTTGGTCGACAACGGCACCTGCCGAGGCGAGGCTGCCGTCGCTGCCGATCGAAAGTTCTCCATCCTGCGGCACCGTTATCGGGCCGGTTTCACCGACAACGAGATCACCGTTCTTTGTCGCAAGCTGCCCGCCGGGATTGATCGAGAGATTTCCGGCCCGGGTGAAGCGAACACCGCGTGGCGTCTGGATCTGTATGAATGCATCGCCGTCGATCGCAACATCGAGCGAACGGCCGGTTTGCTGGATCGAACCTTCGGTAAAGTCCGTTCCACTTGACGTAGANACNCCGACGACGAGGTTTTGTTTATCGCCCGTGCCTNTTTTCTGGCTTTCGACCGAGCTGTAGATCAGCCNTTCCGCNTTGAATCCGTTAGTAGATGCATTTGCGATGTTGTTGGCTTGAGCTTCGAGAGTGTTCTGACGAGAACGCATGCCGAGGAATATAGAATATAGTCCGTAATTCATACTATTTATGGTTCGCTGCCATTTGGTTAAGATTAATGATCAGTTCGACCTCGCCGGGAAGCATTCCTAGCGTTTCGCTGATCGAAACAACGTCCTGTCCACGCTGCGAGAGTGACATAACGAGATGACGGCGTTCCGTGATGTTCATTTTCGGCGTTTCGTGAATGTCCGTTTGTTCAATAACCGTTTCTTCGGCGACGAGTTTTGGCTGGCGAACGCGTTGTTCGACCCAGGCCAGCCGTCTGGCTTGTTCGGCAAACCGCTGCGCGTTCAGATCAAATGTTTCGCGGTTTCTGGTCATCGTCGTCTGGAGATCTTCGATCTGCTTTTCGGCGAAATCGAGCAGCTCCCGGTTTTTGCTTTGAATCTTAAACGAATAAAGAGAGACCGAAAGTCCGATCACGGCCAAGACGGTTGGCAACAAAATAATTCCCAATTCAAAATCCATTTTTATACCTCGCTAATATTTTCGCTGTCCGTGCTGGATAGCAGAGTTTGCGAACGTTCCTCTTCAGATCCGATCTCGGTGATCCGGACACCGTAGTAACCGTCGATCACTACGACCTCGCCACGGGCGAACGGGTAGTTATTGACGAGTAGATCGACCGGTTCGTCGACGCTGCGGTTTAGTTCGATCATCGAGCCAACACCAAATCTCACGAGCTCGCGAAGCGGCACTTCGGTCTTGCCGAAGCGGACCGTAACGTTTATTTCGACATCGAGAAGACGGTCGATATTTCTTACTGTTTCGTTTTGTGTCATATGGATCTCCTAGGCTTCGGCAGCAGCCCGGCTAATTTCCCGTGTCTCGGATATGCGNACAACGACCTTGTTGTCGAGGGCTGCGAGTGTTCCTGTAAATTTGACCGTATCCGCNATCGAAATGTTCATTGGCCTTTCGATGCTGTGATTCGTCCGTAAAATGTCGCCGACCGTTAGGGCCATCAATGCCGAAACTGANGCCGAAACGTTTTCGAGTTCGGATGCGACNGGAAAGCGGATNGCCGAAAGAGTTTTAAGCAGGGAATTTGTCGCTTCCGGGGCAGTGGGGTCGCCGGACGAATATGACGATCTGGTAAATTTCTCGATCACTGATTCCAGCATCGCGAC
>JGI24770J26754_10002153_pt1 | contig 13687 bp, 16 predicted proteins | sample LakOneMetagenome_FD_26754 | JGI IMG/M metagenome (IMG submission 26754) | reverse complement strand
CGGGTTTGAAATGGCTTGCGCGGACAGGCTTCGCGGCGAGGCGCGGGCCACGCCGGGCTGCGCCAGCCGCTGCTTGGCCGCCAGCGCGTCGGTGAACTCGGTCATCACCGCATCAAACGGCATCACTGCGTCGGCGAGGCCTGCTGCCACCGCCTGCTCGCCGTAGAACAGCCCCGCCTCGGTGGCGCGCACGGCATCCGGATCGAGGCCGCGCATCTGTCCGACCTGATTCACGAAGATGTCGTAGAGACGATCCACCTCGGTCTGCAACGCGGTAGTGGCCTGGGGAGTGAGTGGCTCGTGCGGGGAGAAATCGTTCTTGTGGCTGCCCGCGAAGACAGCGGTGTAGTTCAGGCCGTCTTTGGCGTTCTTCACCGACTGGTCGACGTGCAGCGCGATCACGCCAATCGAGCCGACGCCAGCGGTCTGCGACAGCGTCAGGCGCTGGCAGGCAGCCGCGATGGCAAAAGCTGCCGAGTACGCGGCATCGTTGGCGTGCGCCCAGATCGGCTTGATGGCGCTGGCTGCGCGGATGCGCTCGGCCAGTTCGAACACACCCGAGGCCTCGCCGCCGGGCGAATCCAGATCGAGGAGGATGCCCGCCACCTGTGGGTCGGCCAGCGCGGCGTCCAGTCGGGCTTCGATCTCGCCGTAGGACATCAGGCCAGAGGCGGCTTCGATACCCATCGAACGTCTGACCAGCGTGCCGACCACCGGGATGACGGCAATGCCCGCCTGCCCCGATGTGGCGCTCTGGCGCGGCATGGGCAGCGGCATCGCCATGTCCAGATCCGGCAAGCCGATGCGGGAACCCAGCACGGAGAGGATCACGTCGAGTTTGGGACGCGCAATGAGGAGCGGCGTCCCGTAGAGGCGGGACGCCAGATGAACGAGTTGCATGTCAGTTGTCCTGTTGGTCTTGCGGCACGGCCACCATGGCGGCCGCATTCATGGGAGCGCCCAATGCCGATGCTTGGGGCGCTTTGTCGTGGCGCGGGTCGGAGTCGAAGACCAGTCCGAGCTCATCGGCACGCTGGTTGTCGGCGGCGATCTCGCGGTCGATGTCCTCGGCGTCGTAGCCGAAGGCCGAGATGGCTTCCGATCGAGACAGCAGCCCGGCGCGAATAGCAGTCAGCATCGCGTCGAATTCCTTCTTGGGATCGACCCACTGCCAACCCTGTGGAATCCATTTGGCCGCGAAATAGTCGCGCTTCTTCTCGGTGAACTGCGGCAACGCCAGCGCGCCTTCAAGTAGCGCCTGCTCCATCCAGGCACGCCAGATCGGGCGGCACAGCTGGTGGACGATCACGCCGTGCTGGATGGCCTCACAGCGGCGGCGAAACTCCAGCAGCCCAGCCCGGATCGACGAGTAGTTCACTTGCGTCAGGTCTCCGGTCAGCATCTCGTAGGTGATGCCCATCGCTGCTGCCACCGCCCGGAACTGCATGCGCAGGAATTCGGCGTAGCTCGCGCCAACGTCGGCGGGCTGACTGAACTTCACGTCCTCGCCGGGCTCCAGGATCTGCATCGTGCCCGGCTCCAGCCCGGCCAACGCTGCACCACTGGCATCCGGCAGTCCTTCACCCATCAGGTTGTCCTCGGGGGACAGGCGCGTGATGAAGCCCGCAAACATCGCGGCGGTTTTCTTGCGCACGAGCTCGGCGTCGTCGTACTGGTCGAGTTCGTTGAGCTTGACCAGTGCGCGCGCCAGCCACGGTTCGCCCCGGATCTGTCCGGGCCGCAAGGGACGAAACAGGTGGATGATTTCGCTAGCCGGGACACGCACTGTGTCGAGACCGCCCACCACGCCACCGATGCCCGACATCGGGGCCAGTGAGCCATCACCCGGGTGCGAGCGATACAGGTGGTAAGCCACCCGCCGTCCGAGCTTGTCGAACTCGATGCCCGCACGGATGACGTTTCCGGAAGCCAACTCCTGATTCAGCGTCGCTGGCAGGTGTTCGGGTTCGAGTAACTGCAACTGCAGGCCCACCGGCAGGCCATCTTCCGGGCGGCGAAAGCGCAGCCGCACCAGACATTCCCCGCCTTCGAGCATGGCGCGACAGGCCAAGGCCTGCAGGCCGTAGAAATCAGTCAGTCCGGCGGCATCGGCTTCCTCGCACCAGTCCCACCACAGGCTGTGGATCGCTTCGCGCAGGGGCTGATCGGCCAGCATGCTCTGCGGCTTGATGCCGGTGCCGATGGCGTTCGAGACAAAGGCTTCAACGCCTGCCGCTGCCCAGGCATTGCGGCGCACCAGATCGCGGCTCTTGGCGCGCAATTCGTTCTGGGTGAACGCCAGTGCTGCGACTGCGCCTGGATTGCCGACCTGCCACGCCAATGCGCGACGGCCGCCACCGATACCGTCATAGAACGGGGCGCCGCCAAGCAGACTCATGCCGACGCGTCTACGCATTCGGTCAAACCATTGCATGTTCAGAACCCTTTGCCGGTGGTGACCCGGATCTGGCGTGGCGCGCCAGGCCACAGTCCGGTGTCTACGGCCTGCTCGAAGAGGTCGCGCTTGACCGCCGCAATGGCGGCCTGGAGTTCATCGACGCTGCGGTACTCGACGGTCTTGTCGCCAAAGGTCACGCGCTTTTCGCCCTTGACCAGCGCCGCTTCCAGTGCGTCGAGGTGTGCTTGTGTGTAGGCCATCAGCGGAACACCGTAAGGTTGATTTCGGAGGAGTCGTCGAACGAGGCAGACGTGGTGGCGCAACTGACGTCGACGTACTGGGCGGTCTTCTGGTCGGTGCTGGATCGCACGATGGCAATGCGCTGCGTGCCGCTGTTGGTGCTGCTGCGGGCAAGCGCCGTCCAGCAATAGTTGGCGTCGGGCATGGCAAAGGTGAAGGTCACGCGGTAGCGACCCGCCGCCGTCCGGGTCACGCTGGCCACGTTGTGCGACGAGCGCACGACGATCTGGTTGCCGACGTAGCCGAAGCACACCCACGCCCGGGCCAGACCGGGGTGGGTGGCGTCGATCTTGGTCTTGACCTCGAGCCCGACACGACTGGCCAGCGCACTGATGCGCGATGCGAGGCTCATCAGACCAGCGCACCCACAAAGACCGCGACGAAGTCTGTGTCGGTATTGCCAACATCGGTGGCTGCGACGGCTCCGATGTTGCTGCGCGCCTGAAGTTGCTCGGCCACGGTCAGCGACTGCGCCGCATCGAAGCGCACGCGGTTGTTGACGGCGGCGAGCAGCGCATCCAGACCGCTGGTGCCGTTCTGCAGCAGTTGCTGGATTTCCACCAGCGTGTCGTAGGCGGCATCGGCACCGCCCAAGATCTCGGTCTTGAGCGCATCGAGCAGCGAGACGATTTTGTTGGACGAGTACGTGGTCGTGGCCGCGATGTGCGCATCGTCGATCACCGCCGAGGACACCACGGCGGCCTTCAGTTCGTTGATGGCCGCGACCAGATTCGACTTGTCGGTGGTGGTGAGGTTGGCCAGGTTGCCTGCCTTGGCGCGGACATCGTTGAACTCCTGCGCGACGCGGATGACCAGGCTTTCGATACGGGTAGCAAGACTCATGTTTTCTCCTTGGGGTGTCAGGACAGCCAGCGGCTTTTGATCACGCGCCGACCGGTGTTACGGTTGCCAGAAACAGCGAGGCCACCGCGTTGGGTGGCCTCGTTGATCGATTCAGTAGGTGTTTCAAGGGCTGGCGGACCGGCCAGCCCCAGTTGTCGCTCCAGTTCCCGCCAGTGACGTTCCTCGAAGCGATCCAGACCCGCCGCCGATGCAGCCGCGCGGGCGTAGACGTAGCAGTCGAGCGCCTCATTGCGCTCACGCATCTTTTGCCACTCACGCACCGGGAAGCCGTTGCGGTCGCGGCGGGTGATCAGTTGTTCCGCGCAGAGTTGCTGGATGAACTCAGCGTCGATCTTGGGCAGATGGACGAACCCGGCCGGGAACACCGTGGTCAATCCGTCCTCGCCAACATCTGCGCTCTTGCGCAGGTTGTTGTAGAACTCGAGCTTGGCGATGCTGACCGCCACCGTGTACACCTTGATGCCCCGGCGCAGCTTCTTGCCACCCTGCGAGACATCGATGGCGGTCGGCGTGCCGATCAAGGCTGCACCGCGAGGCACCCCCTTGACCGCCATCACACGCGAATCGCGGCAAGCCCGCACAAAGGCGTAGGCCTCCTGCGTCGCAAAGCCGGTATCCAAGGCAAAACGCACCAGCGGCATCGCCGCGCCGGAGGCGTGTGTCCAGGTTTCGGCCAGCATTTCAGCAAGGCGCTTCCATACCGCGTCGCGGGCGGTGTCACCCATCAGCACGCGGTGCTCAACCAGCCAGGACTCCTTGCCGCGCCCAAAGGCCCAGACCGACGCCTCGATGCGATCTTTCTGCACGTCGGCCGCGCCGACCAAGAGCAGACCGCCTTGCGGCACGCTGCCGACGCGGTAGTCCTCGCGGCGTTCGACCAGTCGTTGCCAGTCTGGCGCTTCGCCTTCCTCGACCCAGGTTTCGCCTAGCTCGGTGTTCTTGAAGGTCTTGATGGCGGCGGCCGATCCCGACTCTTTACTGACGGCGGCTTCCCACGCAGCGGCGATCTCTCGCCACGAACGCCAGCCCACCGGGCTGTACAGCGACGACAGGTGGAAGCCGGCCGTCTTACCCGCGCCATCGGTGATCATCGCGCGCCACTCGCCGTGCTCCAGCATCCACGTCTTGTGGTGCTCGGCAATCGCGGTGTCACATGACTCGCAGATGTAGGCAGCGGTCTCCGGTTGCCCTTTGTCCCAACGCAGCTGCTCGAAACGCAGCCACTGACGGTGGGAGCAATGCGGACACGGCACAAAGTAGCGACGTTGGTCACTGGCCTCGTACTCGCGCTCGATAGCCGATGCCCCTGAGATCGTCGGCGTCGAGACGATGAAGATCTTGCGCCGCGCGAAGGTGCGTGTACGCGCCTCGGCCAGCGAGATCGCATCCCCTTCACCCTCGACGTCCAACGGATAGCCGTCGACCTCGTCTAGAAACAGATACCGCACCGGCATCGAGCGCAGGCCGACCGCGCTGTTGGCCCCGGTCATCACCAGCACGCCACCCCGGAACTCCTTGGCCAGGATGGTGTTGCCGGAATCCCGGCTGCGCGCCGGTGCAATCAGTTCAGCCAGTGCGGACGACTCCTCAATCAGCGGATCGATGCGCTGCTTGGAGTTGCGCTTGGCCATCTCCACTGTCGGCCACACCGCCATCATTGGCCCGGGTGCGTGATGGATCACATAGCCGATCCAGTTCGATCCCATCTCGGTCGCGCCAAGCTGTGCCGCTTTCATGAACACCACGCGCTCGACCGGCGAGGTCGGCGACAGGCAATCCATGATTGCTTTCAGGTAAGGCGTGCGGCTGGTGCGCCAGCGACCCGGTTCGGCAGAGGCTTTGCTGGAGAGCATCCGGTGGCGATCTGACCATTCGGACACGGTGAGCAGCGGGTCGGGAGTCAGTCCTTCGCGCCACGCGCGTTCAATCTCGGCAGCGCCTTCGTAGTCCATGTCCATCAATCCACCCTCGGGCGCATCTCGCCCACTTCCTGCAGGTGCTCACGCACCGCCGCCTCCAAGGCGATGTGCATCGTGTGGGGATCGACGCCGAGCTTGGCTGCCATTTGTGCCGAGATGCGTGCGGGCCAGTTGAGCCACGCATCGCGTTCGGAGCGCGCCAGCTTGAAAACGTGGGCGATGGCCTGTGGCCGATCTACCAGCTCGCCCTTGAGGCGGGCCAGACGCACCTTGTTGGTTTGCGCCTTGACCACTTCGTTGACCGTCCGCGCTTGCAACAAGGACGTGCCACCTGCTGCGGATGTTGCCAATGAGGCTGCTTGTCCATCTGCTGTAGGTCCGCTGGAATCCGGGACGGCGACCTTGACCGCGCGGGTGGCCGTGCCACTGCGCGGTGCATCGGAATTGCGCGCCCACTCGCGGTCGACGCGCTCGGCATCAATCGTTCCGTCTGCCTCCGGCGTGATCCGCCCAGCAGCGATGGCCTTGCGCACCGCTGCATCGGACACCCCTCGGTGGCGTGCGTAGGCACGAATCGAAATACCCATATTTCCCCTTCGGGGCACCTTCAATCATTTGTTCGTCATTCATGCGAATTGAGCTTGGCTTCCATCTGGAACAGCGCGTTCATACGTTCGTCATCAACACCATGAAAGGACACGGACATGAGCAAGCTCGAACAACTCCTGACCCAGATCGCGCAAAACAAGCTGGGCATCGAAACCCTGGAAACCCGCCGCTCGGACAGCCTCGATTTCCACGATGTNGCGGTCTGGTGCCTACGCGATGCGCTTGAAGCCGCCTTCAACGCGGGTCTCGAGCAGGGGCGCAATGCCAACCCGTCAGACAAGGCCAACACCTGATTGCGAAGCGAAGAAGCCAAGCAAAAAGCGCTTGGCTTCACTTGAGAACAGCGCGTTCATCACATCACCGTCCACCACATCGAAGGAGCAAAACATGACCACCACTCAACTGACCCCTGCCCAGCACGCGATCCTGGCCCACGCGGTTGAACACACCAGCGGCAAGATCGACTGGTTCCCCGACAACATCAAAGGCGGCGCACGCAAGAAGGTGCTCGACGGACTTTTCAACCGCGCACTGATCACCACCGATGGCACCGACTGGCTTGTCGCTGCGGAGGGCTACGACGCCCTGGGCATTTCGCGTCCCGACGTGAACAGGAAGGGCATCGGTCAGTTCGAAGCCAATCTCGACCGGATCATCGCCAACGCTGAAGGCGCGCCTGCGGCCGCGAGCGATCCCGAACTGGAAGCCGCCGTAACCGCCGCCGAAGCCACGTGGGTCAAGCCGCGCACCCGCGAGAACAGCAAGCAGGCCGAAGTGATCCGGATGCTGCAACGCCCCGAGGGCGCAACCATCGGCCAGATCTGCACCGCCACCGGTTGGCAGGCGCACACGGTGCGCGGCACCTTCGCCGGAGCCTTCAAGAAAAANCTNGGCCTGACCATCGTCTCGGACAAGCCGCAGGGTGGCGAGCGGATCTACCGCATCGCCTGAAANCGAGCACAGCGAGTTTCGGCNAAGCCAAAAAGANGGCGAGAGGAGCCATGAATAGCTTGGCTTCTCTCCCCACCAGCGCGTTCATACAGATGTCGTGATTGACGACGCCANACCAGGAAAANCGCCATGAGCACCATGACCATCACCATCGAACGCACCCCACGCACNCTGCAGTTCGCAGGCCAAAGCCTCCAGGTCGAAGAGTTGAGNNTCCGCCTGCCGTTTGCACGCAAACCTGCCGACCTCGGCGAACTGGGCGGGAGCGACCAGCACAAGGTCTACGTCACCGAGACCAAGGAGCTCACCCCTGCCGAATTCGACGCCTTTGGGCNCAGCCTGCTGGTNTCACGCGACTGGCTGCGTGGCAAGGGTGGCGGCACTGGCGACGGCTACCTCTGCGTCGAGGTCACTGCTCCCGGACGCCCTTACCTCTACGTCAATCCCGAGGGCGGTGATTACGCCCGCTACGTAGCCCGTCTCGGGTAAGCGAAATTGATCGAGAAAGAAGCCAGGAACAGCTTGGCTTCTCAATCGAACAGCGCGTTACTACAGGTGTCGCAACGATCAACCCGGAGAAGACACCATGACCACCAACCAGATCCCCACCACCCAGAACGAAGCCTGGGGTTTCTGGGGCACGATGAACGAACACGCCAGCGCCGCATGGCCCCTGGCCATGAACGCCATTTCGGAAGCCGCCCATCAGCCCCTCGAATCGGTGCGGACCTTCCTCGACAGCCGTCACGGACGCCACTTTGCCGACGACGTCCAGAACGGTTTGTACCAAGGCCAAGCGTTGCAGGATGCGATCAACGCCGCCACCCAACGTTGGATGGGCTGGACGATTGGCCGCCAGACCAGCAAGCAGTACGGCATCCCGCGCGGCCTGCCTTACCTGACAGGCTTTGTGATCCACTGCGAAATCTGCGAAGAGATGGCTGCCTGATGACAACGCCCGCCACCGAACGGGAGCAGGCGCTGCGTTGGCTGATTGCCAACCGGCGTCCAGACGTCTCCATCGAGCAGGCTGTGCGCGTCATGTGCATGGCACTGCCGCGCGATCTCACTACCCTGCAAATCCTGCGGCGCATCGCCGAGGAAGAAGAGGCCAAGCAGCCTGGCCAGCCATTCAACTGGCGCACACTTCCTGGTCTGCTGCCTCGCGGATGGCCGTCTGGCCGGTGAAGTCCTCCCACCGGCGCACGATCACATCCACGTACTTCGGATCGAGTTCGATCAGTCGCGCGACGCGACCTGATTTTTCGGCCGCAATCAGCGTTGTGCCAGATCCACCGAACGGATCGAGCACGACGTTACCCGGGCGGCTCGAATTGCGGATCGCCCGCTCGACCAGCTCCACCGGCTTCATCGTCGGATGCAGATCGTTCTTCTGCGGCTTCTTGATAGCCCACACATCGCCCTGATCGCGGTCACCACACCAGTGGCGTTGCGCACCCTCGGGCCATCCGTACAGGATCGGCTCGTACTGGCGCTGGTAGTCGGCACGGCCCAGCGTGAAGGTGTTCTTGGCCCAGATGATGAACGTCGACCACTTGCCACCGGCGGCGCGAAAGGCGGCCTGCAGCACATCCAGCTCGCTGGATGACATCGCCACATAGATGCCGCCCCGGCAGTTCGCCACGGTGGGCGTCAATGCTGCCAACAGGAAGTCGTAGAAGCCATCGCCCAGGTTGTCGTTGAGGATCGCGCGGTCCTTGCCGCGCATCTTGTCCTTGGCGCTGTTGGCATAGTTCACGTTGTACGGCGGGTCGGTGAAGACCATGTCTGCCATGTCGCCTTGCATCAGCCGGGCATAGCTCTCTGGCACAGTCGAGTCGCCGCACAGCAGTCGGTGCTGGCCCATGATCCAGACATCGCCCGGGCGCGATATTGAAATTTCGCCAACCTCCGGTACCGCGTCCTCATCGGTCTGGCCCTCGTTGTGCGGCTCGTCTCCCGCGATCAGTTCGGCCAGCGCGTCGGCGTCGAAGCCGGTGATGTCCAGATCGAAACCTTCCAGCTGCAAGGCCTCAAGTTCGATCCGCAACATCGCGTCATCCCAGCCAGAGTTCTCCGCGATGCGGTTGTCTGCGATGACCAAGGCGCGGCGCTGGGTCGGGCTCAGGTGATCCAGTACGACCACGGGCACGATTTCCAGCCCGAGTTTCTGCGCAGCGGCCAAGCGGCCATGCCCAGCGACGATGATGCCGTCACTGCCCGCAAGGATCGGATTGGTGAAGCCAAACTCGGCAATCGATGCGGCGATCTGCGCCACCTGATCATCCGAGTGCGTCCGCGCATTGCGGGCATAGGGCAGCAGTTTGGCTGTCGGCCACTGCTCGATCTTGTCGGCCAGCCAGTTCATGCCGCCACCTCCGTTTCGCGTTCAGTGGCGATCTCGTCGAAAGATTGGCCGGTGGCGATGAGCGTGACCGGCACGCCGGGGTGGTTTTGCTGAAAGCGCTTGATGGCCACGTCCACGTACTCCGGCGCAATCTCGACGCTGCGACAAATGCGGCCAGTGCGCTGCGCGGCCAGCATCGTCGTGCCACTGCCGCCGAACGGCTCGAACACGATGTCTCCGGCGTCGGTGTAGGACTCGATGGCGAACTCCGGCAACGCCACCGGGAAGACGGCGGGGTGATCAATGTCCTGACCGATCTTGCCCTTGTGGCGCATCACGCGAATCACTGAGTCGGGGATTCGGGTGTCCTGCGTCGGCTGACCCTTGTGCGTCCAGCCGCCGACCTCGCCATCCTTACCGCGCATCGCCGTGGACGACCCGTCAGCGCGCAGGTGCGATTCCTGGCCTGCGTGCTTGCAAGGAACAATCTTGTTGGGTTTGCGGGTGCTGCGATTGAAGTGGAAAACAAACTCGAAGCTGGGAGCCAATCGGCCCTGCCAGTCGCCGGGCATGCCTGGCCCCTGATCCCAGACGTACCACGCGAAGCGCCGCCACCCTTGCTGACGCATCCAGGACAGCCAGCCGTCCCAATAGGGGATGACTTCGTTGTCGCGGTGGATCAGCCCAAGATTGACCAGCACCTGTCCGTCGCCCGCCATCGGCAGATGTGCGAACACACCGCGCATCAGGACATCCCAATCGGCAATGCCGCCGGAGGTGTAGTCGCGCTGGTTGCCATACGGCGGCGAGGTGAAGCAAAGCTGCGCGGTGTCACCCTGCATCAGCGTGGCGACCACGGCAGGGTCGGTGGCGTCGCCACAGGTCAACCGGTGCGAGCCGATGGCCCAGACATCTCCCTCGCGCGACACCGCCACCACTGGCGTGTCAGGTACGTCATCGGTCGTATCGGGTTCGTCGGCGTCTACACCATCCTGCGCCGCCGGTTCACCTTCAGTCGACGGGGCATCTGCCAGCAGCGCATCGATCTCGATGTTCTCGAGGCCGGTCAGCGCCAGTTCGAAACCCGCTTCGGAAAGCTCCGCCAGTTCGAGCGCCAACATCTCCTCATCCCAGCCAGCGTCAAGCGCCAGCCGGTTGTCGGCGATGACCAAGGCGCGCTTTTGTGCGGTGGTGAGATGGGCCAGTTCGATCACCGGCACCTGATCCAGCCCCAGCTTGCGTGCNGCAGCCAAACGACCNTGGCCCGCGATGATGCCGTTGTCGCCATCAACCAGNACCGGGTTCGTCCAGCCNTATTCGACGATGCTGGCGGCGATCTTGGTGATCTGCGCATCGGAATGTGNGCGCGGATTGCGGGCGTAGGGAATCAGCGCCTCGACCTTGCGGTACTCGACGTTGAGCGTATTCAAAGATGGTGTCCTGAAAATAGAAAACCCGCCGACGACAAACCGTGGGCGGGTTTTTGGGTTGGTGCGAACTGACGGGGTGCGAACTGCGAACCGTGCGAACCTTGGTTCGCACCCTGACGCTAAAAAAGCGCCGCGCTCGCGCCCCCCGCATAGGCTTTTGGCCAGGGAGGACCCGTTGCAATTCGATCTGGCCATCGCGAGCCAGAAACGACGAAGGCCACAGATCGCTCCGTGGCCTTCACGCACCCAATGCTCGCAAGATTAGCCGTAATACTAGCGAAAAAACCTCCAGATGTTGCATGCCTAAAAGTGGTCGGAGTTCGCATCGGTACGCACGAGTACGAGCGGCTTTACATGCGCTCGAAACTGCATGAAACGTCAACGAAGTTTGTGGCCCACTCGGTGCTCCCTCACTGCTTGCAATTGGGTGACGACGACTGTCAGGGCCTTTTCCCAACGACGCCATGCGGTCGTTCGGTCACAGGCAAAGCGGCAACAGATATCCTTCCACGGGTACCGTTGCGCCCGCATCCAAACCAGATGGCGCTGCTCCTCCTCAAGCCACAACACCCATTGCATGGTCTCCAACATCCGTTCGACCGCTGCTGGGTCTGGCGGGTAATAGCGTGACGATGGTTCTTCGCCCATGTTTTCCCATGGCATGCGAACGATGGTAGGCCAGCAGTTGAAGTGGCCTTGCACTCGTACGGGCGGCAGGCGGTGGGCGGTACGTGCAGCTTCAATGAACCGATCCGCGACGGTTTCGACTGTCCATTCAGCCATGGCGGACTCCTTTCTCTCCGTACAGGCGATCGCCGATCCGGCGCAGCAGCTCACGTTCTACCCAATCAAGTCGGTCGTCTTCGGGCGATACAACCAGGATGTGTTGGTCTCGCCAGCCTTCGCGTTTGACTTGCTCGGGATCGGGGCGCGACTCTGGTTGAAGCCGCCCCAGCGGACTCTGATAGCGTGGTGTCGGAACCTTCATGTCACACCTCCTGTGTCTCAATGGCCCACAGCAGGATTGCCAGCGCGTCGGCCTCGTTGTCATCACCGGGCTGGAAGCCACGTTGGCGCATTGCACCGATCATCTCGTCCTTGCTTGCGTTGCCCTTGCCGGTGGCGTGCTTCTTGATCGTTCCGACCGGAACGCCCTGGTAGGGGATCTTGTGGTGCTCGCACCAAGCCGTGAGATGGGCCATAAAGCCGCCATAAGCGTGGGCAGCGTCGACGCCAGCGTGCCGACGGACTTCCTCGAAAAACACCGCGTCGATGCCATCGCAGGATTGCTTGATTTCGGTGAGCCAGCGTTTGAAGCGCAGATATCGCATGCCGCCGCCTTCAAAGCGCTGTGGTTTGAAAGCCTCGCTGCTGCTGCAGATGGTGCCGTCAAGCCCGCGTAGTGCCCAGCCGGTGGTGGTGCCCAGATCCAATGCCAGGATTGAGGGCAGACCACCCGGGCACGCTTTTCCATCCGAACCACCGTAAGACCCTCCACGTAGGTCAGAGGGAACGTCAGTTCCCTCTCCTACGTAGTAGGAGGGGGAGTTTTCGCCAACTTCAGAATCATCGAAAACCCAGCAACCATGCGGGTCTGGGCTAGTTGGCAAATTGGCAGCACTGCCAACTTGCCAATTTGCCGACAACGCTGCATCTTCTTGATTTGTATGGGCTTGAAGTTGGCGGGCGCTTTCCAACTTGCCAACGTCTCCGAAAATCGGGGGAATGTTGGCAACCGTCTTGCTAACTTGTCTGTGCGTATTCATGCGGGCTCCTGCGAATCGTTGATGTCATCTTGGTAAACCCACACTTCGGGGTTTTCGACCGGCAATGCGGCCCCCGACTGCAGGCATTTGAAATGGGTGGGCAGTACTGCGACCTCGCGCGTCGGTAGTTCGCCGGTGTTTGGATCAGGCTCGCCAATAACCGAACGCAGGACCATGCCCTCGACACACAGGTAGCCGAACTTGGTGCGGGCAGGCGGCAGCCCGTAATCCGATGCATTGCGGAAATACTTGATATAGCCCTGTGTCGCGAGCGCAGAGAGGCGGTCGCGGATCGTGCGTTCACCACCGAGACCTGCTTTGCCCTCAAAGGCTTCGGCGAACTGGTTGGCGGTGTAGCAGCGTCCGTTGGCGGCTTCGTCGAATAGGATCTGCAGGATCACATCGCATTTGCGGCGACGTTCGGCGTCCAGACGTTGCCCGTATTCCTGCATGACCAGACGCTCACTGGAATCCACCTCGCGCCATTCGCCGTGGATTTTGTCCACGTGTTTGAGGGGGATGCCGGGGCCATTGCGTAATTCGAAGATGAGCTGGCGCGTACTGCGAGACTCGTCTGGGCGGTACAGCACCATCCCGCTTGAGTAGTAGCCGCGCAGACTGCCAGCACCGGCCAATGCCTGGAACGGGTCTTCTTCGAACTGCTTTTTCCCGAGCTTCTTGGTGTGGTGGGCGAGGACGACTCCGGCATCCGGGTTCACCTCCTGACGAATTCTTTCCACCCGCTGCGACAGAAAAAACAGCATCGCGCCGTTGTCGTTCTCGCCGCCTGCGTCCCCGCCATCGAACAGGTTGCGGATCGGGTCGATGGCAATGATGTCGGGAGGTAAGCCCCTAAACGCGTTCGCGATTGCAGGAATGATTTGGGCCAGGCCCGCGTCATCCAGCACCATGTGCAGTTGCGAGGTGGCAACGAAGTTGTCGCGTGCTTCAAGCAGCCGGTGGGATGGCAGCCGCACGTCCTTCACGCGTTCGCGTAGGTAGTGGTATTGCACCTCGGCTTGTAAATAGAACACCCGCAGTGGCCGGGGTGGGCGCATGTCCAGAAAGGTCGCGCCAGCAGCCATGTGCGCGAGCCACGACAA
>JGI24770J26754_10002150_pt1 | contig 13698 bp, 15 predicted proteins | sample LakOneMetagenome_FD_26754 | JGI IMG/M metagenome (IMG submission 26754) | reverse complement strand
CGCAGACCGTATCCGGGACGAACTCGTCGTCGCCGGAATAACCATCGAAGACACACCCTCGGGTGCCCATTGGAGTTTTGACTGATGAAGAACACAGACCGCAAGGCACGCACCGGGTCCGTGCGCAAGGGCAGCCGGGGTGCCCAAGTCGGCTCCGGCGGCCAAGGACGCCAGGCGCTTGAGGGCAAAAAGCCCACACCCAAGGCTGAAGACCGTCCGTACCATCCCGCCGGCAAGAAGAAGGCCGCAAAGGACCGCTTCGCTGCGGCGGGCGGCTTCGCCTCGCGTCCCAGCAAGGATGCCGGCACCGAAAGCGGCCCGCGCGGCGGCGGTCGTGGCCCTGCCCGTGGTGCCCCCCGTGGCGGCTCGTCGGCCGGACGCCCCCAGACGCCGCAGCGCAGCACCGGCAACTCCGGCGGCGGCGGCGCGTCCACGCGCCGGGCGCAGCAGGCCGATGAGCACGAGATCGTCACCGGCCGTAACTCGGTCGTCGAGGCGCTTCGGGCCAAGATCCCCGCCAACGCCCTGTACATCGCGTCACGCATCGAAATGGATGAGCGCGTCAAAGAGGTTCTGTTGATGGCGACCAGCCGCAACATCCCCATCCTCGAGGTGATGCGCCCCGAACTCGACCGGCTCGCCGGCCGCGACTCGGTACACCAGGGCCTCGCGCTCAAGGTTCCGGCCTACGAGTACGCGCATCCGATGGAACTGCTCCAGCTCACCATCAGCCGCGGCCACAAGCCGCTGTTCGTGGCGCTTGACGGCATCACCGACCCGCGCAACCTCGGTGCCATCATCCGCTCGACGGCCGCGTTCGGCGGCCACGGTGTGATCGTGCCGCAGCGACGTTCCGTCGGCGTCACCGCCTCGGCGTGGAAGACCTCGGCCGGCGCCGCGGCCCGCACGCCCGTGGCGATGGCGAGCAACCTCACCCAGACGCTCAAGGCGCTCAAGGAGCAGGGCGTGTTCGTTCTCGGCCTCGACGGCGGCGGCGACGTGTCGCTGCCCGAACTCGGACAGGGCTTCGCCGAGCGTCCCATCGTGATCGTCGTCGGCAGCGAAGGCAAGGGGCTCTCCCGCCTGGTCACCGAAACCTGCGACGCGATCGTCTCCATCCCGATCAGCGCGGACACCGAGTCGCTCAACGCCGGTATCGCCGTCGGCGTCACCCTCTACGAAGTCTCCCGCCTGCGCGCGCAGATCAAGGCCGCGAAGCTCGCCGGCTGACACCACCCGGAGTACGACACAGGCGACGCATGCGCAGGCATGCGTCGCCTGTGTCGTAATCGGTCTCAGACGGTGAGCTTCCAGTCATTGGCGTCATCGGGGTCGCTGCCGGCGTCGTCGGGCTCGTCGTCGGAGCCCACCACCAGGATCGGAAGGGTCAGCGATCCCGTTGGCGGGTCCATCACCGTGGCTTCGTCCCGGCGGTGGCGCAGCACATTCTGAACGTAGGAACCCACGGCCTCGGCGAGAGGGATGTCGCGGCCCTGGTTCTGGGACATGAACCAGCGGTGGTCGAGCATCTGGTGGAACACTTCGGCCCGCTCGAGCTTGCCGCTGAGCTCCAGCGGGATGGCGCGCACGACGGGCTCGAAGACTCGAACAAGCCATTCATGAGCGACCATCTCCTCGTCGGCGTTGGGATCGCCGTACGCGGCCCGATAGGAGTCGAGGTCGTTCAGCAGGCGGCGGGCCTGGTTCTCTTCGGCGTCGAGCCCGGTGAGGCGCAGCAGGCGACGCTGGTGATGGCCGGCATCCACGACCTTGGGCTGGATGCGCACCTTTGTGCCGTCAGAGTCCGTCTTGATTGTAAGTTCCTCGATATCGAAACCGAGCTCGTTGAGGCGCTCGACTCGCTGGATGATGCGCCAGCGTTCCGAGCTGGCGAACGACTCGGAGCCGGTGAGCTCCTTCCACAGGGAGCGATAGGCGGCCACGATGCCGTTGCTCACTCGGACCGGGTCGAGCTCGTCGGCGACCCGGCCGCCGGCCTCGAGGTCCATCAGCTCGCCGGCGATGTTGACGCGCGCGATTTCGAGGTCGTTCTCGCGCTGTCCGTTGGACAGGCCGCCCGCATAGAGCTGGCCCGTCTCGGCGTCCACGAGATAGGCGGCGAAGGCACCGGCATCGCGCCGGAACAGAGTGTTCGACAGTGACACGTCGCCCCAGAAGAACCCGGCCATGTGCACGCGAACAAGCAGAACAGCCAGGGCGTCCACCAAACGCGTGGCCGTGTCAGGCCGCAGGGTGTGCGAATACAGCGCGCGGTACGGCAGGGAGAACTTGAGGTGGCGGGTGACCAGCACTGAGCGGAGCGGGTCGCCGTCGTCATCGCTTCGATTGGTGATCACGGCGACGGGCTCGACGCAGGGCACCTCGAGCCCCTGCAGCTTGCGCAACATGTCGTACTCGCCGCGAGCCATCTCACTGGTCGTCTCTTTGATCGCCACGACGCGCCCGCTGAGGTGGGCGAAGCGCACCAGATGACGGGAGAGGCCTTTGGGTAGGGACGCGATGGTGTCATTCGGCCAGGCGTCGAGAGGCAACTGCCACGGCAGGTCAAGCAAAGCCGGGTCGACGGTGGCCGAGGTGATACTGAGAGAACCGCTCATTGGATCAGCCTAACTGCTGACAGAAAAGCCGGACGGAGCAGCGCTCCATCCGGCCGGAATCTGAAATGTCGTGAGAACGGTGACTAGTCGGTGACGGCGCCGCCGAGACGCAGGCCGCTTTCGGAATCGAAGACGTGCAGGTGGTTCGGCGTGGCCGTGAGGTAGACGGTCTGGCCGGCGTCCGGGTGCGAGCGACCGTCGACGCGGGCGACGATATCGGTGCGCTTGCCCTCGATGGTGGAGTGTCCGTAGAGGTAGCCGTCGGCGCCGAGTTCCTCGACGAGGTCGACCTCGATCTGGAGACCTTCGCCGGCTGTGGTCGACATCTGGATGTCCTCCGGGCGCACACCCACCGTGACCTTCTTGCCGGCAACGCCGGCGAGGGTGTCGCGCTGCACGGCGATGGTGGACGTTCCGAACTTGATTCCACCGTCGACGGTGTCGGCGAGGAACAGGTTCATCGCCGGGCTGCCGATGAAGCCGGCCACGAACACGTTCTGCGGCTTCGCGTAGAGATCGCGAGGCGTTCCGACCTGCTGCAGCACGCCATCCTTCAGCACGGCGATCCGGTCGCCCATGGTGAGCGCTTCGGTCTGATCGTGGGTCACGTAGACGGTGGTGACGCCGAGTCGACGCTGCAGGCTGGCGATCTGGGTGCGGGTCTGCACACGCAACTTCGCGTCAAGGTTGGACAACGGCTCGTCCATCAGGAAGACCTGGGGCTGACGCACAATGGCGCGACCCATGGCCACGCGCTGGCGCTGACCGCCGGAGAGTGCCTTCGGCTTGCGGCTCAGGTAGGGCTCAAGGTCGAGCAGCTTGGCGGCCTCCAGCACCCGGGCGGCACGCTCGTCCTTGTTGATGCCGGCGATCTTGAGCGCGAAGCCCATGTTCTCGGCCACGGTCATGTGCGGGTACAACGCGTAGTTCTGAAAGACCATGGCGATATCGCGGTCTTTCGGCGGGACATCCGTGACGTTGCGCTCACCGATGAGGATGTTGCCGTCATTGACCTCTTCGAGGCCTGCGAGCATGCGCAGTGACGTGGATTTGCCGCAGCCGGAAGGACCGACGAGAACCAGGAATTCACCGTCCGCGACCTGAAGGTCGAGCTGGTCAACGGCGGGGCGGGTCGAACCCGGGTAGAGGCGGGTCGCCTTGTCAAAAGTCACGGAAGCCATGGTTATTAATCTCCTTCACCGGCAGGAACGTGCCGGACGATCCGTTGTGAATAGGATGTCTGCCCATATCCCTGCTGAACAGGTGATGAACCTATTAAGTATGGCATAGGCTGCGTGGCCCCCGCAGCGAGGCGCCTACTCGGTGCAGCGGCCCGAACGGCTGTCGTCGATTCCCAGACTGTGGCCCTATTATTTTTAGTGCGTCGGCATTAGAACCGGCGTGCACATCAATCCGGCGGGGCAGGCATTCATGACAATTAGTGGACCGGGCGAGAGCCGTCCGTCTAAGAACCAGCGACGCGATGCGGCCCGTGACAAGGCCATGCAGCTTCGCGTCGAGCAGAAGAAGAAGGATCGGCGCAACAAATTCCTGCTTCAGGGCGGTATCGCCGTTGCCGCCGTCGCGATCGTCGTGGTCGTGGCGCTGGTGATCATGAACTCCATTCGCCCGGCCGTACCCGGCCCGGCGAATATGGCCAGCGATGGAATCCTGATCGGTGAAGGGCTGACCGCCGTCACCACTCCGGCTTTGCAGCCGGATGCCCCGGCCCAGGCGTCCACGCCCGACGCCACCGGAACCGTCGCGAATATCCGGGTCTACGTGGACTACCTCTGCCCGTTTTGTGGTGACTTCGAAACCACCAACGGTGAGCAGATCGCCACCTGGGTCACCTCCGGCGCGGCGACGGTGGAGATCCACCCCATCGCCATCCTCACCGGACGCTCGGCCGGCAGCCAGTACTCGCTGCGCGCGGCGAACGCCGCAGCTTGCGTGGCTAACTACTCTCCGGACGGTTTCTACGCCTTCAACTCGGCATTGTTCGTGGACCAGCCGGTGGAGAACACGGCCGGACGCAGTGACGCAGAGCTGCAGGACCTGGTCAGGAGTTCAGGCGTGTCGACGGCGCTGACGGACATCGACACCTGCATCACGGATGAGACGTATAAGTCGTGGGTGATCGCCGCGACCGATCGGGCCACGTCAGGACCGATCCCGAACTCCGCCATCCCGGCTATCGCCTCGACGCCGACCGTCCTGGTCGACGGCAAGCAATATCAGGGCAGTTTGACGGATCCGAAGGAATTCGCCGCCTTCGTCCTGCAGTCGGTCGGTGAGAGCTACTCGACCTCGACGCCGACGCCGACGCCCACCCCTGCGGGGTGATGCGGTCTCGTTTCGTCCACGCATCATTTAGGATGGGTGATTGAGGCAGCAATGCCTCATGCCGGCCTGGCGCAATTGGTAGCGCACCACTCTTGTAAAGTGGGGGTTACGGGTTCAAGTCCCGTGGCCGGCCCCCTCGCCCCCTACTCCCAACTGGGATGTAGGGGGTTTTGCGTGCGGGAAGCGGCTCGGCTCGATGTCTGCGCCGGTCGCAGAATGCTGCCCCAGACGGAGATGAATCCGGCTGGGGCAGCTGCAGTCCCGGACCCCTCGGAATCCCCCCATTCCGCTGAGACGTGAGTCTCACCGGGACTTGTACGATCGTACAACATGTCGACGAACGAATTCACCACGCAGATGACTACGCTGGAATTGCACTGCTTATGAATGGCCCTCTTTCGCGGGTGCATCGTTCCCGGTACCGGCACCAGAGCGCATCGTGCTCAGACTCTGGACAATCTTGGGAGGCACAGGTGGTCAGCAGCGGTTCCCGGTCCGCCGAGATGCGTGAACGCATTCTGGTGGCGGCGGCGATCGAGTTCGCCGTCCGCGGGTACGCGGGGGCGTCCATTGCGCTGATCGCCGAGGAGGCAGGCACGGGCAAGGGGTTGGTTCAGTACCACTTCAAAGCGAAATCGGATATCGCGTTGGAGCTCGTGCGCTCCTCGTTCTCCCGCGCGCCCTTCGCCAATGTTCTCGGCGAGGCCGCGAGCATTCACGGAATGGAAGCGATCGTCGCCTCGATCCGCGGCGTGGCCGGCGCGTTCCGAGATGACGTCCGGGTGCGGGCCGCCGTGCGCCTTGTTCGGGAGTATCACCTGATTCCGGTGGCCCTGCCGGTGCCGTATGTGGGCTGGGTCGCCCGAATCGGCATGTTGCTCCGGGAAGCGGAGGAGGCCGGCGAGGTTGCGGCGGGGCTTGACCATGACCTGGAGGCCTGGCATCTCGTGGCCTATTTCAGCGGCGTGCAGGAAGTCTCCAATCGCCTCACTGAGCGCGAGGACCTGCCGCAACGAATCGACGAGATGCTGGCCCGCGCCCTGCCCATGCTCGGCGTGACGCACCCCGAGCGCTTTCTCTGAAATGCCCGGTGGGCTCGTCAGACGAGGACAGAGCTGAGCAGCAGGCTGGTCTCGCTGTTCACGATGCCGTCGACCGAGCGGATACGACCGAGCAGCCGGTCGAAGTTGCCGAGTGAATCCGTGCGCAGCTCCGCCACGAGGTCCCAGCCGCCATTCGTGGTGTGCAGCGCATGCACTTCCGAGAACCCGCGGAGCTTGCGGATCACCGTATCGGTTGAGCGTCCTTCGACTTCGAGCAGCGCGATGGCATGGATCGACGACGGGTCGCGGTCTTCGCGGATGCGCACCGAGAAGCCGACGACGGTTCCGGAATGCACCAAGCGTTCCAGTCGCGACGTGACCGTCGATCGGGTCACAGCGAGTTCGCGGGACAGGCTGGCCACGGACTCGCGTGCATTCACGCGCAGCAGGGCCAGCAGGCGGCGGTCGAGGTCGTCAAGGAGGGGCATTGCACTGATTGTACAGAGAGTGTGAACACAATGCGTGTTTCACTGAGCAAAACAGTGCTGATACGCCATGGCACCTGCACATCGCCTATCCGTAATGTTGAAGTCCCAACGAGAGAGGGGGCGCCCGTGGTGCGCTTCGTAGATGTAGCCAACATGACCAGCTGGATCGCGGAGCAAGGCGTTGAAACCATCATCACCGGCATGGTCGACTACCTCGAGCAGGATTTTCTGCGTTGGGAGGAGTTCGACAAGACGTCCCGCGTGCCCAGCCACTCCGCCTCCGGGGTGATCGAGCTGATGCCCACCAGCGACGGGGACACCTACGCATTCAAATATGTCAACGGGCACCCGCTGAATCCCTCCCGCGGTTTCCAGACGGTGACCGCCTTCGGCGTCCTGGCCAACGTGGACAACGGCTACCCGAGTTTCTGGTCTGAGATGACTTTGCTCACTGCGCTGCGCACCGGAGCGACGAGTGCCATGGTCGCGAAGCTGCTCGCGAAGCCCGGATCCTCGACGATGGCCATCATCGGCGCCGGAACCCAGTCCGAATTCCAGGCCTTGGCCTTCCGAGCCATCCTGGGAATCACCCAGCTGCGCATCTGGGACATCGACCCGGCGGCGATCGAGAAGTTCGTGCGCAACGTGCAGCCGCTCGGCTTCGACGTCGTCGTAGCGACGGATGCCCGCGACGCCGTGCGTGGTGCGGACGTCGTGACCACTTGCACGGCGGACAAGGCCAACGCCACCATCCTCAGCGCGGACATGATCGAGCCCGGCATGCACCTCAACGCCATCGGCGGCGACTGCCCCGGCAAAACCGAACTCGACGCCGAGATCCTGCGTCGCGGCACGGTCTTCGTGGAGTTTCCGCCGCAGACCCGCGTCGAAGGTGAAATCCAGCAGCTCGAAGCCGACTCTCCCGTCACCGAGATCTGGCAGGTGCTGGCCGGGCATGCCGTCGGCCGGACCGATCCGGACCAGGTGACGGTTTTCGACTCCGTCGGCTTTGCCATCGAGGACTTCTCCGCCCTGCGCTACGTACGCGATGCCGTCGAGGGCACCCGTTTCTTCGAGGAGGTCGACCTGATCGCCGACCCGGCCGACCCCAAGGACCTGTTCGGGCTGGTCGCTGCTGCTGTGCCGATCCTCGTCTAGCCGACGTCCATGTCGGCACAGGCGCCGAGCGCAGCCGTTCTCGTTCGGCCGCATCATTTCCACCCCAACCCGCAGACCGAGGCCGACAACTCCTTCCAGACCGCGGGCATCCCGGGAGGCGTCGCTTCCCTGGCAGCCCGTGCCCGTGACGAGGTCACGGCCGTGGCCGCGGCCCTCCAAGCGCATGGCGTCACCGTGCATCTGTTCGACGACGACCGGGATGTGACGCCGGACAGCGTCTTCCCCAACAACTGGTTCTCCACCCACGCCGGTGGGCATGTAGCCCTGTACCCGATGTACGCCCCGAACCGTCGCAGCGAACGCCGTTCCGACATCATGGAATTGCTCAAGCAGCGGTACCGGGTTCAGGACGTCATCGACTACTCGGGCCTCGAGCAAGACGGCATCTACCTCGAGGGCACCGGCGCCATGGTGCTCGACCACGTGAGCCGCGTGGCCTACGTTGCCCGATCGAATCGGGCTGACCCCATCGCGCTCGAACGCTTCTGCACGAATTTCGGCTATGAACCGCTTGCCTTCGATGCTGTCGACGAAGCGGGGCGTGCGTGCTACCACACCAACGTGATGATGTGCATCGCGACGGACTTCGCCTTGATCGGCCTGGACATGATCACCTCCGCTGAGCGCCGTCAGGAAATCACGCAACGGCTGGCGGCGCCCGGGCGGGCGGTGCTTTCGCTGAGCCCGGCCCAGGTGCGCGACTTCGTCGGGAACGCCATTGAGCTCCGGGGCTCGAACGGTCGCATTCTGGCCCTCTCCCGGCGCGCGCTCAACGCGCTCACTGCTGAGCAGCGCGACGTGATCGAGAGCAGCGTCACCGTGGTCCCGCTCGACGTGCCCACGATCGAACTCGCCGGCGGTTCCGTGCGGTGCATGATCGCCGGCATTCACCTGGAGGCCCGCCCCGACACCCTGCCGCCGACGAACGCAGCGCAGCCGGGCGCTGGCGGCGCGCATCCGGCGGCGCGCGTCGACGCCGCCTGAGATTCGCCCCACGGTGACCAAGGCCGTGCCGGTCNCTTCCTCCGCCCGGGATNACCCTGCACGGACGGCAGTCACCGGCATCAGCGCCNTATAAGATTATCCAGTGATTGTGACGAAAACTCAGAGCGTTGATCTTGATCCGGTCGCCTCGACCCGATCGGTTCTTCCGGTATGGCTGGCCGTGGTTTTCTCTGTATTCATCGGCGCGCTCTACGCCCTGCAGTCGCGGGTGAACGGTGAGTTGGGCGTGCGTATCGGCGACGGCTTCAGCGCCGCCGCGATCTCCTTCGGTTCCGGACTCGTCCTGCTGAGCGTGGGGCTGCTGGTGTGGCCGACGGGTCGACNTGGACTCGCGCGAGTGTCTGCCGGTGTGCGAGCCAAGGACCTCTCGGTGTGGCAGCTCTTCGGCGGGGTCTCCGGCGCCTTCTTCGTTTTGTCCCAGGGCCTGACGGCATCGCTGCTGGGCCTTGCGCTTTTCACCGTGGCCATCGTTGCCGGCCAGACCGTGAGCGGACTGCTGATGGACCGATTCGGGATCGGTCCCGGCGGACGACGACCCCTCACCCTGACCAAGGTGATCGGCGTGCTGGTGGCCCTCGCCGCGGTCGCCTGGACGGTGTCCGGCCAGCTCAAGGGTGACGTCCCGCTGTGGCTGCTCTGGCTGCCGCTGGTGGCCGGGGTGGGTCAGGGCTGGCAGCAGGCCGTGAACGGAAACGTGCGCATTGTGGCCCGCAGCGCCCTCACCGCGACCTTCCTCAATTTTCTCACCGGCACGATCGCCCTCGGCATCGCCGCTGTCGTGCATGGGCTGTCCGCGGGCTTCCCCACGTCGCTGCCGGCAGATCCGTGGCTTTACCTCGGGGGAGTACTCGGCTGCATCTTCATCGCCGCGGCGGCGGTTGTGGTTCGAACGACCGGCGTGCTGATGCTCGGACTGTCCATTGTCGCCGGGCAGTTGCTGTGCGCGCTGCTGATCGACCTCGTCGCACCCACATCCGGGCAACCGCTGACGTTCACGACCGTGGGCGGATCGGCACTCGCCCTCGTCGCCGTGGTGATCGTGGCCTTTCGCTGGCACCTGCCGCGTCGGCGCTGACGCGCTCAGCAGACGCGCTTCTGAGCCGAACGACGCTCACGCTGCGCCGCCCACGACTCACAGCACGCTCAGGTAGTCTTCCGGCTCGATTGCCGTGCGGGTCGCCGGCTTGGCGTCGATGGGGATTCCGCCGACGTACAACCAGCCGAGCAGGACTTCGGAGTCGGACAGGCCGTGCGCCTGCCGAATCTCGTCAGCGCGGGTGTGCGGGCCACTGCGCCACATCACTCCCCAGCCGGCTTCGGCCAGCACCAGGCTGAGAATATGCGCGACGCCGGCCGCGGCCGCGTCCTGCTCCCACACTCGCACCGGGGTGTCCGGGCGTCGGCAGGCGACCACGGCGATGAGCAGCGGGGCGCGGAGCGGCTTGAGGGCCAGCCGGTCGGCATCCGCTCCGGTGCAGGCGGATGCTGCGACAAGGGCCGCCCCGAAGCGACCGCGCGCGTCGCCGCGCAGTTCGATGAGGCGCCAGGGTCGCAGCGCGGCGTGGTCTGCTGAACGCGCCGCCGCCGCAACCAAAGGCAGCAACTCGGCGTGGGATGGTGCATCCGCCGTGACCCTGGAGTGAGAACGACGAACCTGTACCGCGTTCAGCACAGCCGACACGATCGGCTAGTCGACCGGGGTGAAGTTGAGCGAGATGGAGTTCATGCAGTAGCGGTCTCCGGTAGGGGTTCCGAAGCCGTCGTCGAAGACGTGGCCCAAGTGGGAACCGCAACTGGCGCAGCGCACCTCGGTACGGACTGTTCCGAGTGACCGGTCCTCAATGAGCTGGACGGCTTCCGGGCGGACGGATTCGTAGAAGCTGGGCCATCCGCAACCGGAGTCGAACTTCGTGCCGCTCTTGAACAGTTCCGCGTTGCAGGCGCCGCAGGTGTAGATGCCGGAGCGGGCCTCGTCAAGGAGTTCGCCTGTCCAGGGCCGTTCGGTTCCTGCTTCGCGCAGCACAGCGTACTTCTCAGGGCTGAGCTCTTCGCGCCACTGGACGTCTGACTTAGTGACCTCGTGGTCCATGGTGATTCCCTTCGTTGAGGCGGTCGCCTGCTTGCAAGCTCTTCTCCAAGACTAAACTCGGCGGGCGTGCCTGGCATTCCTCGTTCAGCGAGGTTACGGCGAATCTTCAGCCGAAACGCGGCAGGCCGGAGTCACGCGGCCAACAATCAGCGGCTGTGAATAGGATGTCGGTGACGCGCGAATGTCGTGTTGCGAACGTTGACGGGGTGAAGAGGTGGCGTGTGGACGGTGTGAGTGAACCGATTCTCGCCGAATCAGTTCTCGCCGAGCCGACGTCGCCGGTGCCGAGCGCGTCGGCCGAGCTCACCGAACGCGACCGGGGCATTCTGTCCTTCGAACGGCGGGGGTTTCGCAGTGTCGGTGCCAAGGAAGAGGCAATACGCATCGAATTCGCTCTCTCGGCCGCCCGGTACTATCAACTTTTGGCCGTGTTGATCGATTCGCCGCCGGCACTCGCCGACGACCCGCTGTTGATCAAGCGCTTGCACCGGATGCGTGATGTGCGCTCCGCCGCTCGAGCGGGCCGCTCCCTCGACCTGCACGACTAAGACCCAGCCCACCGAGAACCGAACCAGAGCCACCATGCCCCCTGCAGACGCACACGACCGCTTCGACCACCTCCCGCACCGAGTGGACCGGGTGGGCGCTCACCGTGCGCCCGGCCGCCGCGGGCGGGGCTGGGTGGCCTTCTGGTGGGCTCTCGGCGCGACACTTGCCCTGATCGCAGCGGGGGTGTTCGGGATCCTGTCACTGAACAACCAACTCGACATCACCATCCCGGGAATCTCGCCATCAGCGAGTGGTGCCCCAGCGAGCGACGCCCCGGCCAGCGATGCCCCAGCGAGCGATGCCCCGGCTGCGGCGCCGACGCCGGAGGCCACCGTCGCCCCCGACCTCGGAGTGACGGTGCTGAATGGTTCGACCTCGAACGGCGTGGCTGCATCGGCTGCTCGTACCCTCACCGAAGCCGGTTGGACCGTGGGAACGACGGCAAATGCCGATTCCCAGGACCAGCCCACCACGATCGTCTACTTCGCCGACCCCGGCATCGAGGGAGCCGCGCTGGGTGTGGCGCAATCCCTGCCCGGAGCGCAGATTCTGCTCTCCAATGACTTCAGCGATTCAGGGACCCAGTTGACCGTGGTTATCGGCAACAATTACGTGTTCCCGGCCCAATAGCCCATGGCGGTTGCCGGCCTGTTTCTCTTTTCAGGCCGATCATTCTGCTAGCCTCCTCGGCGAACTCAGTCAACCCCCTTTTGTTCCAGAGACGCTTCGCTACTATCTGGATTGGTCACACGTTTTGTTCATGTAAAACGACCTCTTGGTAGGGCGTAGCACTCGTTCAGAATGATCGCAGTCTCTGCGGCAGGCCCGGTACGGCCAATGGGCAGTTGCCGACGAAATCACAGCACCAAGGAGTAACAAATGGCCAACGGAACCGTGAAGTGGTTCAACGCTGAGAAGGGCTTCGGCTTCATAACCGTTGAAGGGGGAGGGCAAGACGTATTCGTCCACTACTCCGCCATTGACATGACCGGATACAAGGTTCTCGAAGAAGGTCAGCAGGTCGTCTTCGAGGTCGGCGCGGGTGCCAAGGGCCCCCAGGCCGAGTCGGTTCGCCCCGCCTGAGAGAATATATTTCAGGGCACGCCACGACTAACGCCGCCCGCTGCAACGGGCGGCGTTAGGGTGTGCTCTGTGATCTCACAGAAACCTATGAAGGCAACTCCCCGCGTCCTCGGCCGGATGGTGGCCGTGCTGGTGCCCGCTCTGCTGTTGACGGCATGTTCGGGGGGATCCCCGGAACCGTCAACCAGCCCGACGGCATCCGGTTGGGATTCAAGCTACGTCGCACCGGCAGCGGTGAGCCTGGCGCCGCTGCGAGGCACCGAAGCTCCCGCAGACAGCCTTGCCCATCCCTCCCTGGCTGCCAAGATCGACAATCATGTCGGAGCACGGCCGCAAATCGGCCTCGAACGCACCGACATCGTATTCGAGGAGCTCGTCGAGGGCGGGATCACCCGTTACGTCGCCGTCTGGCATTCCGATATTCCGGCCAAGGTCGGACCGGTACGGTCCATTCGCCCTATGGATCCCGACATCATGTCCCCGTTCGGCGGCATCGCCGCTTACTCAGGCGGCGCCCAGGCCTTCCTCGACCTGATCAAGGCGGCGCCGGTCTACAGCGCCGTGTTCGACTCTGACACCGAGGGCTTGTTCGCTCGCACCTCCACCAAGTCGGCGCCGCACAACGTGCTGCTCCAGGCGGGTGAACTCGTCAGTCGCCACACCGACCTGCCGGCACCCGCCCAGCAGTTCGCCTATGCGCCGTCTGTGGCGGCGTCCACGGCCATGGTGGACGGCGCCCCGATCACGGCGATCAACACCCGATTCTCTTCGGCGCGAAACCCAAGCTGGTCGTGGGACGCTGCGAGCACGTCATACCTGCGTTCTCAGGAAGGCGCTCCCGACCGGGACAGTGCCGGCGACCAGCTGAAATCGACCAATGTCGTGACCATGCGCGTGGCGATCGACGGAACGTACGGGGAGATTCCCAAGACCGTGATGATCGGATCAGGGGAAGCCACCGTTTCCTCCGGGGGGCAGACGATTTCGGCGACGTGGTTCAAGGACGCGCAGACCGCTCCCATCCGATTGGTGGACGGCAACGGGGTCACCGTCACATTGGCGCCGGGAAACACGTGGATTGAGCTGGTGCCGACGCCTCAGGGCGCGGTCGACCTCGTGCCCTGAGCCGGAACGCTGTCGCGCGGAGTTCGCTTGCACTCTCGACCCCAGAGTGCCAGAATCGACTTAGCACTCTGCGGTTTTGAGTGCTAACCCATCATCGTTTTTTGGAACGTCCGGGAGGGACGAGTTACACATATGGCAAAAATCATTGCATTCAATGAAGAGGCCCGTCGTGG
>JGI24770J26754_10002144_pt1 | contig 13709 bp, 11 predicted proteins | sample LakOneMetagenome_FD_26754 | JGI IMG/M metagenome (IMG submission 26754) | reverse complement strand
TTCGATGAGCCGCACAACAGGCTATACCTGCACTGCCGCTGTTAACCTGCTGGCGAATAATTTATTCAATGCAGCAGGCGTATTTCCCCCCGAGATCGTTGGAAAAGAAAAAGCCTGTTTTGATTTTATTTTGAATTACCTGGCAGAACGGAATGTCGTTTATAAGAAGACGATAGTTTAATTTTATAAAACACGAATTACACACTTGCATCGATGATTCGTGTAATTCGTGTTTTTAAATTCATGTGTCAAATTCGTGTAATCCGTGTTTAAGTCTTTCTTAAATAATCCGTGTAACCTGCCTACCGGCAGGCAGGTCCGTGTTTATAATTTTATGATCTTACCTATCCGCTTATCCCCTCCTATCCCTACTTTGATAATGTAAACACCCGGCATAAGCACCGAAAGATTTATTTTTTCTTTGTTTGAAGTAAGCGTTTGCTGCAGGATCATTTTCCCCTGNATGCTGTAGATCGCACAAACCTTACCGGTCAACTCATAATCATTCACCGGTATGATATTCAATTCAACCTGCACGGGGTTAGGAAAAAATGCAATGCCGGGTTCTTTTTTTGCAACAGGAATCGTATCATCGGGTAAGGGTGCTCCTGCTGCAAGTGTACTATCACATGCAAAGGAATTTAGAAATGAATTCCTTGAATTCCCCAATGCAAACAATCCCCTCATTTTCATTTTCTGTCCTGTAGTGAACATATTCATGCAGGCATCATCCGTAAAATCCATAAAGTTCATGAACATATCCCCGCTGACCGTTTGAGAACAGGAAGTGACATGTGGGAACGCAGGACAACCATAATTGTATCCCAATTGCCTGGGCGTATCATCTACATCATCCGAACCGCAGTTATCGTCACCCCATACATGTTTCAAACCAAGCCAATGCCCTACTTCATGCGTTGTAGTGCGGCCCTTGTCATAAGGATAACGAACTGTACCCGTGTTTCCAAAAACATCATAGTTGATAACTACCCCATCTTTATCAGCAGGGCCTCCGGGAGGAGTTGCATAACCAAGGCTCCTGCCAAATAAAGAACAGACCCATATATTCAAATATTTTTTTGCATCCCAGGCATCATCACCACCCGCTGCCGAATATTTCATAGCATCATCTCCCAGGAAAAATTCTTTTGTTGTGTATTTATGGATAATGCCTTTTGTAGGCCTGCCGTCGGGCGCTACCTGTGCCAGGCAAAACATGATCCTGGTATCTGCAGCAAAGGGCCTGAAAGCTTCCGGGGTATTACCATTATCAGCATTCAATCGCCTGTAATCCCTGTTAAGCACATCGATCTGCGAACGTACCTGTTCATCGCTGATATTCTGTTCATTTGTATTAAAGATCAAATGAACCACCACGGGAATAGTAATGATCTCGTTGGGAACCGTATCCCTGTCATGCCCGGTTACAGAACCCGGCCTAAGTGTTTCCGGTTTGTAAAACTTGCGTATATAATCTTCCGTACCACAATTCCGCTGTGCACTGGCAGTTTGAATAATAATAAAAACAATTAGAAAGCTGAATAGTGATCTCATTTCTTAAATTCAAATAAATGATTAAAAAATGATCTTCCAGTTGATATCAGTTCAGCTAAACAAAGGATTGGAGAATAGAATACATGCAGCCAATAAGCACTGCAAATTCTACAAATAAAATAGAGCTGGTAATTGCCAATTGTTAGGGGAATGGAAATGAACCGGCTCAGAGGGTAACCAAATCTATAAATATTTTGCGCTATAACAAAATTTTAAAGCATTTATTTTCAATTAATTGATATTCGGACGAACAGTTCATTATTTTTGCCCCCATAATAGATTTAAATGAAATATATACTTGCAATTATTTTCCTGGGAGGCTTCGCTGCTTGTAACAATGCCAAAGATGAGGGCCACACAGTTGTTGACAGCACTATCCTGCCTGCATATACAGGTATCAAACCTCCGGTAAATATTACCTACACGGTCATTGCCCAGCATCCCCATGATACCAGTGCCTATACACAGGGCCTGCAGGTATTTAATGGAAAATTATATGAAGGAACGGGTGATTTTGAAACCTCTTCCCTGCGCATTACAGACTGGAAAACGGGCACTGTGGAAAAAAAACACATGATGGGAACCAATAAAATATTTGGAGAAGGCATCAATATTTTCAACGGGAAAATTTACCAGCTTACCTGGCAAAGCCATATTGTTTATGTGTATGATGTGAACAATATCGATAAGCCTGTAAATACTTTTAACTGGCCGTATGAAGGATGGGGCATTACCAATAATGGAAAGGACCTCATCATCAGCGACGGTTCATCTAATTTATATTTTGTGAACCCAACAGATTTCAAAGTTCAAAGCACGATCGCGGTTGTTACCAATGAAGGCCCNGTTGCCAACCTGAATGAACTGGAATACATTGACGGATCCGTTTATGCAAATGTTTACCAAACCAATGATATTGTAAAAATAGATCCCGAAAGCGGGCATGTTATNGGTAAGATGACCTTTGATAATTTACTGCAGGAAAATGATTATGTGCCGGAACGTACAGATGTACTCAACGGCATTGCATACGACAGTACCAGCAAAACAATGCTCATCACCGGTAAGCGCTGGCCGAAGTTATTCGAGGTAAAGTTATAAGCAATTTCCCTCCACCGGGCACACAGGCTACACGAATTAAAACCAATTCGTGTAATTCGTGTAATCCGTTTAATTAGTGATTGAAATTTTAGAGATTATATAAATAACAGAACTGCATCTTTCTCTATTGAAGATCGTTTTGAGATTTGACAGCATCCCATTCCAGCAAGCGCTGATCATATTTCCTTTCCCATTCTTATATTGCTCGCTCAGCATACTTACATAAAAACTGTCGAACCACATCGGCTTTATCTTATTTACCTGCAGCCCGTGCATCTTCATTAATATTTCCATGCTANGGGGAGAGAAATGATATAAATGCCGGGGCACATCATAAGCAGCCCAGTGCGATTTATATACCTGTGCATCTTTGGACGTGTAATTGGGTACGGCAATAAATAGTTTACCGTTTTGAGAAAGCAGGTTCTTTAACTGTTCAACATATTCATGCAACTGGTGTACATGTTCCAGTACATGCCACATGGTAATAGCATCATAACTTCCCGGCACAAGATCAAAGAGCGCTGCCGATGGAATTGCATTCACCTGGTACAAGGAAGCAGCTTTGGCTCTTGCAGCCGCATCAGGTTCTAAGCCTGTTACCTGCCAGCCTGCAGTTTTCATAGTATGNAAAAATGCACCNGTGCCANAACCAACATCCAATATATTTCCCTTATCCAGGCCTGTTTGCTTNTGAACCAGGTTTCTTTTAGAAGCAAGTGTTCTTTTTCTCACTGCATGATAAGCCTTATTGATAAAGCCTTCCTTTGTATCGGTATGGGAGATATAACTTTCAGCCGCATAATAAACGCCTATTGCATCCTGCCCCGGCACATCCTGCGTAAAACGGGCAGTGCATGCGCTGCATTCCCATACAGCGAACATTTTATGTGAAACAGTATTGTCTTTTGCAGAAAAAACTTCCCTGGCAGCGCCGGTCATACACACAGGACAATTCGAATAATGTATCATGCAACAATAATTGTGGCTGCAAAGAAAGCCATTTTATTCATTACTCAACAACGCGGTAACTAATAGTTGAAGCTGCTGGTTGTATTTGTTGGGAATTACCGAAGCTGGGCGAATGTTGCCCGTCATTGAGGAAGAAGGCCAGGGCAGCAATACCTGCTATGGCAAAGACAATGGCCCATATCCACCATTTACTTTTTGCAGCGCTTTCGGTTTCGGCATAATAAGCAGTCATGTCTGCAGTAGTGGTCTCTTTATCACCCACCACCATATTATGAGATGCAGACGGATGCAATACCCTTTCTGTATGNACCTGTGGAAGGAATGCTGCAGGCAATTCAAAAGCTTTAAAAACAAGATTGCCATCAGCATTCACATAGAACTTCCCGGAGTGCGGTAATTTGGTTTCACCAAAAGCATCCATGTTTTGCAAACGGTTGCAATATTGCCCCAATAACGCAACGGCTTCATCCCTGCTGATCTTTTTTCTTTCACTGATGAAATGGATGAAATCTTCTGCATCTGTTACCTGCTCTGCTAATTTAATGGAAGGAATGGGCGCTTCTATTCTCTTTTCTGCATACCAGGCAACTGCGTTCGCTTCAGTCATTTCTAAAGTACCTATTTCAGGCAACGGGCATTTCCTGTTTTTAAAAAGATATAATTCTATCAGCTTCTCCATTAAAATTGATTGTTGCGCAAGTTAAAAATTGAAGCGGACTCCACCCAATAAATTTAACCCATACACTTCATATCCATGCCAGCGCTGGTATTTATCATTGAAGACATTATTCACATCCAGCCATGCGCTGAATTGTTTGGTGATCTTGAACTCGGCACCAACACTCAGATCGGAACCGGGCTTGAATTTATAACTCAGGTTCCCCTTCTCCAGGTAGTTGCCCCCGCCAAACATATAAAAATCGGCTTTAAGCATTACCTGTTTGAATGCCCACCAGCGCACCGATCCTGTAATTTCCACCGGAACGGTATTCCATGCCCTCGCATTTGCATCCATGCCGGTATACCCGTTAAAAGTAACGCCTGCAGTTGCCGTGAATTTATCCTGGCTGATATAACTAAGGTCGCCATGTATGCGGAAATTATTCACGGTAGGTTCATTGGATATCACAAATGCCTTGCTGTCTGTTGCCGTATCGTTTATGAAGAATGGAAGGTCGTTGTACTGCACCAGGCCGGCCTTTGCATTAAAATTAAAATGCTTGCCAAGGCTTGCCTTGATGCCCCCGTAAAATTCAACTTCCTTTGTATTGGTTTGCGAAGTGATCGTTGCCAGGTATGGATTGATAGCGCTCAGGTTCCTATACGTGTTTTTAATATAGCGGCCTACCCACCCGGCCTGCAGCATAAATACTTTTTCCTGCAACTGGAATTCAGCATACACATTCGGCAGCCATTCAAATTTACCATTGCTCCAGGTTGGTGTGATCCCACCATTGATGCTAAGCCTTGGTGTACTGTATACAAGCGACGGCGAAACCTGTACCACGTTATTGCTGATGTTATAATTGTTGGGGATATAGCCTTTCGTATAATAATTCGTGATATCGGCTTTGGCATCTACTTTTATTGCAAAGCTTTCCCCGAATTTCTTCTCAACCGGTGCATCTATTATAAAAGTTGTTTCATTCAGCTTTGCAATGTTTGAGAAAATATTCACTTCCACATTGGGATTATAGCTGATGCGGTAATCTGTAACATTTGTATTTCGAATACCTCCCCTGATAGTGATGTCCTGTAACTGCTGCTTTACTTCACTGCGTTTATAATCGTATAACAGGTGATCATATCCATACAAAAAATGATCATGCCTGCTCCAGCTCACAGACCCGTACACTTCCGTTTTCTTACCAAAATAACTGCCCGTGGCTTTTGCATCAAACTGTGCATAATCCTGGTTTTTGATCTTTCCCCTGGAAGAAATATAGCTGCCGTAAAGATTCACCAAAAATGTTTTGCCATCGCCAAACCCAAGCCCGGCCTGCACGAAAGGAGTTGTATAATTCCCAAAGCCTGCTTTTACAAAATTACGGCCACCGAGGTATAGATTTGAATCCTGTTGCAATGCCAATGGCTTTAATGCAATGGGCTGGTATGCATAGAACAGGTTTTGTGCAGGAATGATATAAGGCTTCACCGTNGTGGATGTATCTGCCATTAACTGCGATCCTGAAAAATTTATCTTGACAGCATTGCGCAAAACCGGCTTATAGGAAGAAGTGATATTGACAGATTGCTTTGTTGAATCTCTTTGTGCCATCACACAAACCGACAACAGGCAACCGGTGATCATTAATAAAACATTTCTGTACATGCTGATCTTATTTAGGATTAAGAATTTGGAAAGGTTCATATGGATCAATTACCGATTTTAGAATTTTGTTTTTCTTCTGCAATGGCCGCATCTAATTTTTGCTGCGCCTCCGTTTTCAATTCAGCGATCGTTGAATTCTTTGCAACACTTTCATAAGTGGCTTTTGCATTGAAATAATCTTTTTGCTTCATGAAGATATCGCCCAGTAATATGTACGACTTTGTTACCCATGTATCATAAGAACCCGTTTCTTTGATAACAGCCATGGCTGCTTTTTCCGCAGCGCTTAAATTATTCAGCGATAGCTGGCAATTGGCGATCTCGTAGCGGGCTTCTGCGCCCCAGGCTGTTTTATTAATGGCTGCCGCAGACCTGAATGAAGCAATGGCAGCAGCACAGTCGTTGGCCACCTGCTGCGACTTACCCAATACAAGGAAACCGATCGACCTGTCATCTGTACTGGTTCCTTTCTTTGTAAGTAATTCTTTGGCGGCATCATTGGCCGAACTGTAATCTTTCAACAGGTAATAACTGCGTACCAAGCCACGCAAGGCTTCCAGCTGGTTATCCTGGTTAACGGCATTACCCCGCAGTGATTCAAAATATTTTTTCGACCTGGTATAATCTTTCAGTTCAAAATAACTGATACGTGCTGCTTCCAGCGTTGCTTTTTCAAAATACCTGTTCAGGCCTTTGCTGTTCACGTATTCGTAACCATCAATGGCGTTCTGCCAATCCTTATTTTTCTGGTAGCAATCGCTGCGCATAAAATAAGCATCCAATACATAAGCGCCATCCGGGAACCTGCTGATATAATTATTGAAGCCGTTGATGGCAGCAGCACAGTCATTGGCATTGTATTTTAATAATCCTGAAGTATAGGTAAGTGAATCGGCTTCACTCACAGAAATATTAATGCCATTCCTGCGCATCAGGTCAACATATTCATTCGGCCTTCCTTCCTCTACATAAATATCCTTGATGATAGCGAGGGCTTCATCGGCTTCCGGTGATTGCGGATATTTTTCGATCAATGTTTGATAACTGCTCAATGCATTCTTGTTGTCATTGCTGTTGTAATAAGCCAGGCCGAGTTTCAGGTAAGCCTTTGGTTTCAGCCCTCCCCCGTCACTGGATGAAATGATATTGTTGAGGTAAGGAACAGCATCTTTGAACCGCTCATCTGCTATATAAGTAAGGGCGATCTCCATATTCACATCCTGCAGCAAATTGCTTTTAGGATACTGGCGTGACATGCTATTTAATATCCTGATCTTTTCTGCACTGTTCTTAATGCCGGCGATCATGGCTTTCTGCATCATCGCATAATCACTTTGTATCAATGCATTGTTGATCACATTTTCATACATGGTATTTGCCTTTGCAAAATCCCTGAGCATGAAATAACAATCGGCGCTTCTTATATAAGCATCCTGTTCCATGGCAGTGGAGGCTGCAGAACTTTTTGTTGATACCTGTTCGAAATAATTCAATGCCTGCTTATAATTCTCTTTTTGCAGGAAACTATACCCTGTATTGTATTTGGCAGCAGCCGGGTTTGCTTCTCCCTGCGCCGCTGCATTTGATTGTAAATAAACTGCCAGGTACCTGATGGCAGCATCATAATCCTGTTTGCGGTAAGCGATCTCCCCTTTCCAGAAGTTAGCATAGGGTATTATATTGCCCGAATTCGGGTTTGCCAGCACCTTATCCAATAAAACATCGGCTTTGCCTAATTGCTGGTCGTTGATGAATTCGATCGACTGCCCGTAAAGGATCCGTGGATATACNTTCTGCATCGAAGCCGTCGGCTTGTCAAATGATTCATATAAAGCAAGTGCATCACTGAAATTATTTGTATTGGCGAGCAGGTTCACCAATATCTCTTTGGCTTCTGTATCGTATTCAGAACCGGGGTAATCCTTCAGGAATTTCTTCATCTCATTCAATGCCACATCCTGGTAACCCAGTTCATAACTCAGCTTGGCATAATTGAAACGGGATACTTTTTGTTGTTTGGCGTTGCTGTTGTTATAAGCGCAGTATTGAAATGCATTCCTGGCGTTCGCTTTCTGGTTTGTTTTCAGGTACAGGTCGCCCAACAGGTACATGCTGTTCTGCCCCATTGAATCACGCTCGTTGCTTAATTGTTTGAACCCATTGATCGCTGCTTCAAAATTATCTTCTTTATAATAACAATAACTGAGCTCATACAGGATCTCTTTGCTTACCTTATCACTGCTGTTCACATAATCCTCCAGCAACGGCCTCGCCTTCTTAAAATTTTGCTTTTCGAAATAGAGCTGGCCGGTGAGCAGCTTCAGTTGTTTTTCATAATACAAGGACGAACCCCTTGCCAGCACGCTCTCTCCATAGGTAAGCGCTTCATCTTTCTTTCCCTGGAAATAATATATCTCGGCTATATAATAAGGCACCACGCCTTTGTATTCTTCAAAAGTTTCTACGAGTTTAAATGATTTTAATGCTTCATTGTATTGCCTGTCGTGGTAGGAAATGAATCCATAATAATAATTGGCAGGTATGTAATATTTATTGGAAGGAAGCTGGTGGATCTCATCGAACAAAGGTTTTGCCTTGTCCAATTGTTTGAGATTAAAATAAGCATAGGCTTTTTCAAATTTTGCATCTGCGATCTGGTCATTGCTGAGGTTATCATAACCGGCCAGTTCAAAGCTTTCAATGGCGTTGCTGAAATCATCTTTCAAAAAATAATAGTGCGCCAGGTGGTAACTCATTATTTCCCGGCGGGGCTGGTTGTTTACCGCGTAAATGTATTGAACGGCATCTTCCTTTCCTGCCGGCTGCATTAATTTCAATTCGCAAACGATATAATAGAAATTGACATCATCGTTGATATAGGTATGGTCGCTGATGGTATTATCAGGATAATCTGTTTTCAATTCCTTCAACAACGGGTAAGCCAGTGCATACTGCTCCCTGACGAACAGTTCCTTTACTTCCTTGTATTTCCCTTCGGGGTCTGTGATCGCATGGGTTGGTTGGGCAAATGATATAACAGAAAGCATCGCAACATACAGCGATAGAAGAATTTTTTGGATCATGTGGGTTAATTGATGTTTAGCGCCTGCAAATGTACAATGGATATCAACAAACATTATTCCAAAGAAATTAAGGTGTGTTGATATGTTTGTAAACAAAACGAATCTATTTTTAAAATGCTGTTAAAGGATTGATAAAAGAATTTTAAGTAATTTTAAATTGTGAAGACATTTTTAATGTCGGGGACATACATTTACATAAAACCAAAAACCAATTACCAATGAAGAAACTTCTTTCTACAAACTATTCTGCAGGTGCATTCAATTTTGCCATGTTATTGATGCGTATCGCATTCGGTGTTTTGCTCATGAACCACGGTTACGGCAAACTCGTTCATTTCAATGAAACCGCACAACACATGCCNTCCCTTTTCGGNATAGGTTCTACTGNAACAACAGCGCTCATNGTATTTGCCGAATTCTTTTGTGCTTTATTTGTCGTGCTCGGCTTGTTTACCAGGCTCGCCTGCATCCCCATCGTCATTAATATGTCTTATGCGCTGGTCAATGCTCACCATGGAAGAGTATTCGGCGACGGGGAAATGGCAACGCTTTTCCTGTCTGCCTTTCTTGTTATATTGATCATCGGGCCCGGCAAAGTGAGCGTGGACGGAATGATCGGCAAGTAAATAAGAATTTGCCAATCAAANCGGCATATTCACCTATTCACACATTCACCTATTCAGCATTGACGATTCTCCCATGTTCACCACCGAAACTCAAATAAGGATACACTACGCCCTCACCGACCAGATGGGTGTGGTATACCATGGGCATTATGCCCAGTTTTACGAGATCGCAAGAACAGAAGCCATCAGGCAACTCGGCTATACTTATAAGGATATTGAGGCCATGGGCATCATCATGCCGGTAATAGACATTCACAGCCGCTTTTTACGCCCGGCTAAATACGATGACCTGATAACAGTAAAAACGATCCTGAAAGAATTACCGCTTCATCATAAGATCGTCTTTCACCACGAGATCTATAACGAGGCAGATGAATTACTCAACACAGGCGATGTTACCCTGTATTTTATGGATGCAAAAGAAATGAAGCGATGTGATATGCCGGAGAAATTAGGAGATATATTGAAACACTACTTTTAAATAATGGATGATATAACAATGGATAATTTAATAATGGATAATGGATAATTTTTTAAAACCATATTCTACATTATTAAATTATCCATTATCCATTTAAGCTTATACTCTTTTATGATCGGCTTTCCAGTGCTGGATCGCTTTTTTAATATCCGAAGGTTTTAAATCCTCTGCAACAGCCCGGTGTGCCAGGTCAACAAACTCGTTGTTGGAAGCAAAGCGCAGTGCAACGATCTGGCCCATGCTGAGTTTACTGTCGAGCAAATTGCCGGTGATGGCAAAATAGCGCAGGTTCTCTTCTGCACGGATCGCCCTGTCCTGGGCCTTTATAGCAAACGCACGGGCATACCAGGCAAGCAATAAAAGCGTGACCGCAATAATAAAGAGTATTGCAGGAACCAGCATACCTGTAAGCCCGGTGGTATAACTNCGGTATCCTTTTACAATAGCACCAACCATGATGGCAGTGATCATAGCGAAAACACCGTAATGAAATAATGGAATGATCCGTGTGTGGTTCTTATAATTTTGTTCCTGCATAAAATAGTTTTGGGGTTATCGATGTTGAAAATTACTTTAAAAGATCCAGAAGCTTCCATATTTTTTCCCTTACGGTACCGGGACTGCCATCAAAATTATTTACAATGAAAGCGAAAGTATATTCCATTCCGCTCTTGCTTTTTACATAACCTGTATAAGACCTTACGCCGCCGATATAACCGTCCTTCATCTTTATGCCGTTCATTTCAGGAAGTGCATTGTAGAAGGACCGGAACCAGGAACGGTTCCTTGCAAACTGCAGCACCTGTACCAATGCATTCGCCGTAACACGGTTTGCAGGTGAAAGCCCGCTGCCGTCAATGATGTTCAACGCCGATTGGTCGATCCCTTTTTTACGCCAGAATTCTTTGATGATGGCTACGCCTGTATCTGTTGAGCCTGATCCTGTTTGCTCGTATGCGATCGTTTTTACAAAAGCTTCTCCATACAGGTTCACACTTTTTTTAAGGAACCAGTAATTGATACTGTCTAACGAAGGTGATACAAAATTAAAAAGAAGCGTTTCCATTTTGTGCCTGCTGTGATCCGGCACATATACTGGTTGATTGAAAAAGGAAAGCGGTAAAACAGCACCCATCCTCACCTGGAATGCATTGGCAGGGTTGTGATCCGAAGCGGTTANAGTAAAAGAATCAACTCCTAAAGGTATTGTTCCTCTTATAACAGTCATATCTGAATTGGGCGCACAATATACATAAGCCTGGTCACCTGTTCCTTCGGCCGCAGTTTTCAGATCCGTTGTGATCACTGTATGCGTTCGTGGTGTAGACAATAATTTTACAGGGTCTCCAATTTTTTTTCCTGGCTTTAATACGATGTCATATTGGTTTTCGTGCCAGTTGAATTGGTCGCAGCCTGCGCCATAGTAGTTGCCGATATCCTGCCATACCCAGCCATCCGGCAATGTTTGCGCCCCCCATTCTAAATTGTCGAATACAAAACCTTTTGCCGAACCGATCCCTGCCCTCGCCAGTTCAGCCATCATCTTTGTTATGATATAATCTCCGCTGGTTGTTTTCCAGCGCCAGCTTCCGAATGTCGGGTCATAATTGCTCACGATATGAACAAAGCCCGTTAAAGAATCATGAACAATACTGCCATCATAACCTATTGCGGTTTTATAACTATAATCCGCACCAAGCAATTCAAATGCAGTTGCACTGGTAATTACTTTCTGGCAACTTGCAGGCGCTAAACCCAGCTGCCCGTTCTTTTCATACACGGGTTTACCAGTTTTGCTATCCAGCACATACATGCCGATGATGGCATGCTTAAACTGCTCGTCTTTTTCCAGTTTATCAATTGCATTACTGATACGCAATTTGATATCCTGTCCAAAAACAACTACAGCAAAGAATAAACTAATGACGAGACAAACTGTTTTCATGATTGGTCATATCTTGCAATAAAATTAGAACAATTAAAAAGAAATAATGATAAATACGAGCATCATAACCATCGGTGATGAATTACTGATCGGGCAGGTGATTGATACGAACAGCGCATGGATGGCGCAGCAACTGAATAAAGCAGGTATCAGCGTAAACAGGCGTGTGGCTGTTGGCGATGTGGCTGCTGAAATATGGAGTGCATTGGATGAAGAAATGAAACACGCCGATATCATTTTGATCACCGGCGGACTTGGCCCCACTGCAGATGATATCACCAAACCCCTGCTTTGCGAATATTTCGGCGGAAAATTGATCATTGATGAAAGCGCACTGGAAAATGTAAAATATCTTTTTGAAAAAGTTTTCAAGCGGCCGCTTACTGAAAATAATTATAAGCAGGCCGAAGTACCGGATGTTTGCAAGGTGATACCAAACAGGCGGGGATCTGCACCGGGAATGTGGTTTGAAAAAGAAGGAAAGATATTTGTAAGCATGCCGGGTGTACCGCATGAAATGAAAGGCATGATGGAAACAGATGTGATCCCATTGCTGCTGGCAAGGTTCAAAGTGCCGCATATTGCCCACCGCACATTGATGACCTTTGGTATCGGCGAATCCATGATCTCGGATATGATCAAAGATTTTGAAAACGCTTTACCTGCTCATATCAAACTGGCTTACCTGCCTAATTATGGTATGGTAAGATTGAGGCTTAGCTCCGGCGGCGAAAATAAAATAGAGATCGAAAAAGAACTGGATGAACAATTCGGCCAACTACAGCAATTGGTTTCAGCATACATGGTAACCAATGAAGATGAAAACATGGAGTCCGTGCTCGGCAAATTGTTATCAAAGAAAAAAAAGACCCTGTGTACCGCCGAAAGTTGCACGGGTGGTTATATTGCCCATTTGATCACGACCATGCCGGGTTCTTCTGCTTTCTATGACGGAACCATTGTCAGCTATTCTTACAAAGCCAAGGAAGACCTCCTGCAGGTAAAGGAAAAGACCTTGCTCGAAAAAGGCGCAGTCAGTGAAGAAGTGGTGATTGAAATGGCGAAGGGAGCCATGCAACATATAGGCTCTGATTATACCATTGCCGTTTCCGGCATCATGGGGCCAGGTGGCGGTTTGCCCGATAAACCGGTAGGCACNGTATGGATGGCGGCAGGCAACCGGGAGAAGATCATCACCCAGCGCTTGCATTTCCGTTTTGAAAGGCAANTGAANATACAACTCACTGCTGTCAATGCATTGAATCTGTTACGAAAATTCATACTGGAAAACGCGTAATACATATCGCAGGCATGCCNTGCTTTGTTCTATGCAATAAAACGTTTTTACTTACATTTGCCTTTATTATTAATATCACAATATATTTTCATTTATATGAGTTTAGTTGATCTGGTAATGCCAAAGCTCGGGGAAAGCATCATGGAAGCAACCATTTTAAAATGGCATAAGCAACCCGGTGATAAAGTAGCACAGGATGAAACCGTGCTTGACATTGCCACGGATAAGGTTGACAGTGAAGTGCCCTCTACCGCTGAAGGTGTGATCGAACAGATCCTGTTCAAAGAAAATGATGTGGTACCGATCGGTACGGTGATA
>JGI24770J26754_10002137_pt1 | contig 13718 bp, 9 predicted proteins | sample LakOneMetagenome_FD_26754 | JGI IMG/M metagenome (IMG submission 26754) | reverse complement strand
CGCCGGGGTGAAGCCCTGGATCATCCGCAGCGCACCGAACACGGTCAGTTCGATGGCGTCCCGCATGTGCTCGATGGAGGTCTGCGCGAACGGCTTCATCGAGGGGACCCGAAAGGCGTTGTTGATCAACACATCCACTTTACCGTAGGCCGCGAGGGCCTCGCGGACCAGATTGTCCACCTGGTCGGCATCGGTGATGTCGGTGCCGACGGCCACGGCGCGCCGGCCCAGTCCCTCGACCTCCTTGGCCAGGTCGTCGAGGCGATCCACGGTGCGCGCCGCCAGCACCAGGTCCGCGCCCGCGCTCGCGCAGCGACGCGCCAGCGTCGTACCCAGCGCGGGTCCGACTCCACTGATGACGACCACCTTGCCGTCGAGTAGACCTGACATCTCAACCCACCATCCGGTCGCTGATTTGTTTCTGGCGCAACGCAATCCGTGCACGCCAGTCTTCATCGGAGACCTTGTTCGATTCGTAATAGGGAAGCACCTTGCNCACCTCACCGGTGTCGACCACCTCTGCGGTCGGGCCATCGGCCGCGGTGAGCTCCCGGGACAGTCGCTGCCAGCGGAACTGCAGGTAACCCTTGCGGTGGCCCAGCGTCTCGCACCAGTTGGCCACACCGGGGTTGGCGTCGGACACCACGATCCTGATCTTGCCGTCCGGATCGACTCNAGCCTGTGTGCCGTTCANCGAGGTCTGGTGGTTGATGTAGTCCAGCGAGATGTACCACAAACTGCCGAGCTGGAACCCGACGTAGGGCGCGTCGCTCACCGGCAGGGTGATGACGATCGCCTGATCGGGATTCAGGTCGAAATGGCCGACCGACGAGTATTGGGTGGCCAGACCGCCCGGCGTCAGACGCGGCGCGATCATCGTGTTGACGGGCAGGGTGTTATAGAACCACTGCGGGAACTGCAGCCACGTCTTGACCCGTTGCACCAGTTGCTTTCCGGCCACCGCGTAGCGCTTCTCGACCAGTTCGCGGGTGAGCGGCGGTGGGGCGGTGCCGGCGGTGTCCGTGCGGGCCACGCTGACGACGCCGCGCCGCGCCGCCCAGTCGTTGTAGACCTCTCGAATCAGCAACTGCGACGGGGTGTTCGGGGTGATGCGCCATTGGAAGGTGCCGTCCGCGGCGATNTCCAGTTCGCGGTCGTCGAAGGCCGCCTGGCTGGCCGGGACGTTGTNGTCGGTGTACTCCCCGCCGAGCATCTGGAAGCTCAGGTCCGTGGTGGTTCCGCGGGTTCCGGTGACGACGTACTCATGTCCGGGCTGGACGCGGGTTCCGAAGTAGAGGGTGTCGGGATTGTCGAGCCCCATCTTGGTGAAGGGACCCGTGCCCGACTGCAGGAAGGGGTGGTCGCGGTCGTAGTCGAAGGCCAGGTGCGTGCAGGCGGAGATGCAGCCGGCCAGGTACTGCAGGCCCTCGAAGAGATCGGCATCGGATTCGATGAACGGCGCNGCNGCNACNAGGGCCTCGGCCTCGGCGATCGCGTCGGCCAATGGTTGGGAGAACACGAGTCGAAATTAGAACGCGGTCCAGTAAGTGTCAACTATCGACCGTTATGTTCCAAATATGGACTAATTGTGTAGCCTGCACAGGTGCCACCCAAGTCCTCCAGCCGCGCTTCGCCACCCACCGAACGTGTGGTGGCGATTCTCGACTTCCTCGCCTGCCACCACGACNGGCGGTTCGGGGTTTCCGAGCTGGCCCGCCGCGTCGGGCTGAGCAAGCCGACCTGNCTGGGCATCGTGACCTCGCTGGCGGCTGCGGGTTACCTGGTGCGCGACCCCGACGACAAGTCNTATCGGCTGGGACCGTCGTTGATCACACTCGGACACAAGGCGCAGGAATCGATGCGGGTCAGCCCGGCGGCGCGGGAGCAGCTGCGACGGCTGTCAGCCCGATTCCATGTCACCGCGGCGTTGTCCGGAGTGATCGACGACCGAATCACGTTGCTGGATCTGGCCGTACCCGCCGGCGTCCGGCCCGGGGTGGATGTCGGCCAGAGTTATCCGTTCGCGCCACCCGTCGGACTGATGTTCGTGCTGTGGGACGACGCAGCATTGCGCGCGTGGCTCACCCGGGAGTCCACGATCCCGTTGCGCACCAATACCGAACGGCTGAATCGGGTGATCTCGGAATGTCGCGCTGACGGCTACCTGGTCGAACGCCTCACCCCGGGGGGCCGGCGCCTCTATTCGCTGATGGCTGGAATGTCGAGCGAGCTGCCCGACGAACTTCGAGCGCTACTGGGCGAGTTGATCTCCGACATCGGAGAGCGAGTGTTCCTGCGGAGTGAGAGCAGCGGGGGCCGGGGTGCACGCTCGGATATCAGCGTCATCTCGGCACCGGTGTACGACCACTATCAACGGCAGACCATGGTTGCCTCGATGCACATCGGGAAGCCGTTGACGGACAACGAGATAACCGAACGAGCGCGAGCGCTGATGGAGTCGGCGGACTCGGTGACCGCACAACTGGGCGGCCAGAAGCCACCACATCCGTAGGNTGACCGTCCCCCGCCAACCTGCGGATGTGGTGGTTTTCGCTATGACCCGGTGGAGTCACCGCCCACAGCGTGGTCACCGGTCGACGCCGAGGCGTTCCCGGCAGTCGTCGTGCTGTCGGGTGTGGCGCCCTTCGGAGTGGCCGAGTCAGGTTCGTCGACGGTCGACTCCTGCTGCTGCGCGGTGGANGCTCCTTCGGTTCTGCTTCCGTCATCGGAACANCCTCGGGTTCAACGCTTTCCGTTNCTNCGTTCGGTACCGGGGCGACACCCACCGGATCCGGCGTGGTGCCCTTCGGCGCTGCCGTCAGCGCGTCAACACCCTGCGGGGTGACCCCCTTCGCCGTCGCACCGTCGACCGGCCCGGCCGGGGCTTGCCCGAGCGCGTTCAACGCCGGTTCATCCGTCGCCTCCGAACCNCCGGGGACGATCGCATCGGCAGCTGCCAGCGGNGCGNCCGTCGTGGTTCCGGTTCCGAACAGCCACGCGAACGGGTTCAACACGAAATCGAGGACCGGAGNTGGTTGGCGAATCCAGGGCCAGCTGGACAGTGGCCGGGACGTCCGCCGGGGTGCCGGTGGCCGCCGGCGCCACCGGGGCGGCACTCTGTTGCGCAGACACGGCCGGAAGTGTCCCGATCAACACACCCAGCGGATTCGCCACCGGCCCAGCAAGAGACGTCAACTGCACGACACGAACCTCGGACCGGATTCGGTTCGCCTCGATCGACGGCACCGCAAAACCGCACACCAGGATGCCCGCCGTCGCGACAGCGCAACCGGTTGTGAACGTGTTTCGTGGGACCTGCCACCGGATCAAAGAACCTGAACTCGACAATGTTGATTCACTCCGTCGTCGTGGGGGATGCAACGTCGCGTTTCCCCACCCAGAATCGTCAATTCGACGAGCCACCCCGGATGCAGTAGCTCGCCACTGCAATCTCATCGGCGCCGGCATCGGGAACTACAGAGATGTGACAAACGCGCGGCCGTCAAGGCATATCCTCCCGGTGAGGGGCAGGTTGCAGATCGGGGTTCTCGGATGACGTCAGCGGGGATGGCCTGTTCGGCGTGTGGCACGGCGCTGCGCGACGGCGCGAAGTTCTGCGATTCGTGTGGTTCGCGGGTGGTCCCGTCGACCCGGCCCGCCGAGTACAAACAGGTGACGGTTCTGTTCGCCGATGTGGTCCGGTCGATGGACATCGCGGCGGTACTGGATCCAGAACAGTTGCGCACCCTCATGACCGATGTAGTGGAACGAATGGCGGCGGTGGTCCGCCGCTACGGCGGCACCGCCGAATACAACGGCGACGGCGTGATGGCGCTGTTCGGCGCGCCAATCGCGTTGGAGGATCANGCTTTTCGCGCCTGCATGGCGGCACTGGACATCCANNGTGAGGCCGGCCCGATGCCCNGTGCCGTCGCACGTCAGGGCCCGGCATTGCAGCTGCGCGTGGGTCTCAACTCCGGTCAGGTGATCGCCGGCGATATCGGCTCGGGCTCGCTGGGGTACGCCGCCACCGGTGAGGACGTCGGGATGGCCCAGCGGATGGAATCCGTCGCCCCGCCCGGTGGGGTGATGCTGTCGGAGTCCACCGCTCGCCTGGTCGAGCATCTCACCACGCTTGGCGAACCGGAGCAGGTGCGGATCAAGGGGTTCGACGATCCCGTGTGTGCCCGCCNGCTCCTGGCGATCAGGCCGCCCAGCGCACTGCCCCGACGAACGGAGACCAGGTTCGTTGGTCGGCGCCTGGAGCTGGCGACCCTGGCAGCCCTTCTCGACCGGGCCGGCAACGGCCGCGGCGGCGTCGTGAATGTGATCGGGCCACCCGGTATCGGCAAGAGCCGAGTGGCCCGGGAAGCTGCCGCGCTCGCGCGGGAACGCCACGNCACGGTGCACTGGACCTTCTGCGAAGCCCATTCACGCGACGGCCTCTTCGGTGTCGCCACCCGACTACTGCGGTCGGCGACCGGCGTGGACGGCCGCGACGACGCCGCGGCCCGCGCACGTGTGCGTGAGCTTGTTCCGGAGGCCGATCCGCAGGACCTCCAATTGCTCGACGGTCTGCTCGGGATTCCCGACCCCGAAATGCCATCACCCCAGATCGACCCCGACGCCTGGCGGCGACGACTCACGGCACTGATCGGCAGCCTGCTGCTGGTCAACGACGAACCTGCCTTGTTCATCGTCGAGGACGCCCATTGGATCGACGTGGGCAGCGAGTCACTTCTTGCCGAGGTACTCGCCGCCATTCACCGGACCAGGGCGATGATGCTGATCACCGCCCGCCCGGAGTACGCCGGCGCACTCCGCCACACGCCGGGATCTCAGACGATTGTTCTTGCACCGCTTGTTGATTCGGATGTTGTGGCACTGCTGGCGGAGTTACTCGGGCCGCATCCGTCGGTGCGCGATCTGGCGGTCGTCATCGCCGACAGGGCGGTCGGAAATCCGTTCTTCGCGGAGGAGATCGTNCGCGAACTCGCCCAGCGCGACGTGCTCACCGGCGCGCGCGGCGACTATGCGTGTCGCGCCGAGGTGGACGAATTACGGGTGCCGGCAACGGTGCAGGCGACCATCGAAGCCCGCATCGACCGCCTCAGCGCGCCCGCCAAGCGGACCCTGACCGCAGCATCGGTGATCGGCATGCGGTTCGACGCAGAACTGCTTGCCGCCCTCGGCATCGACGCGGTGCTGCATGAGCTGCTCGCGGTCGAGCTGATCGACCAGATCCGCTTCCTGCCGCACCCCGAGTACGTCTTTCACCATCCGCTCATCCACGCAGTCGCCTACGAGTCGCAGCTACGATCCGATCGCGCTGATTGGCACCGGCGCCTCGCGACCGCCATCCAGCAGCGCGCGCCGGAGTCGGTGGACGAGAACGCCGCGCTGATCGCCGAACACCTCCGCGCTGCCGGCGAACTGCACACGGCCTACAACTGGCACCTGCGCGCCGCGGGCTGGTCCACGAGCCGTGACGTCGACGCCGCTCGGCTCGGTTGGCGGCGCGCCAAGCACATCGCCGACTCACTACCCAGCGACGAGCCCGGGCGACTGTCGATGCTCATAGCGCCCCTCACGATGCTGTGCACCACCGACTGGATGGCGCGCGGTGTCGACGATCGCCACGGCCACTTCGACGAACTACGCGAATTGTGCAACGCAGCCGGCGACACGGTGTCATTGGCGATCGGCATGACGGGGCTGGCCGCCGAACTCCTCTACAACAGGAGAGCTGTTGCGGGATCCAAGCTCGCCTCCGAACAGATGGCGTTGCTGGAGTCGATCGGCGACCCCAACCTGACCATCGGATTGTCGTTCGTGGCCTTCACAAATTGGTTCAACAGCGGCGATTTCGCCGAGATCCTGCGGTGGTCGCAGAACGCGATCGACCTGGCCGGTGGCGACCCCACCGCCGGTGCCGGATTCGGCATGGGAGCACCGCTGGCCGTGGCAACCGCGTTCCGCAGCATCGCACGGTGGTGGCTCGGCCTACCCGGATGGCGCGCCGACATCGATGACGCCCTCATCATGTCGAGTATCAGCGATCAGACCACCCACGGTTTGGCGATCTCGTGGACCTACGGAGTCGCTTCATGTCATGGGGTGTTCCCCGTGGATGACGCGATGATCCAGACGATCGAAGCGGCGGCACGTTTCGCGGAACGGGCCGGCAACGATACCGGGTTCATCGGAACTCAGTTGACGCTCGGCATGGCACTGCTGCGTCGAGACTCCGACGACGACCGACTGCGGGGCCTCGCCATCCTGACCCAGATCCTTGATACCTGGTTGTCGGAGCGCACACCGTCACTGGTCCCCGTCGTCGAGCTGTTCGCCGGCCGCGAGCGGGCCATACGCGGTGATCGCGGCACCGCCTTGCCAGTGATGCGCGCTGCACTGGACGGTCTCTTCGACGAGGGCCGGTACGGCTGGTGTGTCTGCGGGACGGCCACTTTCGTCGAGGCGCTATTGCATCAGGTCACCGGCGACGAGCCCGCCGAGGCCGAGAAGTGGATCCGGCGGCTGGCCGATATCCCCGCCGCCGGTGGGGCCATGCTCGATATCACGGTGCTGCGGCTGCGGACCCTGCTGGCCCGCGCGCGTGGTGATGACGACTACCACGCATTGCTGGAGGGCTACCGTGATACGGCGAAGTTATTTGGCCTCGAGGGACATATCGCCTGGGCAGGCGACCTGACCAGCTCCTGACGTCCGTCGTACCGGTCCAGCCACCGTTGAATGTCGGCGGCAAGAACCGGCTCTGGGGTGGATTCGACGAACGTGTGGTAGCCGTGTTCGCGCGCCCACTGCACAGCATGCTCGACCAGCGGCGGTTGGCGCAGATTCGCGAACCAGTACTCCGCGTCCAGGATTGCGGTGTCCAGTGCCGCGCCGGTAATCGTGGAGATGAACTCGATGCCGACGGCGCGCGGCCGCAGGCCGTCGAGTTCGACGAGCACCGTCTTGCGCAGGGTCTCCAGTTCAACGGGATCGGTGGTACCGAGATCGCGAATCCGGTTGGCCGACAACGTGATAATCCTGGCGGCATCCCGCAATGTCAGCGCGCCGGCGACATGGGCGGCCGCGATCTCGCCATGCGACACACCGATCACCGCGTCCGGCGCCACTTCCAACGTCCGCCACCGCGCGACCAGCGACACCATCACCGCGAAATCGACAGGTTGCCAGACGTCCCGCCGTCCAGGNTCCAGGCCACCGTGCACGCCATTCAGGACCTCCGTCAGCGACCAGTCGACGAACTCGGCAAGCGCGCCGTCGCAGCNACTCATGGAGTCACAGAAGGCTGAGTCGGANGTCAGTAGTTCTCNGACAGCACCGAGTGTCTTTTCCGGCCAACGATGTTCAGAGCCGGAAAAGACGAAAACGGTGCCANTGTTGCTCAGTCGCATGGCCAGTCCATGGCTATCANCCTCCCCGGCTGGATCCGAACCTCTCGAGCATCTCTCGATCCGGATCCGGCAGACGCAGTAGCGCAGCACTGCAATCTCGGCGGGTCCGGTCACGCGCTGCGCAGTATCTCTGCGGTTTCCAGCCGNCGGGCGTGGATGACCGGGTACAGCGCCGCCACCGTCACCAGTGCGAGCGCCACCGTCACACCTGTCCGCAACGGCGCCGCGAGCACGCCCCACTGGATCGAGATGCCGTAGTAGACAGGTGAACCCAGCGACCACAGGTAGGTCATCAGAATGCCCCCGGTGACACCGAAGACGGCGACCGTCGCGGTCAGCAACCCCGCGTGCGCGATCACGACCGATTGTTCGAGCCGCGGGGTAACACCGATCGCCCGCAGGGCGGCGCGTTCCCGACGGCGCTGCACGAGTCCGAGGATGAAGACGTTCAGGACGCTGAGGCCCGCCGAGATCATCACGACGTACCCCGAGAGCGTGAACGGTGACAGGAATCGGGTGATGCCGGTGGTGGCGACGGTGCGCCACTGCGCATCGTCGTAGACGGTCAACCCGGCCCCGAGAGCGACGAAGTCGTCCCGGTGGGAAGCGGCTTCGGCCGCGGAGGGATAGGCGACCGCGACCTGATCGCGGACGGCCGCCCAGTCGGAGCGCGCCAGCGGATCGGAGGTCAGGACGATGTCGCCCACGGCGGCGTCGTCGATCATCTTCGGCCGGAAGATGCCGACCACCCGGAAGTCCTTCGGGCCGGCGACGGTGGGCAGTTGGACGGTGTCACCCGGCTCGACGCCCAGCCGGCTCGCGGCGATCTGGCTCAAGCCGATCTCACCGTCGCGCAGCCCCTGCCAGAATCGATCGTCGTCGGCCGTCGGCGCGTAGAGCGCCCGCCCGAACCCATCACCCGGAGAAACCCCGATCACGATGCGGGACAACATGCCCGACGAGATCATCGAACGCCACCGGGATGACACCTCACGGCCACCGGCGGCGGCCGCGATCTGCGCGAANGTCGGATCTGCGATGCTGCCGTTGCGCTGATCGAGCACCGACTGCGCGGCGATCAACACGGAAGCCGGCAGTCGGTCGCTCTTCTCGGCGGCCACCTGGNCGGTGCCGAGNAACTGCATACTCTGTGAGCCGATCGCCAAACTGGTTCCGTTGACCAACACCGCCGCCGAGATGCCGAAGAGCAGTGCATACCGTTGCACATCGGCGCGCAGCAGCCGACCCACGTCCGGACGNACGGCGGCGAGCAGGCGGATCAACCACAGTGCAAGGAGCGGTGCGGCGAACATCGTCACCAGATCGACGCCGAACAGCCCCGCGGTCATCGTGTTGATGCCCACGTTCANCGGGAGCGGTCCCCGTTCGAAGATCTTCAGGAGGTAGATCGACACCGACAGGATCCCCAGTCCGACCGCGATCGGCCACAACGGGATTCGCCTGAACCGCTGCACGCCGCCGGCGGTCGCCATCGATGCCAACGGCCCTTCACGGACCAGTCTCAGGGCCGGGCCCAGCATCGCGAGGACCCCGGACAGCAGTCCCGCCGCCGCTCCGATGCCGAACAGGTTCGGCGAAAAGTGCGTGATGACACTGCCACCCGACCCGGCCAGCATCGATCTGCCGAACCGATCCACCAGGAACGCCCCGAGCAGAANGCCACTGGGCACCGCCAACACACCACCGAGGGCGCCGACCACGGCGCCTTCGGCCAACATCCCGGCGAACAGCCGGACCGGGTTCGCCCCGATCGCACCGATGGTTCCCAGCACNGANCGNCGNTCCTCGACCGCCAGCAGGATGGTATTCACCGCGACCAGGAACCCGATCAGGATGCCCGCCAGGACGGTCAGATTCAATGCCTGCGTTGCCCCTTCGAATATCGCGGGCCGATGCGGGTGTGGCGGGCCGGCAGTGGCGACACCCTGGACCGCGCGACCGACATCGGCGCTCACCTCGGCACCGGGTCGCGGCACGACGAACGCGGACGTGACGAACCCCGGGGTGGCGAGCATCGTGGCCGCGATCTCCGGGGACGGGGCGAGCAGGACGTATCCGTCGTTGATGCCCTCGACGCGGTCGAACTCCGGGAATGTCCAACCGAGGTGCGCCGACCCGGGGGGCAGGCCGGGAATCCGCAGCTCGTCACCGGGCGTCAGGCCGTGGCGGGTGGCGATGGCGGCGGGCATCTGCAGCGGAATTCCCGGCCCGGCAGCGGGATTCGAGGCAGCGCGCTCGTCGCAGCCGAAGGTGCCGACGAGCAGCTCGATCTGGCAGGTACCNCCGAGCAGGAAGAAGCCGTGACTCCCGGATCCGACGTCGACGGGCGTCAGNCCCGCNACCACCGGGATGACCGCCTCGGCACCCGGCACCTCGCTGCGTAGCCGCTCGACGGTGTNGATCGGCAACCGGCCGTTGACGTTCGGCGTGACCTCCAGGACCCCGCTGCGGGCGGCATGGGTCAGCGCCGGCCCGAAGGCGTCGAATGGGCGGGTGAGTTCGGCCTTCAGGACCAGNGTNCCGAGGACCACGCTCACGCCGACGGCCACGCCGATGATGCTCAGGAGGGTCCGGCGCCGATCGCAGATCAAGGCCGAGAGGTGGATTCGCCGGAAGGCCGACCACCCGGCACCCGGCCGACGCATCAGTGCGCCCGGTTCGGCGTGGCTTCGGCGGACCGGGCGGATCCGTCGACCAGATGCAGTTCCCGGGTCCCGTACTGCACCGCGGCCGGATCGTGGGTCACCATCACCACCGCGGTGCCGTCCTCGTCGGCGAGCGACCTGAGCAGTTCGAGGACCTCGGCCGACGAGTGGCTGTCGAGATTTCCCGTCGGTTCGTCGGCCAGCACGACGGCCGGCCGGGCCACCAGCGCCCGGGCTACCGCCACCCGTTGCATCTGCCCGCCCGACATCTCCGCCGGCCGGTGCCCGGCCCGGTCGCCGAGCCCGACCCGCTCCAGCAACCCGGCGGCCCGGGCGTCCGCCGCGCGGGCCGGCACCCCGTCGACCACGAGCGGCAGGGACACGTTCTCGACGGCGCTCAGCATGGGCACCAGGTTGAAGAACTGAAAGACGAACCCGAGGTGCCGACGCCGGAAGGCGGCCCGCGCGCCGCCCTTCATCGCCCACAGGTCACGGCCGCCGACCGTCACACGGCCGCTGTCGGGGGCGTCCAGGCCGCCCGCGACATGCAGCAACGTCGATTTGCCGGCCCCGGAGGGCCCGGTGACCACCACGAATTCGCCTGCGTACGCGGTGAAATCGACGTCGTCGAGGACCCGCAGCGACTCATCGCCGCGGCGGTAGGTCTTGCTGACCCGTTGGAGCTCCAGAACCGGGGGATCGCCCGACCCCTCGGCGGGCGTCGCGTCCAGTCCGGTCATCTCGCACTCCCTCCGTCGTTCCGTGTGATCGTGACCGACGGTGTTGCAGGTGGCTTCAGTAGTGCCCCACTGCCATCTGGCCCCGTCAGGTGGCGCTCGTACGTAGTGCTGCGTCGACANGGTCGAAATTGCAGTGCCACCACACTGCTACCGCCCTGCGGCACCCGAGTCACGCTTGCCCCGGCGATGCCGCCGAGAACACCGCACATTGGAGGGCACAGTGACCGCTTCCGGCCCGGCGATTCAGCGCGCGACATCCACNCCGCGGTTGAACCCTCCGGTGGTCCGGACACCGCGGCTCGTGCAGGGCGTTCAGTTCGCGATATTCCGTCGCCGGGCGATGCACAAGTGGATCGAGCGTCACGGCCACATCTTCGAANTCAATGTGCCCTTCTTCGGCCGAACCGTCATCGTGAGCGATCCGGCTCTGGTCCGGTTGATGTGCACTACGGGCGCCGACCATCTGGTCAATATCCAGCCGAATATCGGCAACTTGTTGGGGCCGGGAACGGTATTCGCGCTCGACGACGAGCCACATCGCGATCGGCGNCGGCTGCTCTCGCCGCCGTTGCACGGCAAGTGCCTCAAGGGCTACGAACAGATGATCGTGGACGAGACACTCCGCGAGGCCGCGAATTGGCCTGAGAACAGAGAATTCCGGATTCTCGAACCAATGAACCGGATCGCGTTGAATGTCATCCTGCGTACTCTCTTCGGCACCGAAGAACCNGAGTTCGCAGAACTCCGTGAAATCTTGCCGTCGTTCATGGAACTGGGATCGATCATGGCATTCGTGCCGCGGCCGCCATTCCCGACCGGACGTCGCAGCCCGTGGGGAAGGTTGGATGAATCCCGACGAGCAATCGACCGGATCATTTTCGCACTGATCGACAGGGCCGACGCCGATCCGACTCTGATTGAGCGGCGGGACATCCTGGCGCTGTTGATCCGCAGTCGGTACGACGACGGAACCGCAATACCACGGACGGATATCAGCGACGAACTGTTGACCCTCATCGCGGCCGGCCACGAATCCTCGACAGGAGCGTTGAGCTGGATGTTCGAGCGGTTGCGGCGCCACCCCGATGTGTTGGCCGAACTGGTCGACGAGGTCGACAAGGGCGGGAGCGAATTCCGGCGGGCCACGATTTCGGAGTCGCTGCGCGTCCGAACCGTCCTCGATACCGTTGGCCGCAGGGTCAGGTCGTCGAATTTCAGCCTCGGCGAGTGGCGGATTCCGCAGGGTCGGACGGTAATCGTGCGCCTCGCCGATATCCACGAGGATCCCGAAATCTACCCACACCCCGAACGATTCGATCCGAATCGCTTTCTCGGAACCAAGCCCGCGCCGCACACCTGGCTGCCGTTCGGTGTCGGATCACGACGGTGCCTCGGCGCCGAGTTCGTCACCGCCGAGATGGACATCGTGTTGCGGACGGTGCTGCAGAATTTCCGGATCCAGACCGACGCGGCCCCCGATGAGAANATGCATTTCCGCGGAGTCACCCACACCCCGAAACTCGGCGGCCTCATCGTCATGAACCGGCGAAGGTAGCTCACAGTGTCGACCCAGCTGATCAGACCATTGGACGCAGAACGGCTCGAAATCCGTTGCAACGTCGGCGATGCCATGGTTGCGAACCTGGCGGTCCACATCGTCTTTTTCTTCGAGCGGCATCTCGACACCGGGGCACTGATCCGCGCATTTGCGCGCGCGCTCACGAATCTTCCGATCTTCGCGGGACGAATGACCCTGCACGACGGCAGGATGCGAATCCGATGTGCGGGGCAGGGCGTGCCCTTCACATCGGCATCGTCCGACCGCACGCTCCGTCAGGCGATCCATTCGGCCTCGGAGGACAACGGACTATGGCTCATCGACCCCGTGAACGGCGCCACGGCTCGATGGGGTCTGGGCCCGTTGTGCAAGGTCCGTGTCACTCATCTTGCGGACGACGCGACCGCGATCGGTTTCTCCTGGCACCACTCGATCGGCGACATGCAGACCGGGATGCACTTCATGAACGCGTGGGCCGCCGCCGCTGCCGACAAGCCACTCGCTGAGCCGGTGATCGTCGAGGACCGCGCCACCTACCTCTACGACCACCTCCCCGCCGACGGCGCTCGGGAGCCCGGAGTGCGATGTCTCGGACTCGCGGCAACTGCTCGGAGCGTGCTCTACCTGGCAAAGGATGCGCGAAAGCAGCGGACGCTGAGCCTGACCTTCGGCGAAGACGAAATCGCCGGGATGCGCGACGCCTACGGAAGTCGGATCCGCGTGTCTGCGAACGACGCTGTGTGCGCTCATGTTTCGGAAGCACTCATGATGGCGGATCCCGCGGTGGATCGTCGTACCCTCGCGATCGCCGTGAATGCACGAAGTCGTTGTGGGCTCGATCCGATGCTCGTCGGCAACATCATCACAACGATGAACTTCGACCTGCGCGCGGCGAGCCTGCCAGTTCGATTGCCGAACGCATCCGTCACAAGGTGGACCACTTCGCCGACGAACACTGTGACATGCGGATCAACCAACAGTTCCTGGACGCTGCCAGTGCATGGCGGGCCGCACGCTGCGTTTCGACTGCGTTCGATGCGGCCCGGTGGAACCCGCTCGTCTCCAACTGGAGCGGCTTCGGCGTCTATCGCATCCAGTTCGAGGACACCTTCACGTCCTACTACACGCCGCTGATGAAACTCCCCGTTGCGGGACTCGGCGCCCTGATGGAAGGACCCGGTGGCCGGGGACTGGTGTTTCAGATTTCGCTGCCGCCGCGAGAATTCCACGCCATGTCAGAGTCCGGCGTTCACACGCTCCTGCACCGATTCCGCAGCGCCGCCGATCCGATCCCTGGTCTGCACCGGGAGTTCGACGTCACGTAGCTCAG
>JGI24770J26754_10002135_pt1 | contig 13731 bp, 15 predicted proteins | sample LakOneMetagenome_FD_26754 | JGI IMG/M metagenome (IMG submission 26754) | reverse complement strand
CCGGGACTTATGAGGGCAAGGCCGCGCATGGGCTCGGCTGGGCCGAGAACTATGGTGCGGATGGCGCACCGAACGGCGCCAACATCGGCTTCACCGCCACGTCGGGAAAGTTGACGACGTTCCGCTACACCCTGGCCACCCATGTGCTCACCATTGAAGCCACGGACCCGCCCCTGTCTGGAACCGGGCAAGAGCGTGCCAGCTGGCTCAACCAGGACACGCTGGCGTGGCCGCGCGACCTGCTACCCGTCAACGCCGACCCGGAAAATCTCGGCTACGCCCTGCATTCCTCGGCGGAAGCGACCTTGGAACTCGTCGATGGAAAAATCACCGGCGGGGACACTGTGGCGTTGCGTTACGACAAGGCCGGGCTCTCCGACGCGCAGAAGGCCGCGTTCCCCGCGTTTGCAAACGCCGTCGTGCTCCGCCCGGTCGGAATCGATCGGGCCCAGAAAGAGAAGCTGCTGACCACCCAGCTCAAGGTCAGCCAGACCGGCCCCGACGGCGCGTTGACCGCGCTCACCGGGGTACAACTGCCCGGCGTGCTCGACGACCTCTACGGCAACGCCGCCGTCTCCCGGGACCTCGGGGTGACCTGGTCGAAGAAGAAGCCGAGCCTCGCAGTCTGGGCACCGACCGCCCAGAAGATGGATCTACTGGTGTGGACGAACGGCGATACCGTCGACCCCGAGCGGATCTCGATGAATCGCCAAAGCGACGGATCGTGGACGGTGACCGGTGCGACGGGCTGGGCCGATGCATCCTTCCTTGTGGAGGTCACTGTCTTCGCCCCCACCACCGGCAAGGTCGAGATGAACCAGGTCACCGACCCGTCCTCGGTAGCCCTCACGACCAATTCGACCCGGTCTGTGTTCGTCGACCTCGCCGACGGGAAGTACCGGCCGAAGACCTGGGAGAAGACCGAGTCGCCCACGATCGACAACCCCGTCGACCGGTCGATCTACGAACTGCACGTGCGTGACTTCTCGATCTCCGACCAGACCGTTCCCGAGGCACTCCGCGGCACCTACGGCGCGTTCGCCGTGGACGGCGCGGGCTCTCGGCACCTGAAGGAGCTCGCGAAGGCGGGTCTCAACACGGTGCACCTGCTCCCGACCTTCGACATCGCCACCATTGAAGAAGACCGCAGCAAGCAGAAGGTGCCGGCGTGCGACCTCGCTTCGTTCGGGCCGGCCTCAACGGAGCAACAGGCGTGCGTTCAGGCCACCGCCGACGCCGACGGCTTCAACTGGGGCTACGACCCATTGCATTTCCAGGCACCCGAGGGGTCATATGCGGTCAAGCCGCGCGGCGGAACCCGGGTGGCCGAGTTCCGCACCATGGTCGGAGCCCTGCACCAGGACGGCCTGCAGGTCGTGCTCGACGAGGTGTTCAACCACACCGCGGCGAGCGGTCAGGGCCCGCGGTCCGTACTCGACAAGGTCGTCCCGGGGTACTACCACCGGCTCAACCCGCTGGGAGCGGTGGAAACGTCGACGTGCTGCCAGAACATCGCCACCGAACACCGGCTCGCTGAAAAGCTCATGGTCGACTCCGTCGTGCTCTGGGCCGGGCAGTACCGAGTCGACGGCTTCCGGTTCGACCTGATGGGACACCACTCGAAACAGAACATGCTGGCCGTGCGAAGTGCACTGGACAAGCTCACGAAGAAAAAGGACGGCGTGGATGGCCACGCGATCTACCTCTACGGTGAAGGCTGGAACTTCGGCGAGGTCGCAAACAATGCGCTGTTCCAGCAGGCGACGCAGGGTCAGCTCGGTGGGACCGGGATCGGTACCTTCAATGACCGGTTGCGCGACGCCGTGCACGGCGGCAGTCCCGTCGACGGCGGCACCGTGCAGCAGCAGGGCTTCGGTACCGGTCTGGGTACCGACCCCAACGGTGCGCCGATCAACGGCAGCACCGAGGAGGCACTGGCCAAACTGGGCCAGGCGAGCGACCTTGTCCGGCTCGGCCTCGCCGCGAACCTGCGGTCGTTCAGCTTCCTGACCAGCGACGGAACCGTGAAGCGGGGCGATGGCATCGACTACAACGGGTCGCCGGCCGGCTACGCGGATCAGCCGGACGAGGTGATCAACTACGTCGACGCGCACGACAACGAGACGCTCTTTGACCTGCTCGTCCTCAAGCTGCCGGTGGAAACCGCGATGACCGACCGGGTGCGGATGAACACCTTGTCTCTGGCCACCGCAACCCTGTCGCAAGCGCCGTCGCTGTGGCACGCGGGCACAGACCTGCTGCGGTCCAAGTCTCTCGACCGGGACAGTTACAACTCGGGAGACTGGTTCAACCGCATCGACTGGACCGGCCAGACGAGCAACTTCGGCGTCGGCCTGCCCGGGGCTGCCGCGAACGCGGACAAGTGGTCGATCCAGGCTCCCCTGCTGGCGAATCCGGCGCTTGTACCGACTCCGACCGATATCGCGGCCGCTTCGAGTCAAGCCGAGGACCTGCTTCGACTCAAGCAATCGACCAAGTTATTCCGGCTGGGCGACGCGAATCTGATCAAGCAAAAGCTGTCCTTCCCGGCCAGCGGGCCCGCGGCGATCCCCGGCGTCATTGCGATGCGCATCGACGACACGGTCGGTGTTGATGTCGACCGCAAGCTCGACGGCGTGCTCGTGGTGTTCAACGCGAGCCCGACAGCGCAGACCCTGCGCCTGGTCGACCTCGCCGGGCACGGCTTCACGTTGAGTCCGACGCAGGCGGAGGGCCAGGATACAGTCGTCAAGACCACGACGTGGGCGGCGGCCACGGGAACCGTCACCGTTCCCGCCCGCACGGTGGCCGTGCTGGTCGACGCTCAGCAGCAGCCCGGGCGGAAGCAGCCGAGCGGCCACTGATCGGAGTCAGACCATGACCGTCGCGGCATCCGTCAGCGCGTCGAGGGCGTTCGATGAAAATGTGAAGCGCGTGCCCCGAGCACCGGCTGGGGCATGCCCGCGTGTGCATGGTCATGATCACACCGCGCGCTGCGTCAGCCCGCTCCCCCAGGGTGGCTGAGACCAGCCGTGGACCTCAGCTCTCCCATTCGATAGGTTTGGCGGAGGGGGCAGACAATGGATGACTCGCTGTGGATCAAACTGGACGGCGGAAACAGCAACAATGTGTTCCGGCAGGGAGATCTCGTGCGCCGCGACCGGGGCAAGCAAAGCGCCGCGACCGAGGCACTCCTGATTTGGCTGGAGCATCAGGGCCTCGGTCGGGTACCGACCGTAGTAGGAGGCACGAAAGAATTCGAGCTGCTCTCATATGTTTCTGGGGAAGCGGCCTTCCGCCCGTGGAGCTCCTTCATTCGAAGCGTGGCGTGGATGACCGAGTTGGGTCAGTGGTTGCGCGAATATCACGATGCCGTCCACGGGTTTGTGCTCCCACCTGGAACCACGTTCCTTTGGGGACCCGAGGCAGCCGGGCCCAGCATGCTCGTGAACCACGGCGACCTCGGGCCTTGGAACACACTTCACGACGGAGCCCACCTCACCGGGGTCATCGATTGGGACTTGGCCCGTTTTGGATCACCCCTCGACGACTTGGCGCAGATAGCACTTGAGGCGGTGCCGCTGAAGCCGTCAACGGCTGATCGTTTGGGCGAAAATCCTCCACGTCATCTCATCGAACAGCGCCTGGAAGCATTGTGTGCTGGGTATGGCGACGTCGACAGTGAGGCGGTCTGGCGCCACGCTGGGAACTACTTAGAAAGAATGGCCGATGAGGTCGAGGCTGCTTCCTCGCTGGGCCGGCAACCATTTGTGGACTGGGTTGAACATGGCGTTCCCACTGACTATCGGGCCGAATCGTCATTCATCAGAGGGCAGGTGCACGAGAAATCCGTCGAGCCGCCCCTCCTGACGTCGGTCATTCCGCACTGTGGCCACCAACACGTAGAGCAAGATCAGCGCGTAAATGGCAATGGCCAGATAGAAAGGCACGAATAGTCCGGCGACACTAGCCAACAGCGCGCCGAGCCCGATGCCGGCAATCCCCGTGCCCTCCATCGCCACCGCGGCCGCGGTCATCGTGCGAGAAATTCGGTCAACGTCCGTGCGCTCTTGAAGTTCCCCCATAGCCGACGCCACGACTAGGACTCCGCCGCACGCAGTCCCCAATTCAAAGACCGCAGCGGAAGCAAACTCAAGCCCGCTGGTACCGCCGAATGCAAGAAGCACCAGAGTACCCGCAAGCATCACCGCTGTGCCTATAAGTATCGTGTTGCGGGAGTCGAACCGCTCGACCGTGCGGCCAACAAGTAACCCACCCAGCGCGCCACCCACCGCTCCGGTTCCCAAGGCGAGCCCGATGAATGCTGGATCCAAGCCGGCAACACGCAAGAGATACAGCACCACGACCGGCTCAAGAACACTTCCCGCAATTCCAACTGAGATCGCCAACCGCAAGCTAGCCGAATTGAGAGCCGCTCGCCACACGGCAATCAACGTCACCGCCTGATCGCGCGCCGGATTCGCGCCTGGAACGACCGCCACAGCCAGCGCACCATGTTCGGCGCCCGGCTCCATTTTGGGCATCGTTGCCACCCCCAGAAGTGACATGCCGGAATCCAGGAGGGTGGCCAGCGGCGGCGGCATCACACCAATGAGGAGACCGCCGAGTGAGTGTCCTACTATGCTGCCGACGCTCTGAGCGCCATTCAGCTGGCCGACCAGACGTGTGCGTTGACCATGAGGGGCTAAGCGGTTGACCACACGGAAACCCACCGAACTGAGTACGGCGGTGCAAGCAGCCGCAAGCATAACGCAGCCGAGAAACGACCAGAAGTTGAGCCCACCCGCTAACCAAAGAATCGGCGTGAGTGCGGATGCCGCTGCGGCGAGCAGTCCCCAAATGATCATGACTCGCCGCTCGTCGATCGCCCGGTCAGCCAGGGACGCAACCGGGATTCTCAATAAGAGGCTTACGGCCATCGACGTCGCGGTGATCAAACCTATCTGCGCGGCATTGGCGTCAAACATGATTGCCGCCAAGAGTGGGCCAATCGAGGCATAGACGCTACTTCCGACGTAGGTGAACAGCCGAGATGCGACGTACTGTGAGGCACGCCGAGGTAGGGCAATCAATACGTGCGTCTGACGACGAGATCGGCGCCATTTTCAGAGAGCAATGCGCATGCGCCCAGCAGACCATTAATCGCGGCGAGCAAAGTGCCAGCTGTGTCATGGATGAAGGACGTAAGAATAGTCGTGGCCACAAGTTTCCCCCCAGANGCCCCCACTCTACCAACCTGTTGAACCTGCCTTGATGAAAATCGGGACTACCCGAGGCAACAACTCCAAGCTGGGGAATGGAATGGAATCACAAGGCGTCAGCCGCCCGATTCTGGCGCCGTTTACCTGACCGGGCCGGACCTGAAGCGATTGCGGGCGAACTTACTGCCAGCTGTCGCTCACCGAAGTCACAACCCAGCGTCTCCAGATCGACACTTTCCTGTCCACTGCGACGTCAGACGGTCCGGCGGCACGAATCTGGGGCCACGCTGGTGGGTTGGACTGCTCGCCAGTTGCGTGCACGTGTGAGTATCTGCTGGATGACTGCGCTCTTGGCGTCGGCGTAGTGGTTCATGTCACTCCATGAATTCGCCGCGAGCGTCCGCTTCGTGGATTCATAGAGTGCACGGTCGGTGGCGCTGACCCGGAGCCAGTCGCGGAAGTCGAGGTAGTCGATTTGTTCGGCGGTATTTGTCGGAAGAACATGCACGTGGAAGTCCAATTCAGCCGTGCGGAGCATCCGGTGCCCGGGTTCTCGGACACGGAGCCGTAACCCGAGGGATTCCAGGGGCACGATGTAGGACTCCTCGTCGTCAATGTCGTCGACGACAAGCAGCATGTCGATCACCGGTTTCGCTGCCAGTCCAGAGACTGAGGTCGATCCAATGTGTTCGACCGACAGCGCAGCTGGGCCCACGCAGTCCTTGATCTTCTGAGCCATGGAAGCTGCCGTCGAGGCCCATGTGTCGTCATAATCGATGATGACGATCTCCCGTTGCTCACGACCACCGATCAGGATGAAGTCGAGTTCCATATCTCTTGCCGGATCCATCTAAGGAGTCTGGCACGTCAGACTCGGCCGTCGAGGGCTGACTCAAGTCCGCCGGCAGCGGAACGGCCACGGAACTGCCCACAGGCGTCCGACAGCGGCGCCGGTCTGTGAGTGACCAGTGGCAATGGCTAGATGCTGTCCCATGGGGCGGAGCCGTAAACGTCCGCGATGGCCTGAACAGGCTCGTTATCGATGAACAGGACTTCAGCCACCTGTGAGACGCCGACGCCACCGAACAATGAAAACGTGAATTGACAGAGATCCGTGGCGACGGGACTGAGCCCTGAAAGGGAACGGCAGCCGAAACGACGGTATGTGCTCAAGATGTCGGGCCATCGTCAGTGCGCGGGGGAATCTCGAGGAGGTACTGACGACACACATGAATGCGGGAGTACCGGCCACGGAGCGTGTCCTCCAGCTCGATCGGCGCGTGCATGAAGGCGGTTACCGGTCGCGAAAGTCCGGCGGGTGTCTCGAATCCGTGGTCGCCGCTTCCTTCATCTTGATAGACGTGAAGGTAACGCTGATTCTCGGTGAATCCGGCTGAGGTGTACCACGCGTTGGCGCTTTCAGTCCCTCGTGTCCAAGCGTCCAATGACGTCACGCTTTCTGGCAAGCGCCAGAGAACTTCATGCAGCAGCTTCGAGGCGATGCCTTGACGCTGAGCGTCCGGGTGAACGGCGATGGAATCGATCGTTGCGGCGTCGCCATCAATTTCGACGTCAAGAATACCCACGATCCCCTTGTTGTTTTCCGCAATCAGTTCGACATGATCGTTCGCGAAGGAGGTCTTGCGAATCTTGACATCGTCGTAGTATTCGGTGTCGAAGAAGCTCAGCAATCGGCACATCAGCCAGCGTCGTTCGTCACTGGCGCGGTACTCGCGAATACTCAGCATGGTGTCCCCGCGATCGACATCATCGGCGCGCAGTTGCGCGAACAGGCGAGTACGTCGGTGCAACTGAGCATGCGAGATTCCTTCGGTGTACTGAGCGGACTTCTGTCGCTGCAGGGGGGACGGCAATCGTTACCGGCGACTGTTTAGGGATAGAGATCAAGCAACGCTCGAACGGGAACGGGCCCGTTGTCGGCCGTTCGCATGACTGCCTTGTGACGTCTATCGACGTCGGCTAACGAGACTTCGCCGACTGCACGCGCGTGTTCAATGTCATCCGTTTCCATCGCGTACACAAGGATCGGGCCATCAGTCGTATCGATCAGGTGCGCGGTTTCATGGCGGACGCCCTCGGTTATCAGAGTAGTGACAGCATCGCTTCGCCGGACCGTGTTGACTTCATTGAGCCATGCAACAACGTCACCGACGTGCTCGGACTTCACGTATCGAAAGCTGACATGGATCATCGATTCCCCCCGAATTGACTCAAGCGTGCGAGCCGCACCCTCCCAACACGGTATCGAGTCTGGCTCCGATCCACCNTATAAACCGCATGTCTCGCGGAGAATCCGGACAACATCGCCAAGCGAAGCATGCNAACCGTGCCCGAACGACGGCGGTACGGCTGTCAATCCTCGATCCGTGATCGGCGGCGATAGTGGGACGATGACTCAACGCATCATGCAGACCGGCCGGTTGACTCACGTTCCTCTGGGAAAAGAGCATCTAGAATTCGACGTTACCGTTGACGCCGATCCCGATGCTTGGGCAGGTTTCGCTGGAAGAGAATCCCTCGGCTCTTGTGGTTCCTCGCCCCGGTAGAGAACGATGAGCAAGGAGCCCAGAAATCGACCTTTGGCTTCTGCCGGAGTTCTTACACCCATGACGGGGTGGTGTAGCCGGAGCAGCAAATCATCGGAAGCAGGCATTGGGACTTCATCTGAGTGGGAAGCTTGGCGAAGCCGAGAACGTCTAACAAGGAGATCCCATGGCAACACCAAACCTGTTCCTGATTTACGTCACCGATGTCGAGCGGTCCACTCGCTTCTACACAGATCTGTTCGAGATGGACCCTGTCAGCATCACTCCGCGTTACGTCCCGTTCGAGGTAGCCCCGGGCGTGCTCTTCGCCCTGTGGTCTGGCCGTGGCGACACAGTCACGACGGCGACGCCGCGAACCAGTGAGTTGGGGCTGATGCTGCCCGGATCAGCATCCGGAGTCGACGACTGCTTCGCCGCGTGGACGGCCAAGGGCGCCACTGTCATCGAAGAGCCACACGAAGACGTCTTCGGGCGCACATTCGTTGTCGCCGACCCGGATGGCAACCTCATTCGTGTCTCCCCGATCGACTGAAACGGAGTCGAAGCGCAGGCTCCATTGTCAATGCCGGCACCCTTTTCGACGGAGCCATTGAGCATGATCGCGTTGATGCGCTCACGCGGTGTCAGAAGCGGCACTGTGTGCTCTTCGCTGTCGCAGGTAAGGGTGACGGGCTCAATTCCGGTCCACGATGACGCGGTGCAGACGGTGACTCCAAAGTGGGCTTCACCGTGTCCGAAACACGCCACCCTGACACCGTCAAGGCGAACTTCTGACGGGTAAGTCAGGGTTACCCCTTCACCGTCAAGGGGCACGCCCGCGCCGAGCAAGGCCTGTACAGAACCCGAGCCGAGAACACCCGCCTTCGTCGACGAAGCGTGGGTGAAGGCGTCCGATGCTGATTTGTGCCCTGTGGTGCCCGGCAACAGAATGGGCGCATGACGAATCAATGGCGCCGAATCATCGCTGCTCTCGCTAATCCGGACCGCCGAGCTGTCTGGGCTGCTGCGGTTCTCGCCACCTCGGCAAATCTGTCCGACGCCAAACGGGCAAAGGCCGTCACCGCTCTGCGTGACGCCGGCCTCCTCGATCACCAGGGGAACGCTGTCACCGTAGTGTTCAATGAACTCCTGGCGAGTGAACCTGAGGTGCGTCGTGACGGCATCGATCGCTTCATTCGGAACGGACGAATCGAGCAATACCCCGCGAAACCGTCGCTTCGTCACGAACTGCTGGAATGGGTCGCCGGGGCGCTCCCGACAGGACAAAAGATGACTGAACGCGAGCTCGGTGACCGTCTCGCATTGGTTGCCGACGATGTGGTGACTCTTCGCCGGTACCTTGTCGATGCGGGGACTCTCGTTCGCACGCGGGACGGCTCCGTATACGAAGTCCAGCCGCGCTAACCACGGACGGCGAACCACAACGGGGATTCCCTTAGACTCAATCCCGTGACTGACCATGTGGTGAGAGAGGCGTATGCCGATCGAGCTGAGGAGTACACAGCGCTGCTCGGATCGATGGTGCATACGCACGAATCGGATCAGCAGCTTGTCGTCAAATGGGCGAGCGACCTGCGCGGGCCGGTAATCGATGCGGGCTGCGGTCCTGGGCACTGGACGGATTTTCTCAGCAAGCTCGGTGTCGAGGTGGAGGGCGTCGATCAGGTTCAAGACTTTATCGAGCAAGCGACAGCAAGGTTTCCGTCGGTCCCATTCCGCATCGGGTCACTGGGCGATCTCGACGTCCCCGACAGGTACGCGGTCGCAGTCCTTGCTTGGTACTCCGTCATCCACCTCGCGCCCACTGAGTTGACATCGGTCTTGCGTGAGTTTGCTCGATGCATTGCGCCGGGCGGCAGTCTCCTCATCGGCTTCTTCGACGGCGACGCCGTTGAGCCGTTTCCCCACGCCGTCACCACCGCGTATTTCTGGCCCGTCGCCGAGATGAGCGCACAGCTCAAAACCGCAGGATTCACGGTGCACGAGGTGCACACTCGAACCGATCCGGGCAAGCGACCCCACGCCGCGATCATCGCCCACCGAAACGCCAGCGTTACCGTGGCAGATCGTGCCGGGCCAGGAACTCAGCGATGGTCGCAATAGTCAGTTCCGGATTCTCAAGATGCGGAGTGTGGCTGGCGCCCGGAATCTTTCGATACTCGACATCAGGAATCAGTTCACGACTCGCGCGCACCACTTCATCGCTTGCCTCATCGAATTCACCATGTAGAACCAAAGTCGGGACGGAAATTCTCGACAGTTGGTCATCCATGTCCCATGAACGAAGAGAACCCGTGACACTGAACTCATTCGCTCCGATCATCGTGCCGTACACCGTCGGAAACAGCATGGAGAGTTCGTAGGTTTTCTGCATTACCTCTGGCCAAGGATCGAGCCGGCACAAGTGCCGTCGGTAAAACTCCAGCGTCGCTTCACCGTATTCCGGAGTGTCGGTGGCCCCCACTGCTTCACACGCGTCAAGAACATGACGAACGTCATCCGGTAGACCATCGCGCAGCTTGCCGAGTTCCGATGCCCACGTTGACATAGACGAGGGCGAATCAGCCAACACCAGCGACGCGAGTTCGTGCGGACGCCGCACGGCGTACTCGATTCCAAGCATCCCGCCCCACGATTGCCCAAGAAAATGCATGCCTGAACCGAATCCAAGGTGCTTGATCACTTCATGCAGCTCGCCAAGATAAAGAGCCGGCGTCCAGAACTCTGCATCCCCGGCTTTGTCGGGGAGGTGAGTGGAATTGCCGTTCCCCAGCTGATCGTAGAGAACGACCTGGCGGCCACTGGAGGCAAGCGCCTGAAGAGGCAACAGATAGTCGTGCGTCATCCCCGGCCCGCCGTGGGCAACAAGCAGGGGAAGCTGGCCCGCCGTGCCCTGACCGACCGAGGTGAACCAGGTCTTGTACCCATCCCACTCAACGAAACCCTGGCGCGTCACAGACCTCCCCTCACCACATCAAAGTTGACGTCCCCGCTTTCGACAAGCTGACCTTTTCCAACACCTGCCCTCCACACAGTCCAAGCGACACTGCGCACCGCGCACCACCGCCTGTGCAAGGACCGGGTTGATCCGTCACCGCCTACGCAACCGAACATGATCGTATCCATTCTGCAACAGTGGCTGTTGTTCTCAACATATCGCCCTGCCCGGGCCATTTGACTATTCTCAGCGGGCGAGGCGAAGCGCGTGGGAACGATCCAGCATGGTTGCCCGACGAACTTGAAGCGCTCGCCGTGAGCATTCGTGAACGTGAGCTCAATGTCGTCGGTGGTTTTGCCACCCATGCTCACCCCGACCATCTCCTTTGGGATCCCGGGTTCGAAGACTCACCACGGTGGACGTCAGCCAAGACAGCAGAACTCGCCGAGATGGAGCGACCGGCTTCGGTTGAGTCACTCGGCGAATTTCCCGAAAACCTCATCAACTTACTAGGGCGCGTTCGCGCAATTGCCGGCCACATTCCAGCAGATTCCGTTCCTGACGACGATCCCCGAATGAAAAATGCCGGGATGACCGAAGCTCATGCGCACCTGCAGTTACACCTTCACGAGGCGGACGCCATCAGCTAGTGGACCTGCCCAGCCAGGCTGGTTGAGATCGCGTCGCAGAACGGACCGCTTTGCACTGGGACTCTCACTGAGATGTTTGCACGTGGGAGTGTGATCGACAGGGAATGACGCCACCGGTGTCGCAGAGGAACGGCGGATCCAAGCGAAACAAACTTCGGCGCTGGACCTGGAGCGAGAAGTGGATTCAGATTTAGAGCGCCTAGCGGAGGAAGTCCTATTTCCTCGCAGGCGGCGGGCTGCCGCAGTCGAGCGGGACCTCCTGTATTAGCCAGCCGGGGTGATTACCTCGAACCTATTGCCGAAGCCATCGCGCGCATGAAAGCGCACGTACCCCTCGAACGTCTCTCGTTCCAGCCACGAAACCTCAAATCCAGCATCCGCTACCCGATGCCCCAGTCGTTCCAACTCCTGAATCGAGTCCAGACACAGAGCGGGATGAGCCTTCTGCGTCGGAATAAAGGGGTCCTCCACTCCCAGGTGTATCTCGGCGGAAATAACCTCGCCGTCGAAGCTGCGGAACCAGCATCCCCCACGGCTCGCCAGAGCGGGAGGCTTGTCCACTTCCGTCATCCCCAGTGCGTCTTGATAGAAGCGGCGGGCGAGGTCCTCCCCACCGCGCGGCATGGATACCTGAACATGATGAAGCCGCATAGCAATCCTTCCCCAGCTACCTTGATATCAAGATACAGCTGCCCGTGATGTGTGTGCGCATTTTCGCTGCCCGTAAGCCGGACGTTTCCNGTTCCGCACTCGCGAAGCTCTCCTCACCGTGATTGTCGCTGCTCGACGTCGCGCCTGTCAGTAGTGTGGGGCCATGACCATCGAGCTGCGCACCGTATCCGTTGACGACTGGCGAGACTGGCGGACGTTGCGGCTCGCGGCCCTGACCGACGCGCCCGGCGCCTTCGGCTCACGCCTGCAAGACTGGGCGGACGCACCGGATGACCGATGGCGTGACCGTCTGTCCAGTCCGGGAGCGATCGATTTACTGGCCGTCAACATCGACGGGAACGTTCCTGTCGGCATGGCCACGGGGACCCCCTCCACAGGCCGCGCCAGCCCCGCCGAACTCATCTCATTGTGGGTCGACCCCACCGTTCGCAGTCGTGGTGTCGCCTCTGCCCTCATTACTGCCATCGCGCAGTGGGCGGCGACTACTGGCGCGGCGACGCTCGCNCTGTCCGTGATGGCGGACAATGTCGCAGCCCGACGAACATACGAAAAAAACGGCTTTACACTGTCCGACGAACCCGGCGAACTGCTGCCGGGCGGCCAGCGCAAACTCGTCATGCTCCGCGGCCTCAGCCCCGAGCGCACCGGAACCGATTAGCACTCAACAGACGAACGAAACCGTGCCATTCAGAAACGGTCAGCGGGCATCAAAGACGTAAGCCGGACACCGATCGCTCATCGATCGGGCGACCTGCCATGTCAGGCGGCAGTCACCGACGCACTCAGGCACGAAATCAAATCCACAAGGAACAACTGATCTGCTGGAGCGCCAACCGACACCTCGCCCTCGTCAGCGTGACGGACGTGTCTGGGGAAGAACCCTTGTGACCGAATATGAGGGCGAACCATCCGCTGACTACGACTGCACGGGTATGTCAATCGGCACGGACAGGTCGGCACCGCCGCCCAGCGCCGCGGAAGTCATCATGTTCGTGGCGACCGCGGATGTCATCGGAATAGGCATCGAGACCATCGACGGCATCAAAATCGGTGGTTCAGAAGTTCCACTCGAAGCCGCAAATTCCTCTGATGGATGGCAGCCCTCAACGGTGCACTCCTTCGGCCTAAACGGACGTGTGAGAGCATGTCCCCATGCTTACCTTTGCCTTTTCAGAGTCGAAGCACGTACCTCGAACTGACCTCGTTGGCCTCTATTCAAGCGTCGGGTGGGCGGCATACGCCAGCGACCCCGATGCCCTTGTCCGCGCGGTGGAACAGTCGTCCTACGTGGTGACTGCCAGGGACTCCGACGGAGAACTGGTGGGCCTGGCCCGCGTCATTTCCGACGAAGCCACCATTTGTTACCTCCAAGACATCCTCGTGAGCCCGCGCCAACAACGATCTGGCCTCGGCAGGACCATGCTTGAAAAGGTCCTGGCGCGCTACGTCCACGTTCGGCAAAAGGTACTGCTGACCGATGACGAACCGGGCCAGCGCGCATTCTACGAATCTTTGGGTTTCACGGAAGGACATGACTTCAGCCCCACTCCATTGCGTGCTTTCGTTCGGATCGGGAGCTGAGGGCTGAAAGGACTGCTCGTTTACACAGGCCCGCCACGAGCCACGACCAGCGGTGCTCTACCTCATGGTGGAGGGTTCGTGATACGACATCTCGACTCTCA
>JGI24770J26754_10002133_pt1 | contig 13736 bp, 10 predicted proteins | sample LakOneMetagenome_FD_26754 | JGI IMG/M metagenome (IMG submission 26754) | reverse complement strand
CCCGAAAAAAAGCGGAGAGACAGGGACTCGAACCCTGGCGACGGTTACCCGTCGACAGATTAGCAATCTGCTCCGTTACCACTCCGGCACCTCTCCTATTCNTTTTTTGTATAAGAACTTTCGCTTTAAGCGGTTGCAAATGTAACGTAACATTATAATATTTACAACATTTTAAACTCTTTTTTTTGATATAAATTATACATTTTAATGAATCGCTTAAAAATCAAATAAATAGAAAATAATATTTTTACATTATTAAATTATTACGGAATATCTTATACTGAAAAATGAATTTTCCCTAAAAAACAGTAAATTTGCCTAACAAACTAACAAACAACAATTCAATACAAAAAATTATGAGTAAAAAGATAGTTATCGTATCGGCCGTTAGAACTCCTATCGGAAGTTTTATGGGGTCTTTATCTACTGTTTCTGCTCCACTTCTTGGTGCTGCAGCTATAAAAGGTGCTTTACAAAAAATTAATTTAGATCCGAATTTAGTAGATGAAGTATTTATGGGTAACGTAGTTCAAGCTGGAGTTGGTCAAGCTCCTGCTAGACAAGCTGCTATCTATGCTGGATTATCAAATGAAGTTGCCTGTACTACGGTAAATAAAGTATGTGCTTCTGGAATGAAAGCCATTATGTTTGGTGCACAAGCTATCATGGCTGGTGATGCCGAGATTGTAGTAGCTGGTGGAATGGAAAACATGAGTTTGATTCCGCATTACGTTCACTTGAGAAACGGAGTAAAATTTGGACCAACTAGCATGCAAGACGGAATGCAAAAGGACGGATTGGTTGATGCCTACGACAACAACGCTATGGGTGTCGCTGCCGACTTATGTGCTTCTGAATACAAAATAACACGTGAAGAACAAGATGCTTTCGCTATTCAATCGTATGAGCGTTCTGCTAAAGCTTGGGAAGCTGGGAATTTTGATTCGGAAATTGTTCCTGTTGCTGTACCGCAAAGAAAAGGCGATCCAATTATGGTTACTAAAGATGAAGAATATACCAATGTNCGATTGGATAAAATTCCNACTCTGAATGCTGTTTTTACGAAAGACGGAACCGTTACTGCGGCTAATGCTTCTACTATAAATGATGGTGCTGCGGCAGTTATTTTAATGAGTGAAGAAAAAGCCATTGCGATGGGATTACAACCATTAGCGTATATAAAATCGTATGCGGATGCGGCTCAAGAACCAAAATGGTTTACCACTTCTCCTGCAAAAGCATTACCAAAAGCCTTGAANAAAGCTGGATTATCAGTTGCTGATGTTGATTTCTTTGAATTCAACGAAGCTTTTTCTGTGGTAGGGTTAGCGAATGCCAAAATATTAGGATTATCAAATGATAAAATTAATGTCAATGGCGGAGCAGTTTCATTGGGACATCCACTAGGTTGTTCGGGAGCACGAATTGTGGTGACTTTGATTCATGTTTTACAACAAAATAATGCTAAAATTGGAGCAGCTGCAATTTGTAATGGTGGTGGTGGTGCTTCGGCTATTGTGATTGAAAAAGCTTAAAACCTATTTTAAACTTTAAAATTTATTTTTTTAACAGATTGTCATAATATGCTGTATTTTTTTAGCCCTGATAGTAATGTAAATCCTTTTGTGACGGTGTTCGGCACAAAAGATTGGAATGAATAGCAGGAAATAGCTTCTAAAAAAATTAAAATGTATAATTTATAAAAATACTATGTTTGCCATTTGTAATTTATCTATAATCCCTTTGCGATTTGAACCGAGTGACAGAAGTGAAATTGTTTCTCAGGTACTTTTTGGCGAACATTTTGAAATTTTAGAACAAGACAAACAATGGGCTAAAATTAGGCTTTTCTTTGATGGTTACGAAGGTTGGATAGACAGCAAACAATATCAGGTTATTTCTAAAGAAAATTATACGATACTTAGCAATGAAGCTATAATTCTAAATGCTGATTTAGTTGAATATATTTCTGCACCTAACAATGTTTTGATTCCGATTACATTAGGNGCATCGTTATCTTTTNTAAATAATAGCGANATTAACAATCAAAATTATGATTTTGAGGGATTGAAAATANGCGGTGTAAAACCAAAGTCTAATTTGATTGATACCGCTTTTATGTATTTAAATGCACCGTATCTTTGGGGTGGAAAGACACCTTTTGGAATTGATTGTTCTGGTTTTACACAAATGGTTTACAAGCTTAATGGCTACAAACTGCTGCGAGACGCCTCACAACAAGCAAGTCAGGGTGAAGTTTTGAGTTTTATTGAAGAAAGTGAACCAGGTGATTTGGCTTTTTTTGATAATGAAGAAGGTAAAATCATTCATGTTGGGATTATGCTCGAAAACAATTACATCATTCATGCTAGTGGAAAAGTTAGAATTGACCGACTGGATCATTTAGGCATTTATAATGCCGAACAAAATAGACATACCCACAGATTGCGTGTTATTAAGAAAATTATATAAAAAAAACGTCTCAATATTGAGACGTTTTTTTTATATAATAACATAACTTTTTATTGTTCTGCTTTCAAAGCTTTAACTTTATCTGTTAGCTCTAAAAAACTATAAACCGCTCTTAAATTAGATTTTACAACATCATTTTTAGGATCTAACTCATGCGCTTTTTCTAACAATGGCATTGCTTTATTGAATAATTGTTGTCTTTCTGCTTTTAACACATCGTATCGTTTTTGATCTTTTACGTTAGTACCCAATTTATTCATTTCTTCAACAATTTTTGCATCAGGTTTTAAAGTAAGATCAGACAAATTTAAATATGCGTCTACATAAGTTGGCTTTAACTCAATAGCTTTTTTATAATATTTTTCAGCATCTTCAAATTGATTGGATGTAACACTTACAACTCCTAAATTGAAAAATAAAACTTCATTAGTTGGGTCTTTTTCAAGAGCTTCGTTTATTATTTTTTTATAGTTTGTAATATCGTTGAGTTTATAATAAATATCTGCCTGAGAAATGATAAGCGGCACATCATTTGGATTATCTTTTCTAGCTTCAATAATGGCTTCTTTAGCCTCATCTGTTTTACCTTGCTCAATAAGAATTAATGCAATATTTTTTACAATTTCTCCTTTTTTTGAAGGTGCTTTTTCTTCTCTTGGTTTAATGTGCGTACCCAATCGAACTAAATTATCTCTGTCGTCTTTCGATTGATATCCTTCTTCTTTATCAGTAGCCTTATTGGTAGCCATATACGTAGTACCTTCTCCAGTATAATTAGCCGCTCTTAACTCTCTTAAATACTCTAGCGCTTTAGCATAATCTTGTGCCGTCATAGCATAATTAGCGGCTAAATATAATTTATCAAGTTCTTTTTTGTCCAATTGATATATAGAATATAGAACCTGAGATGTTTCTATATTTTTTTTAGAAGCGTCTAATGAAAGAACTATTTGCCATAAAATAGGTTTCATAGCTGTTATATCTTCATTTATGTCATCAGTAAACACTTTTTTACCCGATTTTTTTTCAAATTCAAGTGTTGCTGAATAAGTTGCCGCTAAATCAGAAATTGCTTTAGGCGTCAATAATTTAGAAATTTGCAAAGGCGTTGGCATTGCTCCCAAAGCTGCCATTTCAATTTGAGGCAAAACCCCTTTATAATAATTATAATATACTTTGTCAGCTTCCTCAGTAGCTAAAGGCTGCAGTTTATTTAAGTTATCTTTATACTCTTGAAGTTCTGCTGCAGAAGGAACATCTTTGTTATAAATTTTTTTTAATGCTTTCAATTCATCTTTCTGGGCGAAAGAACCAACAGAAACTAATAATGTCCCAGCGATTATTATGTGTTTAATTTTCATGATTATAATGTATTTGTTTGTTTATTTATTAAAAATAAAGCCATGTTATCTAAATTATGAATCTAGGTTACATGGCTTTTATAGTTGTTTATTTAAAATTATTCTTCCGATTCGTTAGCATCATCTTCAGCAGATTCTTCTTCATTATCTACTACATCATCCTCTTCTAAATCATCTTCTAAAATGGCATTTGGATCGATTTCTAATTCCTCACCATCCGCTGCAATTGCTTCTTCTTCGTCGTCTTTCATTACTTTAGTAACTGCCGCAATAGAATCATTTCCTTTGATGTTAATCAAACGAACTCCTTGAGTAGCACGTCCCATAACACGCAATGTAGAAACATCCATTCTAATGGTTAATCCCGATTTATTGATAATCATTAAATCATCGGCATCAGTTACACCATTGATAGAAACTAATTTACCTGTTTTTTCGGTAATATTAAGCGTTTTCACTCCTTTTCCACCACGGTTTGTAATTCTATAATCGTCTAATGAAGATCGTTTTCCATATCCATTTTCAGAAACCACTAAGATTTCGCTTTCCATATCGTTTACAGAAACCATTCCGATTACTTCGTCTTGGTCATTTTGTAANGTGATTCCGCGCACTCCCGAAGCAGTTCTNCCCATCGGACGGGTTTTTGCTTCTTCAAAACGAACCAATTTACCCGATTTAACCGCTATTAACACTTGGCTTTCACCATTAGTTAATTTAGCTTCTAACAATTCGTCATCTTCTTTAATGGTAATTGCAGCAACTCCATTAACTCTTGGTTTAGAATATTTCTCTAAAGAAGTTTTCTTCACCTGACCTTTTTTAGTCGCCATAATTACATAATGACTTTTGATATAGTCTTGATCTTTTAAATCTTGCGTACAAATAAACGCTTTAACTTTATCATCACTTTCAATGTTGATTAAGTTTTGAAGCGCTCTTCCTTTACTAGCTTTGGTGCCTTCCGGAATTTCATAAACACGCATCCAATAACATTTTCCTTTTTGTGTAAAAATCAATAAGTAATTATGATTAGTAGCCACAAATAAGTGTTCTAAGAAATCTTGGTCACGAGTAGCCGCCGATTTTTGTCCTACGCCTCCTCTATTTTGAGTTTTATATTCCGTTAAAGAAGTACGTTTGATATATCCAGCATGAGAAATGGTAATCACCACATTTTCATCGGCAATTAAATCTTCTATACTTACATCACCACCAGAATATTCAATAATAGAGCGACGAGCATCACCATATTTATCTCTAATTTCGATTAACTCCTCTTTAATCAATTCCATTCTCAATTCTTTACTTGCTAATAAGTCTCTCAAGCGTTGAATTAATTTCATGATTTCTTCGTATTCTGCACGAAGTTTGTCTTGCTCTAAACCTGTTAATTGACGCAAACGCATTTCAACAATGGCACGTGCTTGAATTTCAGACAAACTGAAACGTTCAATCAATTTTGTTCTAGCTTCGTCGCCGTCTTTAGACGAACGAATTAAGGCGATTACTTCGTCAATATTATCTGAAGCAATAATTAAACCCTCTAAAATATGAGCTCTTTCTTCGGCTTTACGCAATTCAAATTGAGTTCTTCGCACCACAACGTCATGACGGTGTTCTACGAAATAATGAATCAATTCTTTTACGTTCAACATTTGAGGTCTTCCTTTTACCAGAGCAATATTATTGACACTAAATGAAGACTGAAGTTGCGTATATTTATATAATGTATTCAACACGACATTCGGAACCGCATCACGTTTCAATTCGTAAACGATACGCATTCCATTTCTATCCGATTCGTCACGGATGTTTGAAATACCTTCTATTTTCTTTTCGTTGATTAAATCGGCAGTTTTCTTAATCATGTCTGCCTTGTTAACTTGGTACGGAATTTCAGTTACAATGATAGCCTCTTTTCCATGTACTTCTTCAAAACCAACTTTAGCACGTATTACAATTCTTCCACGGCCTGTTTTAAAAGCTTCGCGAACACCTTCGTAACCATAAATTACTCCGCCGGTAGGGAAATCTGGTGCTTTGATGTGGTTCATCAACTCATCGATTTCTATTTCCTCATTATCTATAAACGCTAAAGTTCCNTCAATTACTTCTGTTAAATTGTGTGGCGCCATATTAGTCGCCATACCNACCGCAATACCTGAAGCTCCATTAATTAATAAATTAGGAACTCGAGTTGGCATTACTTTTGGCTCGTANAACGTATCGTCAAAGTTCAATTGAAAATCAACCGTTTCTTTGTCGATATCTGCCATAATGTCTTCTGACATTTTTTTCATTCTTGCCTCGGTATAACGCATCGCTGCAGGACTGTCACCATCAACCGACCCAAAGTTACCTTGACCATCTACCAACAAATAACGTAAACTCCATTCTTGAGCCATACGAACCATAGCATCATAAACAGATGTATCGCCGTGTGGGTGATATTTACCCAAAACTTCTCCAACAATTCTTGCGGATTTTTTNTGAGCTCTATTAGAAAAAACTCCTAAATCGTACATTCCATACAATACTCTTCTGTGTACTGGTTTCAAACCATCTCGTACATCTGGTAGTGCTCTTGACACAATAACTGACATCGAATAATCGATGTAAGCTGACTTCATTTCGTCTTCAATGTTAATAGGAATTAACTTTTCTCCGTCAGACATATTTATAAATTTTTAAAATAAATTAATTTAGAATTCAAACGTGCAATATACATCTTTTTAGGTTTTTTGAAAGCATTTTCGAGCACTAATTTCAATGATTTATTAACAAAATAGCGTTATGAAATGGTTAATAAATTTAGTTCATCATGACTTTTTTATATCACTATTTTTTTGTCAATTTACTGACAAGTGTTTTACTAGGAATGATTTTTGTAACAATTCAATTAATTCACTAAATTTACATTAAATAAATTGCTATAACAATGGATGATAATTTTTCTCCAAGAGTAAAAGATGTGATTACTTACAGTAAAGAAGAAGCCTTACGCTTAGGTCACGACTTTATTGGAACTGAACATCTTATGCTCGGAATTCTAAGAGATGGAAATGGAAAAGCAATCACTATCCTTAATAATCTTTCGGTAGATTTAGACCATTTACGAAAGAAAGTTGAAATCTTGAGCCCACCAAATCCCAATGCAGAAACTAATTTAGAAAAAAAGAATTTACACTTAACACGCCAAGCCGAAAGAGCACTTAAGACCACTTTTCTAGAAGCAAAAGTTTTTCAAAGTACTTCTATCAGCACAGCCCATTTACTATTGTGTATTCTGCGAAACGAAAACGATCCAACAACAAAGCTACTTAATAAATTAAAAATTGATTATGAAGTAGCTAAAGAACAATATTTAAATATGACACCAAACGAAGATGATTTCTTAGAAAATCTACCAAAAAATGAGTCTTTTAATGAAGATTCTGGTCAGGATGACGGTATGAAAGAAGGTAGTTTCAATAATCCTGCAAATAAATCCAATAAAAAATCTAAAACACCTGTTTTGGATAATTTTGGTCGTGACTTAACAGAAATGGCTGAAGAAGGAAAACTAGACCCAGTAGTAGGTCGTGAAAAGGAAATTGAACGTGTTTCACAAATTTTGAGCCGTAGAAAGAAAAACAACCCTTTACTTATAGGTGAACCCGGAGTGGGAAAATCAGCTATTGCTGAAGGTTTAGCTTTGCGTATCATTCAAAAGAAAGTGTCGCGCATTCTTTTCAACAAACGTGTGGTAACTTTAGATTTGGCTAGTTTAGTAGCCGGAACAAAATACCGCGGACAGTTTGAAGAACGCATGAAAGCAGTAATGAATGANTTAGAGAAAAACGATGACATCATTCTGTTTATTGATGAAATTCATACNATTGTAGGCGCTGGTGGAGCAACTGGTTCACTGGATGCTTCTAACATGTTCAAACCTGCTTTAGCAAGAGGCGAAATACAATGTATTGGTGCTACTACACTTGATGAGTACCGTCAATATATTGAAAAAGATGGCGCTTTAGAACGACGTTTCCAAAAAGTAATTGTGGAACCTACTTCTGTGGCTGAAACAATTACCATTTTAAACAACATCAAGAATAAATATGAAGACCACCACAATGTAACTTATTCGCAAGAGGCAATAGAAGCATGTGTGAAATTAACAGACCGATACATGTCGGAACGTTTCTTACCAGACAAAGCTATTGATGCTTTAGACGAAGCGGGTTCAAGAGTTCACATTACAAACATTGATGTTCCAAAACAAATATTGGATTTAGAACGTCAATTGGAAGAAGTGCGTGAACTTAAAAATTCGGTGGTAAAAAGACAAAAATATGAAGAAGCTGCCAAACTTCGTGACGACGAAAAGAAATTAGAAAAAGACCTTGCTATTGCTCAAGAACAATGGGAAGAAGATTCTAAAAATAACCGAATTGAAGTTACTGAGGATAATGTTGCCGATGTGGTTTCCATGATGACCGGAATTCCTGTAAATCGTATAGCCCAAACGGAAAGTAATAAATTAGCAAATTTACCTGAATTACTTCAAGGTAAAGTAATTGGACAAAACGAAGCTGTGGTTAAAATTGCTCGTTCTATTCAACGAAACCGTGCTGGGTTGAAGGATCCAAATCGACCAATTGGTTCGTTTATTTTCTTAGGTCAAACTGGTGTTGGTAAAACCCAATTGGCTAAAGTTTTAGCTAAAGAATTATTCGATTCTGAGGATGCCTTAATTCGCATTGACATGAGTGAGTATATGGAGAAATTTGCCGTTTCTCGTTTAATTGGTGCTCCTCCAGGATATGTTGGTTATGAAGAAGGCGGACAATTGACTGAAAAAGTGAGACGTAAACCGTATTGTGTAGTGCTTTTAGATGAAATAGAAAAAGCACATCCAGATGTGTTTAATATGATGTTACAAGTGTTAGACGACGGTTATTTAACGGATAGTTTGGGTCGAAAAATCGATTTTAAAAACACCATTATCATAATGACTTCTAACGTTGGTGCACGCCAATTGAAAGATTTTGGCCAAGGTGTTGGATTCGGAACCGCTGCTAAAGTGGCGCAAGCCGATGACAATTCGAAAAGTATCATTGAAAATGCATTAAAGAAAACTTTTGCTCCAGAATTCTTAAATAGAATTGATGATGTGATTGTATTCAATGCTCTTGAGAAACACGACATTGATAAGATTATCGAAATTGAACTTAAAAAATTATACGCTCGTGTAGCAGATTTAGGTTATAAATTAAACTTATCTGATAAAGCTAAAGCGTATATCGCAGAAAAAGGTTTCGACAAACAATTTGGTGCACGTCCTCTAAAAAGAGCTATTCAAAAATATGTTGAAGACGCGCTTGCTGAAGAAATTATTACGTCTAAAATCAATTCTGGTGACGAAATATTTATGGATATTGAAGATGGAGCCGATGAATTGACCGTAAAAGTTCAAAAAGCAGAAGAGCCAACTAGTTAAAAAAAGAATTAATTAATTTTTAACCACGAATTATCGAATTTATTGTAATCCTTTAAAATTCGCTAGTTCGTGGTTTTATATTTAAATCATGCCACAAAATAAAATCATATTGGGTTCCGAAGAATGGTGCTCTTTTCCAGAGCTTGGAATTCCCGCTATTAAAGCACGTGTCGATTCAGGCGCTAAAACGTCTGCNTTACACGCNATAAACATTGCCCCTTTTGTAAAAGAAGGAATCAATTGGGTGAAATTTGACATAAACCCTATCCAAAACAATCTTAAGACGGTTATCCATTGTGAAGCGCTTTTAATTGACAAACGTGTCGTGAAAAGTTCGAGTGGTTTTCGAGAACAACGTTATGTTATTCAGACTGACATCAAAATTGGCGACGATATTTGGAAAATAGAAATGACCTTAACCAATCGAGATTCTATGGGATTCCGTATGTTATTAGGTCGAGAAGCCATGAGTGGTAGAATTTTAGTTGACCCTGAACAAAAATACCTTTTAGGGCAAACGACATCAGAAAATCTAAAAGACTTATACGTTAATGCCATTCCGAATAAATCAGGACTCCGAATTGGTTTATTAGCCAGTAACCCTGAATTGTACAGCAACCGCCGTATTATGGAAGCTGGTGAAATGCGCGGTCACGAAATGCACTTTCTAAACATCAAAGAATGTTATATGAAATTGGATGCCGATAAACCTGAAATTCATTACCGTGGTGGAAAAGTATTAGATAATTTTGATGCCGTAATTCCGAGAATTCGTCCGAGTATTACTTTCTACGGCTGTGCTTTAACACGACAATTTGAAGCCATGAAAGTGTATTGTTTAAATTCGGCAGCAGCCATCACACAATCACGTGACAAGTTATTTTCACTTCAGTTATTATTACGAAATGGTGTAGACATTCCTACCACTGGATTTGCCAATTCGCCTTTAGACACTGACGACTTAATCAAAATGGTAGGCGGTTCTCCGTTAATTGTAAAATTATTAGAAGGAACTCAAGGAAAAGGAGTTGTTTTGGCAGAAACTAAAAAAGCTGCTGAATCGGTAATCAATGCATTTAAAAGCCTAAATGCCAACATCTTAGTTCAAGAATTTATTAAAGAAGCCAACGGTAAAGATTTACGCCTTTTTGTGGTTGACGGTAAAGTAGTTGCTGCCATTCAGCGTGAAGCGGCTCCAGGCGAATTTAGAGCTAACATTCACATGGGTGGAACGGCATCTATTGTAAAACCTACTGCCGACGAAAAACGAATCGCCATCAAAGCGGCTAAAGCCATGGATTTGCGTGTTGCAGGTGTTGATATTATTCGCTCTTCAAAAGGGCCACTTTTGTTGGAAGTGAACTCATCACCAGGATTGGAAGGTATTGAAGGTGCTACCAATAAAGATATCGCAGGCGAAATGATCAAAGCAATCGAACATAACATAAAACGAAAGTAGTATCTCATGAATGAATATTTAGACATTACGCTTCGAAGTGTTTCGGTATATTTTTTCATGATAATTGCTTTACGCATTTTTGGCAAAAAACAATTATCACAATTAAATACGGCCGATGTGATTCTGATTTTACTCATCAGTAACTCGGTTCAAAATGCCATGGTGGGTAACAATACGTCTCTTTATGGAGGTATGGTAGCTGCTTTAGCACTTTTTGCCATAAATTTTTCTTTNAAAAAGATAATGTCAAAATCAAAATTTATCAAAAATTTAGTTCAAGATACTCCTGTAATTCTTATACATAACGGTAAAATTGAATTCGAAACCATTGGTCGCCTAGGCATTACCAATGATGAATTGCAGGAAGCCATGCGCGAACACGGTGTTCAATATTATAAAGAAGTGAAATTAGCCATGTTCGAAATTGATGGAAGTATTAGTATTATTTCGGGTGACAAAAATCTGAAACAAACCCACCACAAACGAAAAATACATAAAACATTAGGCAATTTAAACAATTAATTTATGAATAAAACCCGACTGGAAGCTTTTAGTGATGGTGTTTTAGCTATAATAATCACCATTATGGTTTTGGAATTTAAAATTCCAGAAGGAATGGATTACTATGCGTTGAAACCGTTGTTTCCTAAATTTTTAAGCTACATTTTGAGTTTTATTTATGTTGGAATTTATTGGAACAACCACCATCATATGATGCATACCGTGAAAAGTGTGAACGGAAAAATACTTTGGGCAAACTTGCATTTATTGTTTTGGTTATCGCTTATTCCGTTTGTAACCGCCTGGAATGGTGAAAATCACTTTGCTCCTTTTCCGATGATGTTATACGGAATTGTTTTATTTATGAATGGCTTGGCTTATTTTATATTGCAAAATCTAATCATACAATCAGCCGGAAAAGATTCTTCTTTATCTAAAGCCATTGGAAATGGGGTTAAAGAAAAAGCTTCTGTTATTTTTTATTTAATTGCCATACTTTTTGCCAATTATTACCCAATAGTTTCTGGAACTATTTACATCATTGTGGCGTTGATGTGGTTGATTCCCGACAAACGAATTGAACGTATTTTTACTAACGAAACCCATTAAACTATGAACTTAATTTCTCAAATTATCATCGGATTAATTGCAGTACTTCACATTTACATCTTGTGGTTGGAAATGTTTGCTTGGAACACTCGCGGAAAAAAAGTGTTTAAATCTATTCCCGAAGACCAATTTGAAAAAACCAAAGTTATGGCTGCCAATCAAGGGTTATACAATGGTTTTCTAGCTGCTGGATTGCTCTGGTCTTTATACATCACCGATACAGAATGGAATAAAAATGTAGCCCTATTTTTTCTAATTTGTGTTTTAGTCGCCGGATTGTATGGTGCGTCAACAGTTTCAAAACGAATTTTTTATGTGCAAGTGTTACCAGCAATATTGGGTCTATTGAGTTTATTATTGAAATATTAATTTTGTTGGTTTGGATATTAAAATGAACTGTTCCAATCTTTTTTTGAATTTTCAACAATTTTAATTGAAGATTTAAAGCACAATGAATTATACAACTTAATTCTTTCGTTTTGCAACGATTTAGAAACATTATGGGTGAACTTTGATTAAAAGAAACCATGAAATCAAATAACTCCAAAGTGATCTATGAAAACAGCGATAGTGGTTTGCCAAAATCGAAAAAACATATCATTCTTGAAATCGTAGAATATGTTCCCGACCGTATCGTTTGTAAAACAGTTATAAAAAATCATGGTGGTAAATTGTCTGTGGTTTCCTTTGACAAGGGTGAGAAATTTTGCGAAACTACTGTCAAATACGACACCTATGTTCAAGTTATTGAAGGTAAAGCAGAAGTAACTATTGGCACTAAAGATTGGGAACTCAAATTAGGAGAAGGCATGTTAATCCCTGCAAATACAGTTCATTGCTATAAAGCCAAAAGCAAATTTAAAATGATTTCTACAATTGTAAGGGTATAATTTTAAACTAAATTAATCCTCTAAATCAATCAAAAAGCTATTTAAAAAGGCTACTGATTTTTCGATATCGTAATGTAAAATGCGATCTTCTTCTACAAACGGTACTTCTTCTCGATACGATTTTAAAAACATTTCAATAAAAGCACTCGATTGTAATGGACGTTTGAATTCAATAGCCTGAGAGGCATTCATCAATTCGATGGCTAAAATTCGTTCCACATTTTCCATAATTCTCAAACACTTGGTAGCGGCATTGGCCCCCATAGATACGTGATCTTCTTGACCGTTGCTCGATACAATACTATCAACACTAGCAGGAGTAGCCAATTGTTTGTTCTGACTCGCAATACTTGCAGCAGTATATTGTGGAATCATGAATCCCGAATTCAATCCGGCGTTGCTAACTAAGAAAGCAGGCAAACCGCGCAATCCTGAAATCAATTGGTAGGTTCGTCTTTCAGAGATACTTCCCAATTCGGCTAATGCAATTCCTAGAAAATCTAGAGCCAACGCTAAAGGTTGCCCATGGAAATTTCCGCCCGAAATAATTTCGTCTTCACCCACAAAAATATTGGGGTTATCGGTAACCGAGTTGATTTCGGTTTTAAATACTTTCTTAACATATTCAATGGTATCTTTAGAGGCGCCGTGCACTTGCGGAATGCAACGAAACGAATACGGGTCTTGAACATGTTGTTTTTCTTGAACTATAATCTGACTGTCTTCCAATAATTCAGTCATTCTTTTGGCTGTGACAATCTGCCCTTTGTGTGGACGCACATAATGAATCAACTCGTTAAAAGGTTCTATTCTCCCATCAAAACCTTCTAAAGAAATAGCAGCAATAACATCCGCTAAATACGAATATTTCATCGCTTTTAACAAAATATAAGAACCATAGGCACTCATAAATTGTGTTCCGTTTAATAGCGCCAACCCTTCTTTAGATTGCAATAAAA
>JGI24770J26754_10002132_pt1 | contig 13737 bp, 14 predicted proteins | sample LakOneMetagenome_FD_26754 | JGI IMG/M metagenome (IMG submission 26754) | reverse complement strand
GAATTCGATCTCCAGCACATTGCCGCTGCGGCGGCACTCGACGTCGACCACGTCGTCGTCATTGAGCTTGTCGAGGCACTGCTCGATGCGGTCAAGGGTGCTCTCGGCCAGCGCCAAAAATTCCGATTCGGTCATGCTACACTCCAAAGTCTGCTAATCAAACTCCCATTCTAATCGTGAAGTCCACTATCGCACTGCTTTGCGGCGCCATGCTGCTCGCCGGCTGCGGCCAGACGGGTCCGCTCTACATGCCGACCGCGCCGGCCAAGCCTGCGCCAGCCGCCAATCCGCTGCCCGCCCAGCCCGTCCCGTCGAACAACGCCTCCACCCCGGCCCCCAACAAATAGAAGCAAAAGTCCCCATGTCGCACTTCCAGTACCAGAACGGCGTCCTGCACGCCGATAGCGTTGCCCTGTCCGCCATCGCCGAGGAATTCGGCACGCCGACCTATGTCTATTCGAAGACGGCCCTGCTCGAGAACTTCGGCGCCTATGCCAATGCCTGCGCGGGGCGCGACGCCCTGGTCTGCTATGCCATGAAGGCCAACTCCAACCTCGCCATCCTCGACCTGCTGGCGCGCCAGGGTGCAGGCTTCGACATCGTCTCGGGCGGCGAGCTGCTGCGCGTGCTCGCGGCGGGCGGCGACCCGGGCAAGACCATTTTCTCGGGCGTCGGCAAGACCGTCGAAGAGATGCGGCTGGCGCTGGAAAAGAACATCCTGTGCTTCAACGTCGAGTCGATCCCTGAACTGCACCGCCTGAACGAGGTGGCCGGCAGCATGGGCAGGCGCGCCCCGGTGTCGCTGCGCGTGAACCCGAACGTGGATGCCAAGACCCACCCCTACATCGCCACCGGCCTGAAGGCGAACAAGTTCGGCGTGGCCTTCGACGATGCGCTGGACACCTACCGTACGGCAGCCAGCCTGCCGAACCTGGACGTGGTCGGCATCGACTGCCACATCGGCTCGCAGCTGCTGGACGACGCGCCCCTGCTCGAAGCCCTGGACAAGCTGATCGAACTGATCGACACCCTGCACGGCGAGGGCATCCACATCCACCACCTCGACATCGGCGGCGGCCTGGGCGTGAACTACGGCGCCGAAGGCGACAAGCCGCCGGTCCCGGTGGGCGACTACCTGGGCCGCCTGTTCGCCCGCATCGACGCCTGGCGCGCGGAAAAGCACGGCGGCGCCCCGGTCAAGGTGATTTTTGAGCCGGGCCGCTCGATCGTCGCCGATACCGGCGTCCTGCTGACCAAAATCGAGTTCCTCAAGCCGGGGGTGGAAAAGAACTTCGCCATCGTCGACGCGGCCATGAACGACCTGATGCGCCCGACCCTGTACCAGGCCTGGATGGGTGTGCAGGCGGTCAGCCCGCGCGAGGGGGACACGCTGAGCTACGACGTGGTGGGCCCGGTGTGCGAATCGGGCGACTGGCTGGCGCGCGAGCGCGAGCTCAACGTGCAGCCGGGCGACCTGCTGGCCATCATGACGGCCGGCGCCTACGGCATGACCATGGCCTCGAACTACAACACGCGCGGCCGCGCAGCGGAAGTCATCGTCGACGGCGGCGCCGTCCACCAGATCCGCCAGCGCGAGAATCCGGCCGACCTGTTCGCGCTGGAATCGATGCTCAAGTAGTCCGCAGTTTCTTATCCTGGAGGCAGCATCTGCGGATTGAAGGCCACTTCCCACAGGTGGCCGTCCGGGTCGGCGAAGTAGCCGGCATAGCCACCGTAGAAGGTGTCGGCGGCGCTCTTCACGGTCCGCGCCCCCGCCCCTTTCGCCTGCGCCATGACGGCGTCGACCTCTTCTTTCGAGGCGACGTTATGGGCCAGCGAGAATTCGGTGGAGTTGAGGCTGCCCTGCGGTGCGCCGGTGTCGTGCGCCAGGCTGGCGCGTGGCCACAAGGCCAGGCGCAGGCCGCCCTCCAGTGCGAAGAAGGCGACGGCGCCGTGCTCGAATTCCCTGCCGACGATGCCTTCCGTATCCCATCCCAGGCCGTCGCGGTAGAAGGCGACTGACTGCTCCAGGTGCTCCACGCCGAGCGTGATCAGGCTGATTCGCGGTTTCATGCAAGACCCTCCCAAAACGACAGCGTAGCGCGATTGTCATGCGCGCGCCGCCCCCGTCTTCTTGACGTAGCTCCAGTAGACACGCGTCGCGAGTAGCAGCGCCACGATCGCCCCAAAAATGATCGGCTCCTGGAAGTCGTTCTTGCCTGCTTTCATCCACCAGAAATGCAGGATGCCCAGCGGCGCGATCACGTAGATCAGGCGGTGCAGCCACTGCCAGCGCTTGCCGCCCAGGCGCCTGACCATCGCATTGCTACTGGTCACGGCCAGCGGAACCAGCAGCACGAAGGCGATGAAGCCGACCGTGATGAAGGGCCGCTTGACCACGTCCTTGAGCATCGCGGCGATGTCGAAGAAGTGATCGAACCAGAAGAAGGTCACGAAGTGCAGCAGCGCGTAGAAGAAGGCGTACAGGCCCAGCATGCGGCGCAGCTTGACGATCCAGTTCCAGCCGCTCAGGCGCCGCAGCGGCGTCACGGCCAGCGTGATGCACAGGAAGTACAGGGTCCAGTCGCCGGTGCCGCGGGTGAGGAATTCGAGCGGCTCGACCGGCACACCCTGGAATACCAGCCAGGCCATGCGGAGAAAAGGCAGCAGCGCCAGCACGAAGACCAGCGCCTTGACCGTCGTGAGCTGCCTGGGCGTCGGGTTGAAAGCCATCGTCAGAAGAATTTTTTGAGGTCCATGCCGCCGTAGAGCGAGGCGACCTGGTCGTAGCCGTTGAACATCAGGGTCTTGCGCTTCCTCTGGAAGAAGCCGTCCTCGCCGATGCGGCGTTCGGTCGCCTGCGACCAGCGCGGGTGGTCGACGTTCGGGTTCACGTTCGAGTAGAAGCCGTACTCGTTGGGCGCGGAGTCGTTCCATGCGGTGCGCGGCTGGCGGCTCAGGAGGCGGATGCGCACGATCGACTTGGCCGACTTGAAGCCGTACTTCCATGGCACGATGAGGCGCACCGGCGCGCCGTTCTGGTTCGGCAGCACCTGGCCGTACATGCCGACCGCGAGCAGCGCCAGCGGGTGCATGGCCTCGTCCATGCGCAGCCCTTCCACATAGGGCCAGTCGAGCACCGGGCTGCGCAGGCCCGGCATCTGGCGGCGGTCGGCCAGGGTCGTGAACTCGACATACTTGGCATTGCCTGTCGGTTCGACCTGCTTGAGGATGTTCGACAGCGAATAGCCGACCCAGGGAATCACCATCGACCAGCCCTCCACGCAGCGCAGGCGGTAGACGCGCTCTTCCAACGGGGCGAGTTTCAGGATGCGGTCAATGTCGAGGGTGACGGGCTTTTTCACCTCGCCGTCGATGGTGACCGTCCAGGGCCGGGTGCGCAGGGTGTGCGCATTCTCGACCGGGTCGCCTTTGTCGGTACCGAATTCGTAGTAGTTGTTGTACGAGCTGGCGTCCTTGAAGGAGGTCTGCTGTTCCTGGGTCGACAGGGCCGGGTTGCGCGTGGCGGCCAGGCGCTGGGCCGCGCCTTGCGCGAAGGCTTCGCGGTTGGCCATCTCCCAGATGCCGCTCCCCACGGCGGCGGTGGCGGCGATGCGGGCCAGAAATGAGCGGCGGCCTTCGTAGACCTCGCGCGGCGTGATCTCGGACGGCAGGATGATCCCGCCCTCGCGGGGCTTCTTGATGAACATGGCAAAACCTCACGTACAGAGTGAGGTGTCACCTTACACCACTTTCCCTTAAGCCAGCGTTAGATCCCCGCGTCCACTATTGGATGTTGCAGTCAGCCCAATTCCTCGCACAGGCAACCTGAGGGGTCCATGAGATTCATCAGAAGTTGAGCTAGAAACGACAAACCCGCCAAAGGCGGGTTTGTCTTGAATCCGGGTGGCCCCGCAGAACGGGGCCAAAAACTAACCTAGTGTCATCACCAGTATGGTGGCTGGGAGAGGAGCTTAGCCTAGGGCTGCATGCACAGTATATCATCACAGGCTTACATGATCAAAAAAGATGTGCGATGAACTGGAACGAGCTTGAGAAACATTTCTCCCCTGCCCGTCTCGGTCGCTACCGCGCCGCGTGCGGAGGCGATGAGGCAAAAGCCGCGACGGCATATGTGAACAATATGCTTTTAGCAGAAGCCATGATGCCGATGTTGAGTGTCCTGGAAATTGCACTCAAGAATGGCATCCATCTTCGGATGTCTGCGCTGTACCGGCGCACCGATTGGTGGGAAACATGGTCCGCTGACAAAGCATTTGCATGGCAATACAACGAGGTCGCAAATGCAAAGAACAAGTTGCAGCGACGGGCGGAAATGGCGACGCCAGACAAGATTGTAGCGGAGCTGGCCTTTGGTTTCTGGAGTTCCCTCTTCAACGTGGCCTACCAGCAAATTCTTTGGAAAGACCTCCGATTGGTCTTTCCTCGTTGCCCGAAACCGCAGCGAAAGCGTCACACTATCTCATCAGCCCTTAATCAGATTCGCGACTTGAGAAATCGCGTGTTTCATCACGAGCAGTTGCTGTGGCTAACGCCCTCGCTGCCTGATTTCCACGCCAAAGGAGTCGAAGTCATCGGCTGGTTGGATCCTAACCTAGTTCCATGGCTCGATCGATTTGATCGCCTCCCCGCTACATGGGCCATTGCCCAGTCCTAGTAGCGTCCTCTACATAGAGATGGCGCGTGTCATCACGATCACAGTTCGCCGTAGGAGTGCAGCCCCGACAGGAACATGTTCACGCCGAGGAAGGCGAAGGTGGTGACCAGCAGGCCGACCACCGACCACCAGGCCGCCACGCGGCCGCGCAGGCCGCTCATCAGGCGCATGTGCAGCCAGGCCGCGTAGTTGAGCCAGACGATCAGGGCCCAGGTCTCCTTCGGGTCCCAGGACCAGTAGCCGCCCCAGGCCTCGGCCGCCCACAGGGCGCCCAGGATGGTGGCGACGGTGAAGAAGGCGAAGCCGACCGAGATCGACTTGTACATCACGTCGTCCAGCACCTCGAGCGCGGGCAGGCGGTCGGCCAGGATGCCGTGCGACTTGAGCAGGTAGGCGGTGCCGACCATGGCGGCCAGGGCGAAGGTGCCGTAGCCGATGAAGTTGGCCGGCACGTGGATCTTCATCCACCAGCTCTGCAGGGCGGGCACCAGCGGCTGGATCTGGGCGGCGTCGCGCGAGACCGTGTACCAGAGCAGGAAGGCCACCGCGGCCGCGATGATCAGGAGCACGAACGGCCCCAGCTGGCGGGTGGCGTAGCGGCCTTCGTAGTAGAGGTAGAACAGTGCGGTGATGATCGCGAACAGGATGAAGACTTCGTACAGGTTCGACACCGGGATGTGGCCGACGTCCGGCCCCATCAGGTAGGACTCGTACCAGCGCACCATCATGCCGACCGCGCCCAGCACCACGCCGGCCCAGCACAGCTTGCTGCCCACCGAGCCGCCGAATTCGGAGCGGCTGACCAGGCCCAGCCAGTAGAACACGGTCGAGAACACGAACAGGGCGCTCATCCACAGGATCGCGGACTGGCTCGACAGCATGTACTTCAGGAAGAACTTGGTGTTTGCCGCCTCGATCGCGCCGCCGTAGAGCGAGATCGCCCACAGGGACAGGATGCCCACCAGGGGCAGCAGCCAGCGCATCGGCTTCCAGTACCAGCCCAGCAGCGCGAAGGTCGGCGCGGCCGCCACCAGGATCACCTGTTCGTAGATGTCCATGTGGTGGGCGTAGCGGTTCAGCGCGAACAGGGCGGCCGCGAGCAGGGCCAGGCCATACAGCCAGTCGGCCAGCTTCAGGCTGCGGAAGAAGCCCGGCTCCGCGACGTAGGTTTGCGCCGCCTTGGGCTGGCCGGCTTGGGTGTGCGACAGTTCCATGCTTGTCTCCAGATGCCGCGCAGGCTCAGGCCCGCTGCGGCAGTTTCTCTTTCAGGTCGTCGAATTCGCGCTCGAAGTCGAGCGTCTTGCGCTGGGTGCTCATGGCCATCAGCGCGTGCGCGCCTTCGCTGCCGTCGCGCACCCATACCCACATGCGCCGTTCACGAATATAAAACATTGCGAACACGCCCGCCACCAGCAGCAGGCAGCCGAAGTAGACGATGCCCTTGCCCGGGGAGCGGGTCAGCTGCAGCACCGAGGCCTTCACCTCGACGAATTCTTCCAGCTGCAGGTAGACCGGGGCGCCGTAGAACACGCTGTCCGACAGCGCATTGGTGGCCAGCTGCAGGTAGCGGCCATTGGCCTCGCTCGGCTCCACCGGTTTCAAGCCGGCGCGCTCGTTGGCGGCCTGCCACAGCTCCCACAGGGCGCCGTTGAGCATCTTCATGAAGATGTTCGCCGCCTTTTCCTGCTCGTCCGCCGGGATCTTTTCCAGGAACTGCGAGACGCCCGCGAAGCCGCCCCGCCCTTCTCCTTCGCCGGAGAAGATGGCCAGGGTGCGCGCCGCCGATTCCTCGAGCTGGCGCGTCAGGCCGTCCTGGCTGCGCTGTTCGGGGGCCAGCGCGCGCGCCGCATAGCGCCGTGCGGCTTCGGTGCGCAGGGCCGGGTCGGCCAGCGCCGCGCGCAGGCGCATCCAGGTGCGCACGCTGTACTCGGCATCGGCGGGAATGCGCAGGAAGCTGAAGTTCTCGGCGGGGCTGGAGCGCACGCCGGCGAGGTAGACCTGGGTCCCCTCCAGGGTCACCGGCTGCATGTAGTTCAGGAATTCGCGCGCCTGGCCGGTCTTGTCGCGCAGCTTGTATTGCACGCTGGGGCCGACGTTCTTGAGGTCCTTGCTGTCGGCGCTCTTCGCCGCCGAGCCGGAGGCCTTGCCCAGGGTGGCCGCCAGCTGCTCGTTGAAGGAGGTGTTCTTGGCCACGGCGCGCGCATCCTGGCTGGCCGCCATGTTCTCGACGTTGAAGGGACGGAAGCCCGACCACTCCACGCTATAGGTCTCGCTGCCCTGCTTGAGCTCGGTGGAGGCGCCCACGGTGCCGGCGATCTCGAAGGACTCGGCCTTTGGGCCGGCCATCGGGAAGCCGGTGAGCTTGAGCTTGCTGCCGCCGTCCTCGAAGCTCGACTGGTAGACCGCGACGCCCTTGTAGATCAGCGGGTGGTTGACCTTGATGGTGGCCGGGAAGCTCTTGCCGGTCTCCGGGTCGTGCACGACGACGTCGCTGGCAAAGAGCTTCGGCATCCCGGTCGAGTAGAAATCGATGTGGAATTTCTTCAGCTGGATCGAGAACGGCAGTTCCTGCACCAGCACGCCCGAGGGCTGCGGCAGCAGCGCGGTATGGCTGGTCTGGCCTTCGGCGATCAGGGTATTGCCGCGGAAGGTCGGGTTCGAGACGCCGAGGCGGTGCTGGGCGGGAATGTCGGCGATCACGCCGCTGCCCCCGAAAGGCGTCTTGCCGAGGAACCATTGCTGGAACTTGACGGGCAATTCCGAATCGAGCATGCCGCCCAGCAGGATCACGATGATGGCCGAGTGGGCGAAGATGTAGCCGAACTTGTTGCCGGCGCCCTTCTTGGCCGCCACCAGGGTGCCGTTCCCCTTGTCGACCAGCTTGACCGCGTAACCGGCGTGGCGCAGGCGCGCGGCGGTCTGCTGGGCCAGGCCGCTGCGGTCCAGCGGCGCCGTCCACTCGAGCTTGTGATGGAAGTTGCGTAGCGACTCTTCGCGCACGTTCTCGCGCCAGCTGCGCATGTCCTTCACCATCTTCGGCGCATTGCGCACCACGCACAGGGCGGTGGAGACGATCAGCGTGACGAGGATGGCCAGGAACCAGGGGCTGGTGTAGACGTTGTACAGGCCGAGCCTGGCGAATACCTCGAACCAGAAGGGGCCGAACTGGTTCACGTAGTTCGGCATCGGCTCGGCTTGCTTGAGCACGGTGCCGATGATCGAGGCGATCGCCACGATGGTGAGCAGGCTGATGGCGAAACGCATCGAGGACACCAGCTCGACCGCTTCGGCGAACCCGCGGCGGCGGGTGTTCAGTTCAATTCCGGTGGTACGCATCTTCTACTGCTTCCGTAAAGCCATGCAAACCTGTCGAGCATACCGCAATGTAGGGTGGGCCTGGGTGGCCCCGCGTGTCCTCCGCCCACGCGTTCAAATCCGGTATGAGCAGACATTTCGTCCATTCACGCGCTGCTTGAACGCGTGGGCGGGAGACCCGCCCACCCTACGAGATCAACATCCGGGTACGTGACCTGCGCCGCTTATTTGAGGCCCGCGATATAGTCCGACACCGCCTTCATCTCTTCCGGCGACATGCGCTGCGCGAGCGCGGTCATCTGGATGCTGTTCTTGCGGGTGCCGGTCTTGAAGGCGTCCAACTGGGCGTAGGTGTAATCCTGGTGCTGGCCCGACAGGCGCGGGTACTGGGCCGGGATGCCGCCCGCGGTGGCGCCGTGGCAGCTGGCGCAGGCGGCGACGCCCTTCTCGGCGATGCCGCCGCGGTAGATCTTGCGGCCGAGTTCCACGGTGTCCTTGTTCTTGGCGGCGCCGGCTTTCTGCTTCTGGGTGGCGAGGTAGGCGGCGATATTGCGCTTCTCGTCCTCGGTCAGCATCTTGGCGTAGGTCGTCATGATGGGCTGCTGGCGGTTCGGCGTGGTGAAGTCGACCAGCTGCTTGTGGGTGTAGGCTTCGATCTGGCCGGCCAGTTTCGGGTTGGCGACGATGGTCGAATTGCCGGCGGCGCCGTGGCAGGACATGCAGGCCGGCAGGCCGCGGGCGGCGTCGCCCGAATCGTAGAGGGTTCCGCCCTTGGCCGGGTCGGCTTTGGCGGCGACGCGTTGTGCTTCAGCCGCAACAGCTGTAGCAGTACCGCACAGGACCAGGCTTGCAGCCAGCAAGGACTTCAAAAGCGGAAACGTCAGACGATTCATTCAAGCACCCTGAAAAAGTCAAAAACAGATTTTGGAATTTACAGTGAAACTTAGTGCAGCGGCCTTACTGGCCCGCCCTGGGGCGGAGCATCAATTAACCCCTTATTGTACAATAGCTTTGTTTCCGCATCGCCATTCCGTTGTCATTTAAACCTTTCCCTAGTTCAAAAAAAAAGCATGTCCCAACTCTGGCAGGCCCGGTTCTTCACGACCGTTAATCAGCTGCGCGATCTCCCCGGTACGACCGTGCCCGAAATCGCCTTCGCCGGGCGCTCGAACGCGGGCAAGTCCACGGCGATCAATATTCTCACCAACCAGAAGGGCCTGGCCTTCGCGTCGAAGACGCCTGGCCGCACCCAGCACATCAATTACTTCTCGATCGGCGGCGCCCACGTGGCCCAGCACCGCAAGGACCCGACCATCGTCGAGGAAATCCGNGCCCTGCTGGTCGACCTGCCCGGCTACGGCTATGCCGAGGTGTCCGGCACGGCGAAGCTGCACTGGCANAAGCTGCTGGGCGACTACGTCCAGCGTCGCGAGCAGCTGGCCGCCCTGGTNCTGATCATGGACTCGCGCCGCCCCTTCACCGACCTCGACGTGCAGATGCTGGAATGGTTCGCCCCGACCGGCAAGCCGATCCACTGCATCCTCACCAAGGCCGACAAGCTCAACCAGAACGAAAAGACCAACGCCCTGCGCCAGGCGCGGCAAATCCTCGACAGCTATGTCGACGAGGACGGCGAAGGCTTCCCCTTCACGGTGCAGTTGTTCTCGGCGCTCAAGCGCATCGGCATCGAAGAGGCGGACGCCAGGATCATCGAACTGCTGGGCCTGGATAACGAGGACGACGCCGACCCGCAAGCATCGGACGACGCGCAATAAACATTTGTTAGGAAGACCATGACAATTATCGTTCCTGCCAGCTACCCTGCCGCCCGCATGCGCCGCATGCGCCGCGATCCTTTCTCGCGCGCCCTGATGCGCGAGAACGTGNTCACGTCCTCGGACCTGATCTACCCGGTCTTCATCCTGGACGGCGAGAACCAGCGCCAGCAGGTCGCCTCGATGCCGGGCGTGGAGCGCGTCTCGGTCGACCTGCTGCTGAAGGTCGCCGAGGAAGCGGTCGGCCTGGGCATCCCGATGCTGGCCCTGTTCCCGGTGGTCGACGCCTCGCTCAAGACCTATGACGGCGTGGAAGCGACGAATCCGGAAGGCCTGGTGCCGCGCGCCGTGCGCGAACTGAAGCGCCGCTTCCCGGAACTGGGGATCATGACCGACGTCGCCCTCGACCCCTACACGACCCACGGCCAGGACGGCCTGCCGGACGAGAACGGCTATATCGTCAACGAAAAGACGATCGAGATGCTGATTCGCCAGTCGCTCGCCCAGGCCGAGGCCGGCGTGGACGTGGTGGCGCCGTCGGACATGATGGACGGCAGGATCGGCGCAATCCGTAACGCGCTCGAGGCGGACAGCCACATCCACACCCGCATCATGGCCTACTCGGCCAAGTACGCATCCGCCTTCTACGGTCCCTTCCGCGACGCGGTCGGCTCGGCGGCGAACCTCGGCAAGGCCGACAAGAACACCTACCAGATGGACCCGGGCAACAGCGACGAAGCCCTGCGCGAAGTCGCGCTCGACCTGGCCGAAGGCGCCGACATGGTGATGGTCAAGCCGGGCATGCCCTACCTGGACGTGGTGCGCCGCGTGAAGGACGAGTTCAAGGTGCCGACCTTCGCCTACCAGGTCAGCGGCGAGTACGCGATGCTCAAGGCGGCCGCCCAGAACGGCTGGCTGGACCACGACAAGGTCATGATGGAATCGATGATGGCGTTCAAGCGCGCAGGCGCCGATGGCGTGCTGACCTATTTCGCGCTGGAAGTGGCGCGCAAGCTGAGGGCGCAGGGCTGAACCGTTCCGCTCCCATGAAAACCGCGCGATGCGCGGTTTTTTTGTAGGGTGGGCCTGGGCGGCCCCGCGAGTCCTCCGCCCACGCGTTCAACGGACGGTTGTGAGCCACGGAGCAGGCCAGGAGACGTGATTTGAACGCGTGGGCGGGAGACCCGCCCACCCTACAACGGCGATTTTGAGTGAGGCTGTCACAAAATGCCGGGCTGGCTCGTCTAAGAGGCATTTACCCACCTCGACAAAGGAAAACATCATGTCCCGACTGCGCCTGCCCTACCACTCCCTCTCCCCTGCCGTCTCCCAGGCCATGGGGGCGGCCGGCCCCATCCTCGACGATTCGCCCCTCGGCAAGCAGCTGGTGCACCTGATCTACCTGCGCGTCTCGCAGATCAACGGCTGCGCTTTCTGTGTGGACAAGCATGCGCGCGACCTCGTCAAGAACGGCGAAGACTTCCAGCGCATCAACAGCCTCGTTACCTGGCGCGAAACGGACTTCTACGACGCCCGCGAGCGCGCCGCCCTGGCCTGGGCGGAAGCGGCGACCCGACTCGATGGCGGCGAGGTCCCCGACGCCGTCTTCTCGGGCCTGAAGGAAGTGTTCTCCGACCGGGAGATCGCCGATATCGGCTTTGCGACGGCCCTGATGAACGCCTGGAACCGGATGGCGATCGGATTTCACCAGCCGGTGGCCCGGGCCGCCTTCCCTTCCGCCCGATGAGTGATGTAGAGGCCTTCTCGGCCCTGCGCCCGCGCCTGTTCTCGATCGCCTACCGCATGCTGGGCGTGCGCGCCGATGCCGAGGACGTGGTGCAGGATGCCTGGCTGCGCTGGAGCGATCCGGCCCGGCCTGCGGTGCAGTCGGGCGAGGCCTGGCTGGTGTCGGTGGTCACGCGCCTGTCGATCGACCGCTTGCGCGCGGCCAAGGTCCAGCGCGCGCACTATGTGGGCGAATGGCTGCCCGAGCCGCTGGTCGGCGTGGACGAGCATACGCCCGAGGATGTGGCCATTCTCGCCAGCGAGCTGTCGGTGGCCCTGATGTGGGTGCTGGAACGGCTCGCGCCGGAAGAGCGTGCAGCCTTCCTGCTGCGCCAGGCCTTCGAGCAGGATTACGGCGAACTGGCGTCCGTGCTGGGCAAGAGCGAAGCGGCATGCCGCCAGCTGGTGCACCGCGCCGGCGAGCGGATCCGGCAGGAGGCGCCGCGCTTCGAGGTCCGCCGCGATGCGCACCGCAGCCTGCTGGAACGCTTCCGACTGGCCGCCAGCCGGGGCGACCTGGCGGCGCTCAGGGAGCTGCTGGCCGAAGACGTCGCCATCGTGGCCGACGGCGGCGGCAAGGTGCCGTCCTTCATGAAGATCCTGCGCGGCGGCCAGCGCATCGCCAACCTGTACAGGGCGATATTCCTGCGCAATGAATCGAGGCTGGCCTACCGCATGGCCCTGGTCAATGGCGAGCCGGGACTACTGCGCTATATCGACGGCCAGCTGGAGTCGGTCCAGGCTTTCGCCACCGACGGCGAGCGCATCGTCGCCATCTATGCGATGCGCAATCCGGACAAGCTCGGCGCGGTGGAGCTGGCGACCTGATCTGCTAGCGCCACTGCTGCGGCGGCTTATACTCCGGGAACATTTCCTTGAACAGGAAGGTCATCAGCTCATCCGTATCCTGCGGCCTTGCGCTGAGCTTGACGATGCGGCCCAGGCGGTGCGAATCCCATTCGAAGTCGCCGGTCTTCTCGCGACGGATCAGCTCGATCATTTTCTTGACCACGGCGATCTCGACGTCCGGCTCGCTGCCCTGCTCCACCGTCACCTGGGTCAGCCAGCGGCGCTTGAAGTTCGGGTTCCAGCCGCGGAACTTCAGGTCCATGCTGTGGAAGGTCTTGTTCGAGATCGAGAACACGCCGCCGGTCTCGTTGCGGTCTTCGCGGCCGCGGCCGTTGATCGAGGCGATATTGTTCATCGCATTGCGCATGCCCTTGGTCGCTTCGCTCTCCGGCGTCGTGTCTTCGCTGCCGGTGGGGGCGCCGCGCTGGGCACGGCGGGCGGCGATGAAGTCGGCCATGTCGACCGGCTGCTTTTCGTCGAATTTCTTTTGCGGTTCGGGCTTCGCTTGCTCGACCGGTTTTTCTTCCGGCAGGGTGATGGTATCCGGCAGGCGCGCGATCTCGATCCGCTCCTCGCGCGGACGCGGCGTGGGCCTGGTTTTCGTTGTCGGCGCGGGCGCCTGCGCGCGCGGCGGAGGCTTGGGCGGCTGTTTCATGGGCGCGATGTAGACCACCTCGCCCTCGCTGCCCGAGGCCGGCTTCGCCTGCTTGGCGTCCTTGTCGGGCTGGATGAACCAGATCAGCACCAGCAGGGCATGCAGCAGGATCGTGGCCGCTACCGCCGGCCGGTTCGGCCCCTGGCGTCCATAGGTCGGCGCGGCGCGTCCCGGCAGCGGCTGGCCGCAGTGGGCGCAGACGTCGCCATGCTCGTCGTAGCTGTGGGAATGGTCACGCAAGGTCAAACGGATCCTGGATAGTGGCAACTTGTTACCGTGCAACCCCTTACCGAAAGGCTGCACGAGAGCCGCAGTCTAACCGTTTTGCGACAGTGGCGCAGCTTAGGGGAAGCTTAGCGCCGATTCCGGCGCCTTGATGGATGTTACAGGATGTTTCCATCCAGCTATATAGGCAGGCGGTACCATCCCGCCTGCCTGCCCCATCAGTGCGCTGCCGCTTCTTCCAGTTTAGTCAATTGCTTGTCGGTCATCGGACCGGTGCCGCTGTACTTGTCGAGGTAGAGGTAGATCACCGGNGTGATGTAGAGCGTGATCACCTGCGAGAAGATCAGGCCGCCNACCACGGCNAGNCCCAGCGGCTGGCGCAGCTCGGCGCCGGCGCCGATGCCCAGCGCGATCGGCAGCGCGCCCATCATCGCGGCCAGGGTGGTCATCAGGAT
>JGI24770J26754_10002126_pt1 | contig 13759 bp, 9 predicted proteins | sample LakOneMetagenome_FD_26754 | JGI IMG/M metagenome (IMG submission 26754) | reverse complement strand
AAGCCGATGTAGATGTGGCCGCGCTCGATCAGCTCCGGCATCTGCCGGTAGAAGAACGTCAGCAGCAGCGTGCGGATGTGCGAGCCGTCGACGTCGGCGTCAGTCATCAGGATGATGCGGTGGTAGCGCAGCTTGTCCGGGTTGTATTCGTCCTTGCCGATCCCGGTGCCCAGCGCGGTGATCAGCGTGCCGACCTCGGCCGATGCGAGCATGCGGTCGAAGCGCGCGCGCTCGACGTTGAGGATCTTGCCCTTCAGCGGCAGGATCGCCTGGGTCTTGCGGTTGCGGCCCTGCTTGGCGGAACCGCCCGCCGAATCGCCCTCGACGATGAACAGCTCGCTGAGCGCCGGATCCTTTTCCTGGCAGTCGGCGAGCTTGCCCGGCAAGCCGGCGATGTCGAGCGCACCCTTGCGGCGGGTGAGGTCGCGCGCCTTGCGCGCGGCTTCGCGCGCCCGCGCCGCGTCCACGATCTTGCCGGCGATCGCCTTGGCCTCGATGGGATGCTCCTGCAGGAACTCCTCGAGCTTGGCGCCGAACGTCTGCTCGACCACCGGGCGCACTTCGGAACTGACCAGCTTTTCCTTGGTCTGCGACGAAAAGCTCGGGTCCGGCACCTTCACCGACAGCACCGCGATCATGCCCTCGCGCATGTCGTCGCCGGACAGCGACACCTTGGCCTGCTTGGCGATGCCGTTCTGCTCGATGTAGTTGGTGAGCGTGCGGGTCAGCGCCGCGCGAAAGCCTTGCAGGTGCGTGCCGCCATCTTTTTGCGGGATGTTGTTGGTGAAGCAGAACATCGTTTCCTGGTAGCTGTCGGTCCACTGCAGGGCGACATCCACCGTGATCCCGTTCTGCTCGCCGCTGACCGAAATCACGTTCGGATGCAGCGGCGTCTTCAGTTGCGCCAAGTGCTCGACGAAGGAGCGGATGCCGCCTTCGTACTCGAACACGTCGCGCCTGCCCTCCCCGCGCTCGTCGACCAGGACGATCTTGACGCCGGAATTGAGGAAGCTCAGTTCGCGCAGCCGGCGCGCGAGGATGTCGTAGTGGAATTCGGTATCGGTGAAGATTTCCGCCGACGGCCAGAAGCGCAGCAGCGTGCCGCGCTTGTCGGAATCGGACACGCGCTTGAGCGGATACACCGGTTCGCCCAGCGCGTATTCCTGTTCGTAATGGCCGCCATCGCGCCAGATGTCGAGCGTGAGCTTGGCCGACAGCGCATTCACCACGCTGACGCCGACCCCATGGAGGCCGCCGGAAACCTTGTAGCTGTTGTCGTCGAATTTGCCCCCGGCGTGCAGCACGGTGAGGATCACCTCGGCCGCGGAGACACCTTCTTCCTTGTGGATGTCGACCGGAATTCCGCGTCCATTGTCGGAGACCGACACCGAACCGTCCTCGTGGATGGTGACCACGATATCGTCGGCGTGGCCGGCCAGCGCCTCGTCGACCGAGTTGTCGACCACCTCGAACACCATATGGTGCAGGCCGGTGCCGTCATGCACATCTCCGATGTACATGCCCGGCCGCTTGCGGACGGCTTCGAGGCCGCGCAGGACGGTGATCTTGGAGGAATCGTAGTTCTGGTTGCCGGAATCCGGCGTGTCGTGCGGAGGCTGTTCGGACATAGGCAGCGCGACGCCCCGGCAATGATCCGGAGCGACACATTATTAATTGGGCTTGGGACGCCGATTATACCATTCTCACGCCTGGCGGACATGCCCCCGTTCGACGTGGAATCCGGCGAAATCCGTGTCTTCGAACCATTGGGGCGGCTCGGTGCCGGTCACGAATACTTGCCAGCCATTGTTTCGCAAGACCTCCAGCAACCGTTGCTGATGGTGCCGGTCGAGCTCGGCCGCGAAATCGTCAAGCAGGAAGACGGGGGCTTCGCTTCGAGTCTTCTGGAAATGTTCCCCTTGGGCCAACAGGCACGCAAGCGCGCACAGCTTGGCTTGTCCTCGCGAAGGCGCTTCGCCGGCCGGCCATAGCGGCGATTGCAGCCGCCAATTGGCGCGGTGCGGACCGACGGTGGTGAAACCAGCAGCCAGATCGCGGTCGCGTGCAAGCAGTAGCGCATCCGCCAGCGTCAGGTCCTGTTCCTTCCAGCCACTGGAGAATTCCATTGCCAGCGGTCCCAATTCCGGCGAGAGCGCGGAAGCCGTTGCCGCCAAACCCGGTTCCAGCTCCGCTACATAGCGTCTACGCGCCTCGGTGAGTCGAGTGCCCGCCTCCGCCATCTCTACCTCCCACGCCTGCAACTGTTCGGTTGCGCCTTGTTTCAGCAGGGCGTTGCGTTGCTTCAACCCCCGGCCATAGCGCCGCCAATACTGGAGGAACCCCGGTTCCACGTGGAACAGACCCCAATCCAGGTAACGTCTCCGGGTGTCGCTGGGACCATCAATCAGGGCATGGCTGCCCGGTTCGAAGGTCAGGGTGGCGATTGCGGCGCTCAGCGTGCCGAGCAGATCCACGGGCTCGCCGTCCAGCCGCGCTTCCCAACGGGCCCCGGAGTGACGCAGGCCGGCGCGTCTCGGTCGGCCTTGCTCGATCCATTCAACATAGACCTCGACAGCAGGGGCGCCGGTACCAATCAGGCCGTCCCCAACACGTCCGCGAAAGCTGCGCCCGTAGGCGAGCAGGTGGATGGCTTCAAGCAGGCTGCTCTTGCCGGCGCCATTCAACCCCGTGATCAGGTTCAGCCGGGCGTGTGGCATCAGCTCCGCGTCGACGAGGCAACGCAGGCCGCGGACATGAATCCGGGTCAGGTGCATCTGGCGTCAACGAGCGATGAGTTCCACGTGGAACANCAGNCGTCGCNTCNGGGTACGCATCACAGCCTGAGCGGCATCACCACATGGCGGCAGCGTTCGCTGGCGGCCTCACGGACCAGTGCCGAGGAATTGGCGTCCCTGAGTTGCAAAACGACCTGTTCGTCCCGCAGGGCTGTCAGGGCCTCGAGCAAGTAATTGACGTTGAAGCCGACCGCCAGGCCTTCGACCTTGGTCTCGGCTTCGACCTCTTCCTGCGCTTCTTCCTGCTCGGGATTGTGCGCGCTGATACGCAGCAGGTTGGGGGAAGCCTCGATGCGGACACCGCGGTATTTCTCGTTCGAGAGGATGGCGGCGCGCTGCAGGGCGGCACGCAGGGCCTCGCGGTCGATACGNACTTCGCGGTCGGCCCCGATCGGGATCACCGCTTCGTAATCCGGGAACCGGCCGTCGATCAGCTTGCTGGTGAAGGTGACATCGTCGCGCTTGACCCGGATATGGCCACGACCCAGTTCGAGTTCCACCTCACGATCGCCACCTTCGAGCAGGCGCTGCAGTTCGGTTACGCCCTTGCGCGGCACGATGATCTGGCGCTTGGTCCCGCCACCGGAAGCCAATGGCGCTTCGCACAGGGCCAGGCGGTGGCCATCGGTGGCCACGCAACGCAGGCTTTCCTCGCGAAGGTCGAACAGCAAGCCATTGAGGTAGTAGCGCACGTCCTGCTGCGCCATCGCGAAGGCGGTGCGTTCGATCAGTTCCTTCAGCGCAGCTTCGGGCACGGTGACCCGTTCCGTCGCCTCGACTTCGTCGACGGAAGGGAAATCATTGGCGGGCAGGCTGGTGAGGTTGCAGCGGCTGCGTCCGGCCTGGACCTGGATCTTGTCGCCCGATTGCGACACCGCGACCTTGCTGCCGTCGGGCAGGGCGCGCACATAATCGAACAACTTGCGCGCCGGGATCGTGATTTCGCCGTCCTTCGCATCCTCGACAGCGATGCGCGCGACCATCTCCACTTCAAGGTCGCTTCCGGTCAACGAGAGTTGTCCGTCCTTGACCTGCACCAACAGGTTCGCGAGTACCGGCAGCGTCTGCCGGCGTTCGACCACGTTGACGACTTGGGCCAGGGGTTTCAGGAAGGCTTCGCGTTGCAGGCTGAAACGCATCTCGTGGCTATCCGTTTTGTTGTTTGAAGGACAGACTTTCAAATCAAAAGCGGTGGTGCTGGTAGTGCTTTTCAGTGGGGAAAACGCATATAACTATCTGAATTAAAACGTATTTCAGGCAAATAAACCTTGCCGAAAACCGGCCCTGAGGCCGGGGACAAGCTGTGGATCGTTGTCCCGCCCCGGCGCCCGCCAAACACTGCCCACGCAAAACCGGTTGGCTATCCACCGACTTATTCACTGAGCTTGCGAATGAGCTTATCCCAGTCCTCGCGCAGCTTGCCATCGGTCTGGGTCAGGTTGCGTATCTGGCGGCAGGCGTGCAGGACGGTGGTGTGGTCGCGTCCGCCAAAAGCGTCGCCGATCTCCGGCAGCGAATGCTCGGTCAGGTCCTTGGCCAGCGCCATGGCCATCTGCCTGGGCCGTGCCAGCGAACGGGTGCGTTTCGGGCCGTTGAGTTCCTTGATCTGCAGCCCGTAGTAATCGGCAACGACTTTCTGGATGTTGGGAATCCCGATCGCCTGCTGTTGCGCGCGCAGCAGGTCGCGCAGTGTTTCCTGGGCGAATTCCAGCGTGATTGCGCGGCCGGTGAAGCGCGCGTCGGCCGTGAGCTTGTTGATCGCTCCTTCCAGTTCGCGCACGTTGGAGCGCATCTTCTTCGCGATCAGGAACGCGACGTCGTCGGGAATGACTGCGCCGCGCTCGCGCGCCTTGGCCAGCACGATCTGCGCGCGGGTTTCGAAATCCGGGGGGTCGATCGCGACCGAGAGACCCCAGCCGAGCCGTGATTTCAGCCGCGGTTCCAGGCCTTCGACTTCGCGTGGATAACGGTCGCAGGTGAGGATGATCTGCTGACGGCCATCGAACAGCGCGTTGAACGTGTGGAAGAACTCTTCCTGGGTGCGATCCTTGCCGGCGAAGAACTGGATGTCGTCGATCAACAGCGCATCGATGCCCTGGAACTGGCGCTTGAACGCTTCCATGCCACCACTGGACTTGTCGTACAGCGCCTTGGTGAAGGCGTTCATGAACTGCTCGCTGCGCAGGTACATCACCCGTACCGCGGGGTTCTGCCGGCGCATCTCGTTGCCGGCGGCGAACATCAGGTGGGTTTTGCCGAGGCCGGTGCCGCCGTAGAGCAGCAAGGGGTTGTGGGCCCTGTCGCCGGGTGTTTGCGCCGCTTGCCACGCGGCCGCGCGGCCGAACTGGTTGCTGCGGCCTTCGACGAAGGTTTCGAACGTGAAATGCGGATCGAGGTTGCCGTGGAAGGGCTCGCCGATCGATGCGGCGGGCGAGGGCGTGGCGACCGATGCCACCGGCTTGCGGCTGGCGCCGATTTCGAGGCTGACCGTCCCGGTTCCGGCGTAGTGGGCGAGGAGTTCGCGGATACGCCCGAGGTAGCGACCTCGGACTTCTTCCATCACGAAGGCATTGGGGGCATACAACACCAGCCCATCCTCGCGCAGGTCGGCCTGCAGGGGCTTGAGCCAGGTATGCACGTCCTCGGCCGGGAACTCGGCTTGCAGGCGTTCCAGGCAGCGGGGCCAGGCATCCATTCGTGAATCTCGTCGACAGGACAACAGCGCGGGCAAGCCGCGCGCTGTGGATAAGTGGGGAGTGGGTGCAGCCTACCACCGCCCCCGGGACGCGCCAACGGCCGTAGCCGGATGCAGCGCCTCCGCGGCATTTGCGCGGGCGGCATTTGACCCTGGCGGGAGTCGTGCGTATCATTCCGCCTCTTTTCCGCGGCTTTTCCTTGCCACCATGGCCACCAAGCGCACCTACCAGCCCAGCAACCTCAAGCGCAAGCGCGACCACGGCTTCCGTGCACGGATGAAGACCGCCGACGGCCGCAAGGTGTTGGCGCGTCGCCGTGCCAAGGGCCGCAAGCGCCTGTCCGCCTGATCGCGGCGGCCCCGCGCGGGCCGACGCCATGGCCATGAGCGACATGGCCGGACCCCGGGCTCGACCCACTTCTTTCCCGAAGACCGCTCGCCTGCGCCAGCGCGCCGAATTCGCGCGCGTATTCGATGCCGGTCGCCGGGTCGCCGCGCCTGCATTGGCCCTGCATTGGACGCCAGGAGCCGTACCCAGGCTCGGCATTGCCGTATCCCGCAAGGTCGACCCGAATGCGGTTGGCCGCAACCGGATCAAGCGCATCCTGCGCGACGCTTTCCGTGTCCGTCGCAAGCAACTGTTGCCGGCCGATTACGTCGTCGTCGCGCGCACGCCGGCATCTGCGCTCGATAACGCGGGCTTGCGCAAGGCCTTCCTGGAAGCGTTGCAGCGCGCTGGCGCATTGCCGCCGGTAGCACCCGCCGGCACAATGCGCCCGGCTTGTGCGCCAACACCCCCAACCCCATCCATGCCGGATCCACGATCCGGCTGAGAACGCCTGCCTGATGAACCAGACCCGCAGTTTCCTGCTCCTCGCCTGGGCAATGGTGGCCGCACTGCTGTGGATGCAGTGGAATGCGGAACACGCGCCCAACGCCCCGGCCGCGAACGCAACGGCGACGCAGCCGATGCCGACCGCGCCTGCCGACGCACAGGCGGGCACGATTCCATCCGCACCGGGCGCGGCCCTCGCCCAGCCCGCGCAACAGGCGACGACGCAAGCCGCGCCCGCCATCGAAGCCAGCACCGACGTGCTGCGCCTGGAGTTGAACGGCGAAGGCGTGCTGGTCGCCGACTTGCTTCGGTATCCGCGCAGCGAGGCCGCGGACAGTGCGTCGGTACGCCTGCTCGACAACGCGCCCGCGCATTTCTATGCCGCGAACAGCACGTGGATGTCGGGTGCGGGCGCTTCGGCAAAACCACTGTCATTCGCGCCGGTCGACGCCGAGCGCAGCGTTTCGCTCGCGCCGGGCCAGCAACAACTGGTCGTGCCGTTCGAGGCGCGTACCGCGGAAGGCGTCGTCGTCCGCCGCGAATACGTGCTCACCCGCGGCAGCTACGTGATCGCGGTGCGCGATCGCGTGCGCAACGACGGCGCTTCCGCATGGCAGGGCTATGTCTCGCGGCAGTTGGTGCGGGTGCCGCCGGTGCTCAAGAGCAGCATGGTCAACCCGGAGTCGTACAGTTTCCACGGCGCGACCTGGTTCAGCCCGGCGGATGGTTACGAACGTCGTCGCTTCGACGACAAATACATGAAGGACGGCAACCTCGGNAAAACCATCACCGGCGGTTGGCTGGCGATGTTGCAGCACCACTTCTTCGTCGCCTGGATCCCGCAGCAAGACCAGGCCGCGCTGTACGTGCTGGCGCAAAACGGTGCGCAGGACAGCATCTCCGCGANCGGCCCGCAGTTCACCCTGTCGCCCGGCCAGAGCGGTTCGAGCGATGCGCGGTTGTGGGTCGGGCCCAAGCTCGTTTCGCAGATCAAGGCACAGAACGTGCCTGGCCTCGATCGTGCGGTGGACTACAGCCGTTTCTCGCTGTTCGCGCTGCTTGGGCAGGGCCTGTTCTGGATCCTTTCGCACCTCCATGCGCTGTTCGGCAANTGGGGCTGGGCGATCATCGGCCTTGTCGTGCTGCTCAAGCTCGTACTGTTTCCGCTGTCCAACGCGCAATACAAGTCGGCGGCGCAGATGCGTCGCTTCCAGCCGCGCCTGCAGCAGTTGAAGGAACGCTACGGNGACGACAAGCAGAAATACCAGCAGGCGATGATGGAGTTGTACAAGAAGGAAAAGATCAACCCGATGGGCGGCTGCCTGCCGATCATCCCGCAGATGCTGATCTTCATGACCTTGTACTGGGTGCTGTCGGAAGCGGTGGAACTGCGGCAGGCGCCGTGGGCGGGCTGGATCCACGACCTCACCGCGCCCGATCCCTACTTCATCCTGCCGGTGCTCAATGCCGCGATCATGTTCACGACGCAGCACATGATGCCCGCAGCGCCGGGCATGGATCCGACCCAGCAGAAGATGATGAAGTTCATGCCGCTCATCTTCGGCGCCGTGCTGATGTTCCTGCCGGCGGGCCTGGTGCTGTACCAGGTTGCGAACGGCGCCCTCGGCCTGTTGCAGCAATGGCACATGCTGCGCAAGTACGGCGAGCCGAAACCGAAGGCGGCGTAGCGCGACGCGATCATCCGCGCCGCCTGCGNCAGACATGCACGACCGCGACACCATCGCCGCGATGGCAACACCCGCCGGCCGCGGCGGCATCGGCATCGTGCGCCTGTCGGGGCCGCGGGCGAAGGACATCGCCGAACGCATCTGCGGACGCGAACTCGAGCCACGGCATGCGCACTATGCGCACTTCCGCGACCGCGGCGGCGAAGCGATCGACGACGGTCTCGCGCTGTGGTTCCGCGCGCCCGCCAGCTACACCGGCGAAGACGTGGTCGAACTGCAGTCGCATGGCAGCCCGGTCGTGCTCGACGCGTTGCTCGAGGCCTGCTGCGCGCACGGCGCAAGGCGCGCGCGCGCCGGCGAGTTCAGCGAACGCGCCTGGGAAAACGGCCGGCTCGACCTCGCCCAGGCCGAAGCCGTCGCCGACCTGATCGCCGCGACCGACCGCCGCGCGGCGCGCGCGGCGCGCCGGTCGCTGGAAGGCGAATTCTCGCGGCGGGTCGATGCGCTCGCGCGAACGCTGCTGGCGTTGCGCGTGCAACTCGAAGCCTCGATCGATTTCGCCGACGAACAGCTCGATGCCGAGGGCGAGGCGGCGTTGCGGCATCGACTCGACGACGCGCGCGCGCAGCTCGATGCGTTGCTCGCCGCGGCGGAACGCGGGCGCCGCTTGCGCGATGGCCTGCACGTGGTGATCGTCGGCCCGCCGAACGCGGGCAAGAGTTCGCTGCTGAACGCGCTGGCAGGCAACGATCGCGCCATCGTCACCGACGTGCCGGGCACCACCCGCGACCTGCTGCAGGAAACCGTTCGCGTCGATGGCGTCGAACTCACCCTGGTCGATACCGCCGGCCTGCGCGAGGAAGGCGATGCGATCGAACGCGAGGGGATGCGCCGCGCCCGCAACGAACTCGCACGCGCCGACGCGGCGCTGGTCGTGCTCGATGCGCGCGATCCGGAAGCCGGTCGCGCCGCGGTCGAAGGCGCGCTCGCCGACGTCCCCGAAATCGTATGGCTGCACAACAAGCGCGACCTGTTGTCATCCGAGCCAGCGGCGATCCCGGGCGCGATGTCGGTTTCCGCCCGTACGGGCGAGGGACTCCCGGCGTTGCACTCCAGGCTGCGGGAGCTGGCCGGGGGCGACGTGGAGGGCGCATTCAGCACGCGCGCGCGCCACGTCGATGCGCTGCGGCGCGCGCAAGGCCTGTTGGGCGAAGCAGTCGAGGGCTTCGGNGCGGCGCGGCCCGAACTCGCCGCGGACAGCCTGCGCCGCGCCCACGACGCCCTCGGCGAGATCACCGGGCGCGTGCTGCCGGATGCGCTACTCGGTCACATTTTCGCGACCTTCTGCATCGGGAAATGAGCCAGAACCACCCGATCCGGGCCCGGCCTGTTGACAAATCCCCCGTACTGTCGCGTTCTAATGTGCGGAGGCGTCCGTGTGGCGCGACGGGGGAGTGGTGAAGATGTCGAAGTCGAAATTGGTTGCGCGGCGGCCGGACATGCGCCTGGTCGCCGGGGTGCTACTGGTGTGCGCGCTGGCCGCGTGCAAGAAGGACAACACGACCGAACAGGCCGCGCCCGCCGCGCAGCAGGCCACGCAAGCGGCCGCGCCGCCGCCGGTGGCGGTCTCCGCCCAAGTCGCGGCAATGGGCACGGAACAGCTGCGCGAAGCCGCCAGCGCCGCCTTGCGCGAGCAGCGCCTGTACGCGCCGGCCGGCAACAACGCGATGGAGTACTACCTCGCGCTGCGCGACAAGTCGCCGAACGATCCGGCGGTCTCGAGTGCACTGACCGACCTGATGCCCTACGCGCTGATCGCGACCGAGCAAAGCATCAATCGCGACGATTTCTCCGAGGCGCAACGCCTGTACGCGCTGATGGAGAAGGCCAATCCGCAAGCGCCGGCACTGCCGCGCCTGAAGCAGACCATCGCCGATTCGCAGGCCAGCCTCGCCCAGCGCACCGCCGACGCCGCGGCCAAGACCGAGGAAGACGCGAAGAAGCAGTCCGACCTCGAGAAGCAGCGCCTCGCCGACCAGCAGAAGGCGCAGCAGCAGGCCGCACAGCAACTCGCCGCGCAGCAGGCCGCAGACGCCAAGGCTGCGGCGGACAAGGCTGCGGCCGACAAGGCCGCGGCGGACAAGGCCGCCGCCGACCGCGCCGCGGCGCAACGCGCGGCACAACAGCAAAGCGCGCCGGCGCAGGCGGCCGCCACGTCCAACGAGTTGCGCCCGATCAGCACGCCGGCGCCGAGCTATCCGCGCGAGGCCTATCGCGACGGCACGTCCGGCGAAGTCCAGGTGGAATTCACGGTGGGCACCGACGGCTCGGTCACTGCGGCCCGGATCGTGCGAGCGAACCCGCCCCGCGTGTTCGACCGCGCCGCGCTGTCGGCAGTCAACCGCTGGAAGTTCCAACCAGTCAGCTCGCCGGTGACCAGCCGCCGTACCATCGGCTTCAGCCCGGGCGGTTGATGCCGGCATGCATTGCGAAAAAGCCCGGCGATGCCGGGCTTTTTCTTTTGCGNNCAANCCGCGGGCCTCAAGCCGANATCGCGAGTTTCTCCTGGCGGTAGCGGAGCACCGCCGCGTACCACAGCAATGCGGCGATGCCGAAACCCGCGCCGAGGTACACCAGCCATTGCAGCGGCGCGATCGCTTCGCCACGCACCACCTTCACGATCATCTGGTTCTGCGAGAGGAACGGCACCGCGAACATCCACAGCTGGTTCTTCACCGGATGGATCAGCAGCAGGATCGAGGGCAGCATCGGCACCAGGATCAGCACGGACATGAAGCTCTGTGCCTCCTTCACCGACTTCGCGCCCGAGGCGATGAAGGTGAGCAGCGCGTTGCCGAGCGCGACCATCGGGGAAATGATCAGCAACAGCATCGCGACCGCCGCGAAACTCAGGCTCAGTTGCCGGCCCATGCCTTCGGACAGCTGGCCGCCGACCTTGAACGCGAGCAGGCTGAGGAACAGCGAGGCCATGCCGAGCAGGCAGGCGGCGAGGATCTTGCCGCTGACAATGGCGCTGCGCGCCGCTGGCGTCGCCAGCAACGGCTCCAGCGACTGGCGCTCGCGTTCGCCGGCGGTGGCGTCGATCACCAGCGCCGCGCCGCCGAGGAAACCGCTGATCAGCAACAGGTAGGGAATGAAGAACGTGGCCAGGGATTTGCGCGCTTCCGGAAGCGAGAGGTCCTTGTCCGCCACCGCCAGCGGCGTCGCCACGCCCGGGTTGATGCCGCGCGCGAGCAGGCGCAAGGCGCCGACCTGCTGGCCATAGAGCTTCAACGCCGCCTGCACGCGCTGGACCGGGATCGAAGCGTCCTGGCGCGTGCTGTCGCTCACCACTTCCACCAGCGCCGGCTCGCCCTTGGTCCAGTGCGCGTCGAACTTGTCGTCGATGCGGATGTACACGTCTTCGTCCTGGGCGCGGATCGCGGCGTCGGGATCGGCGACCTGCTTGCGCGCGATGCCCTGCCCGGCCAGCCACGCGACCAGGTTCGGCGCGCGTTCGGCGCCGACGATGGCGACCGCCAGCGGCTTCTCCATCTCGGACTTGGCCTTGCTTTCGCCCATCTGCTGCATGCCGATCATCAGGATCGGGCCGAGCAGCGGCGAGAACAGCAGCGCCAGCATCAGCGTGCGGCGGTCGCGCGAAAGTTCGCGCAACTCCTTGAACAGCACGGTCAGCATGTTCTTCATGCGTGCAGCCCCTCTTCGCTGCCGATCAGCTTGACGAACGCATCCTCGAGGTTGTCCTCGCCGGCATGCGCGCGCAGTTCCCCCGGCGTCCCCTGCGCGACCACGCGGCCGTGCGCGATCACGACGATGCGATCGCAGAGCGCGGCGACCTCCTGCATGATGTGGCTGGAGAAGATCACGCAGCGGCCTTCCGCGCGCAGTTGCTTGAGGAAGGCGCGCAGCCCGCGCGTGGTCATCACGTCGAGGCCATTCGTGGGCTCGTCGAGGATCACGTTGCGCGGGTCGTGCACCAGCGCGCGCGCGATCGCGGTCTTGGTGCGCTGGCCCTGGGAAAAGCCTTCGGTCTGGCGATCGAGGAAATCCTCCATCTGCAAGGCGTCGGCCAGTATCCGCGTGCGGTCGGCGATCTCGCCTTGCGACATCCCGTGCAATTCGCCGAAGTAGGCGATGTTCTCGCGCGCGGTCAGGCGCTTGTACACGCCGCGCGCGTCGGGCAGCACGCCCAGCGCGCGCCGCGCCGTGACCGCATCGGCGGCGACATCGCGGCCGTCGACCAGCACGCGCCCGGATTCCGGCCGCATCAGCGTGTAGAGCATGCGCAAGGTCGTGGTCTTGCCGGCGCCATTGGGGCCGAGCAGGCCGGTGATCTCGCCGTCGCGCGCCTCGAACGAGACATCGTCCACGGCGACGACCGGCTGTTTGTCCTTGCCCTTGCCGGGAAAGGTCTTGCGCAAATGTTCGGCGACGATCATGGCTGCCACCCGTTGAAGGAAGTGAAGGGTTGCGCGTAGGCGAGGGTGTCGAGGCACTTCGCATCGAGTGTTTTCGCGTTCGCGTCCTGCAGGAACTGCGCGAAGAGCTTGGGCATGCAGCCGACGCCGATCACGTTGTGGCCCTGGCCACGGAGCACCAGCAGGCGGCCATTCTTCAGCGGCTTGGCCACTTCCTCGCCGTAGCGTGGCGGAGTCACCGGGTCGAATTCGCCTTCCAGCACCAGCGCCGGCACATTCGTCGCAAGCGGCTTGTGGAAATCCGCCGGCATCGCGCCCTTGGGCCAGACCTTGCACATCGCCGCCATCGCCTCGGTCAGGTCGGTGCCGAGCAGGGTGCCGGCGTCGTCCGGGCGCGCGACCATGCTGTCGGCATCCTCGGCGCAGAGCACCGACATCTGCATGCCCGTCGCCATCGCGTCCTTCATCTCGGCGCTCATCATCCGGCTGAGCGCAGCGAGGTTTTCGTAATGGCCCTGGTTGGCATCGTGGATCAGCACCGGCAGCACGGTCGCGGCCAGCGGCATGTAGGCGTACATGCGCACCATGCCCGCGATCCGGTCCGGCGTGAGCACGTCCTCGCGCCACTCTCCGGTGCCGCCGTCGCGGTAGCGCACCGTCGGCGGGTTCGCGCGCAGCGTCGCCATCAACGTCGACAGCTCCTCGCGCGCGTCGCCGACGCGATCCTTGCACGCCGGCGACTCCGTGCACTGCGCGAACTGCAGCGCCAGCGCCTCGTCGAGATTGCGGGCGAAGATGTTGCCCAGGCCCAGCGTGTTCGGCGCCACGGAGTCGAGCACGATGCTGCGCGTCGCGCCAGGATGGCGCATCGCGTATTGCTGCGCGACGCGCGTGCCATAGCTGATGCCGACCAGGTTGATCTGCGCCACGCCCAGCGCCTTGCGCACGTCCTCGAGGTCGGCGACCGCGTCGGTGGTGGTGTAGAAGCGCAGGTCTGCCTTCTTCGACAGCGTTTCGATGCAACGTCGCGCGAACGCGCTCGCGGCCGCGGGGGATTCCTCGTCGTTTTCGTTCTCGTCGCCACGTTCGCAGGACAGCAGGTTGGAGCCGCCGGTGCCGCGCTGGTCGACCAGCACCACGTTCCGGTGCTTGAGCACGTCGGCGAAGGCCTGCGCGACTTGCGGATAGCTGTCGCGCGCGGATTGCCCGGGGCCGCCGGCGAGCATGAACACCGGGTCGGGCGCGACATCGCCGTTGTCGCCGGCCGGCACCCAGGCGATGGCGAGCGACAGTTTGCGGCCGTCCGG
>JGI24770J26754_10002117_pt1 | contig 13799 bp, 10 predicted proteins | sample LakOneMetagenome_FD_26754 | JGI IMG/M metagenome (IMG submission 26754) | reverse complement strand
GCGATGCCTTTTGCGGTATCGGGTTTCTGGTTGTTGGCCATATCGAGGAACTTGCCCATCGCCGGGTGCAACGTGACTTTTTCGAGCAGCGTCCGGAAGTTGGCAAACGCGTTGTCGCGCAGCATTTGCTGATAGTCCCCCATGCCGTAAGGCATGTTGACATCGGTGGCTGAAATGACGAAGAACTGGCTCCACGCCCATGCAACGCGCTGACGCAACTGATCGGAACCGGTAATTGCCTGCTTGTAGAACTCGAGCTGGGTAGGGAACAGTGTGTAGTTGTCGCGCTGGCAGAACGACGTCGGCGTGACCGGTGGCGTGTTGTCGTTGACACAGGTATCGGGTCGCGTCGGCGGGTAGTACTCACGGGGCGTGTATCGCGATGCTGCTGCGGCGAACTGTTCGTTAAGCCAGGCCGTGGCCCCAATAGTCGCGACCCGATCAATTTCAGCAGGCGATGGGCCAAAACTTGCCTGCCTCAGGAGCCGTGTTGCGTCGAGGCGTTTCTCCGCGGTGGATTGTGGCAGGCACATGCTCAGGCCCTCCAGCGCGTAGCCCTTGCTGGCATAGCTCTGATAGAAGCTGTAATCAGTGAAGTAACGATGATTGGCCGGACCGTTGCTGCCGTTGTTGAATGTGCGGAACAATGAGGTGGTGCCCGCCGCACATGCACTGTTCACCGGTGGAGTTGCGTACCACGCGATGCCTTCGTTGACGAACCCCGGGGTTGCGGCCAGCAAGTCACAGTCCGCCTTGTTGACGCTGAAGAAATGGGACGCGACGGTCGGAGCAAAGAAGCGGCAGACCGGCTGCGCAGTCGTGTCCTGCCCTTGCGCATAAGCAGAGAACGTCACGCCGGTGCGCTTCCAGCCAGCGCTCGCATACTGATCGAGCAACGCCCAGTCGGCGGGATTGGCGGAAATGAAGTATTTGCTGGCTGGCGCGTTGAAAAACTCAATGATCGTGGCGCCTGGCTCCACTGCGTGAACGGCAGATCCGCAGGCCAGTGCCGCAGACATGATGAGCGCAGATGCAATCCGCATGATGTATCCCTTGAAAGAGCAGTGACTGTGTGCAACGGGAAGTGTCATGCAGAAGACGACTCACTGGCACACTGCAAACGTAACAAACTATTTCGACCCGTCGTGGGCGAGCAATGCAACAAACAGCTTTTCAACGAAAGCCTTAACAAATATGGGCTCGCGCGTTAAATGCGAGAAAGTCGACTGGATTTGTATAGTTGATAACTGTTGTCATGAGAAAACACATTTAAAGTTGTGCATAACTCACTATTTTTCCGCGTTTTTTCTGCGACGACTAACTTGAAATGTGTACGTTAACTTGTTGAATTACAACGAATATCTCGGATTGTTCAGATAATTGCCAACTTGTGAGTAAAAGTGGGGATTAGTAGCAAAAGGTGGGATAATCTTTTGCATGTTTACAGGCGCATCCAATCTCAGCGTTGACGCAAAAGGGCGCATAGCGATCCCAACGCGCTATCGCGAGACGCTGGGCGCCGAGCTTGTGATCACGGCTGATCCGAGCGGATGCCTGCTGTTNTTCCCGGTACCTGCGTGGCAGCCGTTCGAAGCTCGCGTGAGCGCATTGCCCAATCTCAATCCGCGCATCAAGGCGATGCAGCGCATGTGGCTCGGCTACAAGAGCGATTGCGAAGTTGATAACGCCGGACGCATCGTGCTCACCCCCGAGATGCGCGAATATGCCAAGTTGGACCGCAAGGTGCAGATGATTGGTCAGGGTGATCGTTTCGAGTTGTGGAGCGAACGCGGCTGGCAGGATGTTATTGAGCTCGCGCAACGAACCATGCGCGAAGACCCGCCGGCGGAACTTGCCGGCCTGTCTGTATGAGCGACGTGCAATGCAAGCCGAAGCCCATATCTCTGTCCTGCTGCGAGAGGCCTGCGACGCGCTGCTGCCGGAACACGGCGGCGTTCTCGTTGACGGCACCTTCGGACGCGGCGGTCACAGCCGTGAGCTGCTTCGGCGTATGCCAGAAGGCGCCAAACTCATCGCTATTGATCGNGATGCTGCGGCTGCGGCTGCGGCGAACACGATCGACGACAAGCGNTTTGCCTTTGTCGCTGCGCACTTCGGCGACATGGCCAACGCGCTCGGTCGCGTTGGTATCACCGAAGTCAACGGCATCCTGCTCGACATCGGTGTTTCGTCGCCACAGCTTGACGATGCGTCGCGTGGATTCAGTTTCATGCGCGACGGCCCCCTTGACATGCGAATGGACCAGTCGCGCGGGCAATCCGCCGCCGACTGGATTGCAACAGCCTCGATCGACGAACTAACGGAGGTCATCCGTGACTACGGTGAAGAGCGGTTTGCTCAGAGGATTGCAACAGCGATTGTTGCGGCACGCGAGCGGCAACCAGTCGAGCGAACCCTTCAGCTTGCGCAGATTGTCGAAAAAGCCGTCCCAGCGCGGTGGACAGGGCAGCATCCGGCCACGAAAACCTTCCAGGCTGTTCGGATTCACATCAATCAAGAGCTCGAGGAGCTACGAATGGCGCTAAGCGCGGCGCTGGATTTGCTCGCGCCTGCTGGTCGCCTCGCTGTCATCACTTTTCATTCGCTTGAAGATCGCATCGTGAAACTGTGGATGCGCGAACAGGCCGGTCGTGCGCCGGAGGACCCGCGTCTTCGCCACTTGCCCACGACGCAAGGCGTCGCGGCAACAATCAGGCTGGTCGGCCGCGATATTGCGCCGTCGGATGCAGAGGTGCGCACCAATCCCCGCTCGCGCAGCGCCCGTCTACGGGTCGCGGAAAAGCTTGCGGTAGCTGCATGACACGAGTGAACATCGTCCTCGCGCTGCTGGTTTGGGCCAGCGCCTTCGCGCTGGTGAGCAGCCAGTATCGCGTGCGCTACCTCACGATCGAAATCAATCGGGCGCGTGACGCTGCATATCAGCTTGAAACCGATCGCAACCGCGCGACGCTGGTGCAATCGCGCCTTTCGACGCCAACGATCGTCGAGCGCACAGCGCGGGAGCGGCTGGGAATGGATCTGCCCGAGGGCGCACGCACGCAGATCGTTGAATTGAGCGGAGCCGCCAGCGCGGCGGGCGCGCAATGAGAGCGACGACAAACAAGACAGCGCCCCAGTTCGCCGTCTGGCGCGTGCGAGTCGTCGCTTACGCCTTGTTGCTTGGCTTTGTGGTGCTCGCTGGACGAGGTGTTTATCTGCAGGTCGTGCAGCATGAGGACCTTACCAAACGGGGCGATGCCCGCACTACGCGTGATCTGGTTTTGCCCGCTCATCGCGGACGTTTGCTCGACCGCGAGGGCGCTGTGCTCGCCTCAAGCGTACCGGCGCGCGGCGTATTTGCCTTCCCGGATCAGGTGGAACTTACGGCGGCGCAGCGTGACGGGCTGGCAAAAGCGCTGAATCTCCGCGCAAAAGACCTCGACCGAAAGCTCGACACCGAGCGCGACCTGGTATTTCTTGCGCGCGGCGTTTCGCCGGAACAGGGACAAGCCGTAGCGGCACTCAAAATTCCTGGGGTCGCCGTGCAAACCGAATTCAAGCGCGAATACCCATCGCAGGAGGTCATGGGGCAGGTTCTCGGCATTACCAATGTCGACGATNTGGGGCAGGAAGGCATCGAACTGGCGCAAAACGAGTGGCTTTCTGGCAAACCCGGTGCGCGCCGGGTCACGATAGACCGCCGTGGTGGTGTCGTCGAGGAACTGGGCAGCGTGCGCACTCCACAACAGGGGCGTGACTTGCAATTAGCTCTGGACAGCCGTGTGCAACATCTGGCTTTCCGCGAGCTCAAACGCGGTGTGGATAGCTATCGTGCAAAAGGTGGGGCTGCGGTGGTGCTCGACGCGAAGTCTGGCGAAATCGTCGCGCTCGTCAATTATCCGACTGCGAAGCCTGGCGACCGGTCGGCCGCAGCTACCGGTGGTTTACGCAATCGCGCCGTGGCTGATTTGTTCGAACCCGGCTCTACCATGAAGCCATTCACGATCGCGACCGCCATCGACAACAACCTGCTGCGACCAGATGCCCTGATACCCATGCAGGGAAGCACTTACACGCTCAATGGCGCCACTATTCGCGACACTCACACGATCGGCAGCAATGGAGTGGCATCGGTAACGGAAATCGTTCAGAAATCAAGCAACGTAGGCACCGCAAAAATTGCCGAACGCTTACCTAACGAAATGATGTGGCGCCACTTGCAGCGCGCCGGATTTGGTCGTGCGCCGCAGACTGGTGTGCCCGGAGAAGCTCACGGACGTCTGCGTGCACCGCAATCATGGCGACCGATTGAGAAGGCAACCATGAGCTATGGTTATGGGCTTTCGGTGAACCTGGTGCAGCTTGCGAGGGCTTACACGGTGTTTGCCAACCAGGGCGCCCTGGTAGACGTGACTCTTTTCAAGAACGGTGGCGCAGCGCGGCAGACCCCGGTGTATTCCGCCAGCACTATCCAGTCTGTGTTGCCCATGCTCGAAAAAGCAACATCGAAGGAAGGTACGGCGCCGCTCGCCCAGATCGCAGGTTATCGCGTCGCAGGCAAAACGGGCACTGCAAAGAAACTCGTAGGCGCAGCATATTCGGACGGACGCTATGTCGCCTCTTACGTTGGGCTCGCCCCTGTCAGCAACCCGCGTTATGTGGTCGCTGTCATGGTTGACGAGCCCGTTGGCAGCATGTTTTACGGCGGTCAGGTTGCTGCCCCGATCTTTGCCAACATCATGAGCCAGACGCTTCGTTTGCTGGAGGTCCCATACGACGCTCCGTTGCCGTTACAGCCGCTGCCCGGTGATTTGACTGTTGCTATCGTGCGGGAGGGCAATTAGCCGTGAACCCGATAGCGCGGGAAGTCATCTCGAAGCTTGACGCGCTCGCCGTCAAGCATCAACGGCTAACGGTCGACTCTCGCGACGTCATGCCGGGCGATGTATTCGTCGCGTTGCCTGGGGGCAGGATTGATGGTAGCGAGTTCATCGCCATGGCTCATGCACGTGGCGCGGTGGCTGTGTTGCGTGAGGCTTCGCCTGCTCCTGTTGCCGCAATGAACATTCCTGTGATTGATGTGGATGTTCTGTCGAACAATCTCGGAGAGATCGCCGATGCTTTTTACGGCGAGCCGTCGACCCGCCTGCGCGTACTCGGCATCACCGGCACCAACGGCAAGACCTCGATTGCGAACTGGCTGGCGCAGGCACTTACAGCATTGGGCGAACCCTGCGGTTCGATCGGAACGTTGGGCGTGAACTTTGGCGATCGATGGCGGGAAACGCACAACACCACACCCGATGCAGCGTCTGTGCATACCATCCTGCGTGACCTGGCGGAGACCGGGGCGAGCGCTGTCGCGATGGAAGTAAGCTCGCACGCACTGGAGCTGCACCGTGTAAAGGGCGTCAGGTTTGATGCTGTGATCTTTACCAACCTCACGCAGGATCATCTGGATTTCCACGGCACTATGGACGCATATGGCGCTGCCAAAGCACGCCTGTTTAGCGAATATCCCGCGCGCCATCGCATCATCAACGCTGATGATCCGTTTGGCGCCGAGCTGATCGCGCGTCGCTTGCCCAATACCGTTAGCTATGGCCTTACAGCTGGCGATGTACGTGGTCACATGCTGGCAATGGATGTGTCCGGCATGGAGCTCTCGATTAGTTATCGGGGCGAAAATCAGACCGTAAGAACACGATTGATTGGGCGATTCAACGCTTGCAATCTTCTCGCTGTCGCCGCGACGTTGCTGGCAACGGGCACTTCGCTGACCCACGTCATCCAGACGCTGTCGTTGTTGTCAGCAGCACCGGGTCGCATGCAGCGCGTGAGTGCCGCATCTGCCTTGCCCGAGCCNGGCGTTTACGTGGACTATGCGCACACACCCGATGCGCTCGCCAAAGCGCTTGATACTGTGCGGGAAACCAAGCCAGCCAAGCTTACTGTTGTATTTGGGTGCGGCGGTGATCGCGATCGCCGCAAGCGCCCCATCATGGGGAGTATCGCGGCCGAAAAGGCAGATCGCATATATGTGACGAGCGACAATCCACGCAGCGAGCTGCCAGAGGCGATCATCGCGGAAGTAGTGGCGGGCATTGAGCCTTTCCGGCGATCTGCTGTGACCGAGATCACGCTGCGCCGTCAGGCGATACGCGCTGCCATTGCGAATGCGGCTAGCGATGACGCCGTCCTCATCGCCGGGAAGGGCCATGAGACGTACCAGGAAGTCCTCGGTGTGAGGCATGCGTTTTCGGACGTTGAAGAAGCCCTACTGGCTCTCGAAGCACGCCGCCCGCCCGCACAGAGCCTCGCCCTGGGAGAACAGCATGTGGTCCGCTGAGTTTCTCGCCAAGTCATGCCAAGCCCAAATGGGCGGGCAGCCGCGCGATTTCAGCTCGATCTCAATAGACTCGCGCACGCTCAAGGCGGGTGCGCTCTACGTTGCTCTGCGTGGAGAAAATTTCAACGGTCATCGATTCATATCGCAAGCCATTACAGCGGGTGCAGCTGGCGTACTGGTGTCGGAGAATACGGTTGTTCCCGACTCGGTTACTACGCTTAAAGTACCCGATACTTTGCTCGCCCTGCAGCTCATGGGGCGAGCCGCGCGTCATCAGTTCGCAGGACCGTTGATCGCGGTAACTGGCAGTAACGGGAAGACGACGACGCGGCAGTTGATCGCTTCGATAATGCGCGCCCACTACGGCGATTCAGTGGTCCTCGCCACTGATGGCAATTTCAACAATCATATTGGTGTGCCGCTGACCCTGTTGCGTCTGTTGCCGCAGCATCGCGTCGCAGTGATCGAGATGGGCATGAACCACTTCAGTGAGCTGTCGTTGCTGACGAGCCTCGCACGTCCATCGATTGGAGTGATAACCAACGCTGGTCCGGCGCATCTCGAAGGCGTCGGCTCGCTTGCAGGTGTCGCCCACGCGAAAGCCGAAATCTTTCAAGCCATGGCAGCGACCGACACGGCCATCCTCAACGCGGATGACTACTTCCTGCCGCATTGGGAAGTCATCAATAGGGGCCGTCGCTGTCTTCGTTTCGGTCTTGGTGATCGGGCGGATGTGCGCGGTGCCTTTGATGCCATTTCATCGACGTTGACCGTTATCGATGGCTTGTCGGCTGCACTGGTCGCCCAGCTGCCATTCGCTGGTGAACACAACGCGCGTAATGCGCTGGCTGCGGTTGCCGTGGCTCATGCGCTTGACGTGCCGGCGACGAGCATGAAGCGTGGACTGGAAGCGGCGGTCAATATTGGCGGACGCCTGACCCGACGTGAAATCAACGAGCAATTGCTGGTCATCGACGACAGCTACAACGCCAATCCTTCTTCGGTGAGTGCAGGTTTGCAAGTTCTGTTACGCGAACCACACCGAAAGATTCTCGTACTGGGTGATATGGCAGAACTCGGAGCGGAGAGCGACGCGCTGCACGTCAAACTACTACGCGACATTGAACAGTCCGCAGTTGACAGCATCCTCACATTAGGTCCGCGCACACAACGAGCAGCCGCCATTCTCGGTGGACGTACACATGCGTTCGGCGACATCGACGCGCTGGTGACGTTCCTGACGGCCCAAGCCCAGGGGGCTACTACCGTGCTGGTGAAGGGCGCGCACTCGATGGCAATGCATCGCGTCATCGACAAGCTAGATGCAACGACAAAGGGTAGGAACTAATGCTCCTCTGGCTCGCCAACTTGTTTGCCAGTGATGTACGCGCTTTAAGCGCGGTCAACTACATCACGTTGCGCACCGTGCTTGCGACGGCAACAGCCATGGCCATCGCACTTGCGATCGGACCTCGCATGATTCGTTGGCTACTTGAAATGAAGATTGGCCAGGCGGTCCGTAGCGACGGACCACAGTCACACCTGGCAAAACAGGGCACCCCCACCATGGGCGGTGCGCTGGTGCTGACATCGATCGCCATCTCGACCCTTTTGTGGGCGGACCTGAGTAATCGCTTTGTCTGGGTCGTGCTATTTGTAATGGTGGGCTTCGGCGCCATCGGCTGGGTCGACGACTATCGCAAGGTGGTACACAAAAATCCAAAAGGAATGTCGGCGAAAGAAAAACTCTTTTGGCAAGCGCTTATCGGATTGATCGCGTCAACATATCTCGCATTCGCGATCTCAGCGCCGAGCACCAACAAGATATTCACCCTCATCTTTACATGGGTGCAAAGCGGGTTTACCAACGAGCTACCGTCAAAGGCCGACCTGATAGTTCCGTTCTTCAAAAACATCGCTTACCCCCTCGGCGTCTTCGGTTTCATCACCCTGACCTGGTTTGTCATCGTCGGTACCAGCAACGCGGTGAATCTCACCGACGGTCTGGATGGGTTGGCCATCATGCCGGTTGTCATGGTCGGCAGCGCGCTGGCAGTTTTCGCATACGTTGTAGGTCGCGTTGACTATTCGCGTTATCTGCTGTTTCCNTACATCCCCGGCGCTGCCGAACTNATGGTTTTCTGCGGAGCAATGGGCGGCGCTGGTCTTGGTTTCCTGTGGTTCAACGCGCATCCCGCTCGCGTCTTCATGGGCGACGTGGGAGCGCTTTCGCTCGGCGCCTCACTGGGCACCATAGCGGTCATCGTGCGGCAGGAAATTGTGCTCGTGGTGATGGGGGGCGTATTTGTCGCCGAAACAATTTCGGTCATGTTGCAGGTGGGCTATTTCAAATACACCAAGGGCAAGCGCATTCTGCGCATGGCGCCATTGCATCACCACTTTGAACTGGGCGGCTGGCATGAAAACCACGTCGTGATCCGATTCTGGATCATCACGATGTTTCTGGTACTCGCCGGACTTTCCACATTGAAATTGCGTTGAAGGCAAGTAGCACGTGTTTGTCTGCTCACAATCGAAAGCAACTGTCGTAGGGCTCGGTGTAACCGGTCTCTCGCTTGTTCGCTTCTTGAAGAGGCGGGGAGCCAACGTGCGCGTTGTCGATAGCAATCCGTCTGCAGCTGGTCGTGAGCAACTGCACAATGAATTTCCCGACGTCGACTTCAGCGCAGTAGACATGACGAGAGACGCACTGCCAGAACCTGATTTCATTGCTCTGTCACCGGGAGTGCCGCGGTCATTGCGCGCCATTCAGGCATCCGTTGACGCAGGTGTCGCGGTTCTGGGCGACATCGAATTGTTTGCTCGGGAAATCTCGCCGGAGGCGGCGGTCTTTGCGGTTACAGGTTCCAACGGCAAGACGACGACGACAGCGCTGGCGGGCGAACTGGCGAGGAGCGTCCGGGCAGATGCGCGCACCGCAGGCAACATCGGCATTCCCATACTCGACGCACTCGAGGAGAACCCCGCCTGTTCAACATGGGTACTGGAGCTGTCGAGCTTTCAGCTTGAATCCACCGAGTCCTTGCAACTTCAATCGGCCGCGGTAATCAACGTCACGGACAATCATCTGGATCGCTATCGCAGTTTTTTTGGGTATGCGGCAGCCAAGGAACGAATCTTTGCGCGCTCACGACGCCAGGTCCTCAATCGCGCGGACGTATGGTCAATGAGCATGCGTCGCCCTGCACTTGATGTTGTGACTTTCGGCAGTGATCATCCGGGAAGCGCAAAGGACTATGGCGTTGGACTGCAGGAAGGCCGCCTCGCGTTGATGTGTGGTGACGCCGTTGTCTCGCGGGTGTCAGACCTTGGTATTGGCGGATCGCACAACGTGCAGAACGCATTGGCTGCACTTGCGCTGACGGCGTCAATGGACATTCCGGTCGAACAGCAGCGTTCCACGCTTCAGCGATTCACCGGTATGCCTCACCGGTTCCAGTGCATCGGTTCAATCGATGGCGTTCGTCTCATCGACGACTCCAAAGCAACTACCGTTGTCGCCACGAACGCGGCGCTTGACGGACTTGCTGCGCCGACGTGGCTAATCGCTGGCGGGGACGGCAAGGGCCAGCAGTTCGCAGCGCTGGGAAAGATGGCAAGGAAACACTGCAAAGCTGTACACCTTATCGGTCGCGATGCAGCCGCAATTGCCGCGTCACTCGATATCGAAGGTGTTCCCAACAGAATGTTTTCCACGCTGGAGGATGCGACACAGGTTGCGCTTGATCAGGCGGTTGCCGGTGAACAGGTGCTCTTGTCCCCCGCGTGCGCAAGTTGGGACATGTTCAGGAATTATGGTCATCGTGCTGAAGTATTCGCGGCCGCCGCCAGCGAATGGGCGCGTGTGCATGGCAAGGCGTATGTGCCAAACGGGCGGTCGAATGAGTAACTTCGGCTTTGCGAAATTTGCCGACAAGACGCAGGATCTGCTCGCTCAGATCAGTGGTCAGTTCAGCGGTCAGAAACCGGGTGTCCGATCGGTGCGCGCGAACACTGCGGAGTTCGACGTCACGCTGCTGTGGGTGGTCGCATTGCTGGTGGCAGTGGGTTTGCTGATGGTCTATTCGTCGTCCATCGCGAGCGCGAGTGAGAGTCGTTTTACCCGCAGTTCACCTGTTTACTTTCTCGTTCGCCAGAGCCTGTTTGTCGTAATTGGTTCGGTGCTCGCGCTCTTCGTGTTTGATACCTCGATGCGCACCTGGGAGCGCATAGCACCGTTTGTCTTCATCGCGGCATCGGTGCTGGTCCTGCTGGTGCTTATTCCCGGTATTGGCCGCAAAGTCAACGGCGCGTCACGCTGGATTCCACTCGGTCCGTTCAGCCTCCAGCCGTCTGAGCTCATGAAGTTTGCGATGGTGCTGTTTGCCGCACGCTATGCCGTTACTAAAGCGAATGTGATTCACGCTGCCCAGCCGCTCAAGCAGAGTCTGCTCAGTGGCCTTGGACCATTTCTGATGATTGCGCTTGCGGTAAGTGTCCTCTTGCTGCGCGAACCTGACTTCGGTGCCACACTCGTCGTACTGAGCACTGGGTTGCTCATTCTCTTCATGGCTGGGCTGGATCACCGGCTGGTGTTACCAGTGGTTGTCGTGGGGCTGACCGCCGCTGTCGCGCTCGTCTGGATTGAACCCTATCGTCTTGAGCGCATCTTCGGTTTCATGGATCCATGGAAAGAGGAATTTGGCAAGGGCTATCAGCTGACGCAGTCGCTGATGGCGATTGGTCGCGGAGGACTTTTTGGTCTGGGCTTGGGGGCCGGTGTGTCGAAACACTATTACTTGCCTGAAGCGCATACCGATTTCATTCTTGCCGTGACGGCGGAAGAGTTGGGACTTGTGGGCGTCTTTGTAGTTATTGGTGCCTTCGGCTGGCTGACTTGGCGTGCATTCGCAATCGGGCGTGAAGCGCGTCAGCTTGAGCAACCGTTTGCCGCGCTTGTAGCGCAAGGCATCGGCACGCTGTTCGGCATTCAATCCCTGATCAACATCGCGGTAAACATGGGATTTGCACCGACCAAGGGCCTCACGCTGCCACTAATGTCATACGGCGGCAGCGGAATGATCGCGAGCCTGGTAACTCTATCGGTTCTGCTGCGAATCGATTGGGAAAACCGTCGTATCGCGCGGGGGTTCAAGGTATGAGCCAGCATCTTCTGGTCATGGCCGGAGGCACCGGGGGGCACATTTTCCCCGGTCTTGCCATCGCTCACGCCATGCGCGCGCGGGGCTGGCGGGTGAGTTGGCTTGGCACGACGACGGGCATGGAGCAAACGCTTGTGCCGCGAGTCGAAATCCCCTTGCATGCAATTGCGTTTGAGGGTGTTGTTGGCCGTGGCATTTGGCCCAAACTGGCTTTGCCACTTCGATTGTTGCGCGCCGTGACTCAGGCCCACAAACTCCTCTCCGAACTACGCCCCGATGTTGTTATAGGGATGGGCGGCTACCCGACCGTGCCCGGAGGTCTCGCGGCATCACGTAAAGGCATTCCGCTGGCGATCCATCAGAGTGATGCAGTGGCGGGACTCGCGAACAGGCTGCTCGCACGATTCGCCGATCGGATACTGGTGGGCTTTGAATCAGTATTCAAGTCTTGCGGTAGCAAGCGTTTAGTCACGGGCAATCCGATCCGCAGCGAGTTCGCCTCATTTCCTGATCCGGAAACCCGGATTGGCGCGCATTCCGGTGCGCTGCGGCTACTTGCAATGGGCGGCAGCAGGGGCGCAGAAGCCATCAACAAGCTTCTGCCCGAAGCGCTCGCACTGTTGCCAGCGCAGAGTCGACCTACAGTGCTCCACCAGGCCGGACGCGGTTCGGCTGACTCGACGCGAGCGAACTATGAGCGCACGGGTGTGGCCGCGAATGTCGTTGAATTCATCGACGACTCGGCGAATGCGCTGGCGGAGTGCGATCTGTTCATTGGACGCAGCGGAGCAAGCACCGTGTCAGAGCTCGCTGCGCTTGGGGTGGCATCCATTCTGATTCCCTACCCGCATCACAAGGATCAGCAGCAACTGCACAACGCGCGTGTGCTGTCCGACGTCGGAGCTGCGCTCGTCCAGGAACAGCCGACGCTCACTCGTGAGGCTCTGGCAAAGACGATTGCCTCAATGACTCGACAAAAGTGTTTGGACATGGCGAACGCCGCGCGCACTGTCGCCAGACCCAACGCAACCAGCGATATCTGTAATGTTCTCGAGTCGCTCGCGACGACGTCGGGGTCAGCACGATGAAATTCCGGTTGCAGAACCTCCACTTCGTTGGTATCGGCGGCATCGGCATGAGCGGGATCGCCGAGGTGTTGCACAATCAGGGCTATGTCGTCAGCGGCAGTGACGCTGCACGGTCAACAACACTTGACCGATTGGAGACGCTAGGAATTCGCGTTGCGATCGGCCACAGTGCGGACAACTTGAAAGATGCGCAAGCCGTTGTCATTTCGTCTGCGATAAAGGAAAACAATCCGGAAGTCATTGCGGCGCGCGCTGCAAAGCTTCCCGTAGTGCCGCGAGCGCTCATGCTCGCTGAGTTGATGCGCATGAAGCGCGGCATCGCCATTGCAGGCACTCATGGCAAGACAACTACGACTTCGCTCGTGGCGAGCGTCCTCGGAGAGGGCGGCCTTGACCCGACGTTTGTGATCGGTGGGCGCTTGCTGGCTGCGGGCGCCAATGCACGGCTCGGTTCAGGAGAGTTTTTGGTGGCGGAGGCGGACGAATCAGACGCATCCTTCCTGCACCTCTCGCCCACGTTGGCCGTCATCACCAATATTGATGCCGACCACATGGAGACGTACGAGCACAACATTGATCGCCTGCAACAGGCGTTCGTTGACTTTGCTCACCGCCTGCCTTTCTACGGTTCGCTCTATGCGTGCATTGACGATGCAGGCGTCACCAATGTGCTGCCGCGCGTAGTCAAGCCCGTCGTGACTTACGGTCTGGATGAGGAAGCGGATATTCGTGCTGTTGACATTGAAGCCGACGGTGCGTCGATGAAATTCACAGCGCTGCGTACGGGCCATCCGCCACTGCGTGTGCAGGTGCAGCTTGCAGGCCTTCACAACGTCAGGAACGCACTGGCCGCGATTGCCATCGCCCAGGACCTCGGAGTCTCCGACGAGGCCATCGGGCGCGCACTTGCCAACTTCGGCGGTGTTGGTCGTCGCTTTCAGCGCTATGGCAGAGTTACTCATCGCGACGCGAGCTTTGAGTTCATTGATGATTATGGTCATCATCCCGTTGAGCTGAAGACGACACTTGCGGCCGCTCGCGCCGCGTTCCCGGGACGTCGACTGGTTCTTGCGTTCCAGCCGCATCGCTACACAAGGACCCGCGATCTCTTCGAAGATTTTGCAGCGGTGTTGTCCGAGGTTGACGTGTTGTTGCTGACCGAGATTTATGCAGCGGGCGAGGCGCCAATTGTGGCGGCCG
>JGI24770J26754_10002107_pt1 | contig 13821 bp, 5 predicted proteins | sample LakOneMetagenome_FD_26754 | JGI IMG/M metagenome (IMG submission 26754) | reverse complement strand
CCAATCACTAGTATTACCTATGATTTTGGTGGTACCGCTACAGGAGCTACAGTAACTGGATTACCAGCAGGTGTTTCGGCAAGTACAACAGGAACTACGGTAACTATTTCAGGGAATCCGAGTGTTGTAGGAACCTTCCCATATACTATTACCACTACAGGCGGCGCTTGCGGTACTCCGTCGCTGACAGGAACTATCACAGTACAACCTTTAGCTACGTTAACACTAACTTCTGCACCAGCTACAACCACGCAAACGGTTTGTGCTAATACAGCCATAACGAATATTACGTATACTTTTGGAGGTACCGCTACAGGTGCTACAGTAACCGGATTACCAGTAGGTATCACAGCAAGTACTACAGGAACAACGGTTACGATTTCTGGAAGTTCGAGTGTGGCAGGAACATATCCTTATACCATTGCCACTTCAGGTGGAGCATGTGGAGCACCTTCTCTAACAGGAACTATCACCATACAGCCTTTAGCAACTTTAGTTTTAACTTCTGCAGCAGCTACAACCACTCAAACGGTTTGTTTGAATGCAGCAATCACTAGTATTACCTATGATTTTGGTGGTACCGCTACAGGAGCTACAGTAACTGGATTGCCAGCAGGTGTAAGTGCAAGTACAACAGGAACTACGGTAACTATTTCAGGGAATCCGAGTGCTGTTGGAACCTTCCCATACACTATTACCACTACAGGAGGTAATTGTGGTACACCATCGTTGACAGGAACTATTACCGTACAACCTTTAGCTACGTTAACACTAACTTCTGCAACAGCTACAACCACGCAAACGGTTTGTGCTAATGCAGCCATTACCAATATTACCTATACTTTTGGAGGTACGGCAACTGGTGCTACGGTAACTGGATTACCGACAGGCATCACAGCAAGTACTACAGGAACAACGGTTACGATTTCTGGAAGTTCGAGTGTGGCAGGGACATATCCTTATACTATAACTACAACAGGAGGTAACTGTGGAGCGCCATCGTTAACAGGAAGTATCACTATACAACCTTTAGCAACGATAGCTTTAACTTCGGCTGTAGCTACAACCACTCAAACGGTTTGTTTGAATGCAGCAATCACTAGTATTACCTATGATTTTGGTGGTACCGCTACAGGAGCTACAGTAACTGGATTGCCAGCAGGCGTTACAGCAAGTACAACAGGAACTACGGTAACTATTTCAGGAAATCCGAGTGTTGTTGGAACTTTCCCATACACGATCACCACAACAGGTGGAACTTGTGGTACACCATCATTGACAGGAACCATCACAATACAACCTTTAGCTACGTTAACACTAACTTCTGCAACAGCTACAACCACGCAAACGGTTTGTGCTAATGCAGCCATAACGAATATTACGTATGCTTTTGGAGGTACCGCTACAGGTGCTACGGTAACTGGATTACCAGCAGGCATCACAGCAAGTACAACAGGAACTACGGTAACTATTTCAGGTAGTTCGGGTACTGTTGGAACTTTCCCATACACGATTATCACTACAGGCGGAACTTGTGGCACACCTTCGTTAACAGGAAGTATCACTATACAACCTTTAGCAACGATAGCTTTAACTTCGACAGCNCCAACGGCTAATCAAACGGTATGTGTTAATGCACCAATCACTACTATTACTTATACTTTTGGAGGTACGGCTACTGGAGCTACAGTAACAGGTTTGCCTGGTGGTCTTTCAGTGACAATAACAGGGTCAACTTTGACCATATCAGGAACACCAAATACCGCCTCTGTAACACCATATACTTATACGGTAACCACTACAGGAGGAGCTTGCGGCACACCATCATTAACAGGAAGTATCAAAGTAATTTCGGCTCCAGTGTTATCCACTCCAACCTCTTATCAGGTTTGTGATGATAATACCGATGGAGTATCGTGTTTGTTTGTTTTAAATACAAAAGATAGTGAAGTTACCACAACACTCTGGTTTAACTATTACCTACCACTTAACTCCATCGGATGGTCAGACTGGTAATAACCCAATACCAAAAAACACACCGTATTGCAATATTAATAACCCACAAAATATTTATGTGCATGTTATTGATCCAAATGCACCAGCGTGTTATTCTACAACAACATTCCAATTAATTGTAAATCCGAAACCATTAGTGACAACGGTACCGAATTATCAATTGTGTGATACTAATAGTCCAGGAGATGGNATTGAGCAATTTAATTTGCCGACCAAAGATGCACAAATCATCAATGGTCAGTCTTCTATGACTGTTACATATTATCTAACGCAGTCTAACGCTACCAATCAGGTGAGTCCACTACCAAGTTTATATACATCTAATACCAAAACCATTTGGTATAACATTAAAAATACGGTAACAGGATGTACCTCGGTAGGGTCGCTTAATTTAGTAGTGAACCCGCTACCAGTCATTACAGTTAATAGTCCAACGGTTTGTCAAGGTGCTGCGGCANCTCTTACAGCCACTCCAGCTGTGACAGGAACGTATTCTTATTTGTGGACAGTTCCTTCGGGAGTTCCTAATCCTGGAAATGTTGCAAGTTTTACCACAACAATTGCTGGAGTTTACAGTGTGATTGCAACTAACATCNTTACAGGATGTGTTGGTGCAAGCGCTTCAGGAACGGTTAGTTTAATCACTGCCCCAACCATTAGCACCCCAACCAACTATGTAGTTTGTGATGACAATGTAGATGGAGTATCGTGTTTGTTTGTATTAAGTACAAAAGATGCTCAGATTTCTACCCAAGCAGGAATTCAAATCACGTATCATTTAACCTCTACTGACGCTCAAACAGGTAGTAATCCAATACCGAAGAATATTCCGTATTGTAATATTGCCAACCCGCAAACCATTTACGTTCGTGTGTTTAATCCAGCAGCGCCTGCGTGTTCGTCGTTTACTACCTTTGAGTTAATTGTCAATCCAAAACCAATTGCTCATACTCCAAATGACTACCATTTGTGTGATACTAATCCAAGTAGTTCGGTAACAGAAGCAACGTTTAATTTGACTGCTGTGGTCACTCCACAAATACTAGGCAGTCAGTCGGCAGCCAATTTCACGGTAACGTATTACACAACACTAGCCAATGCGCAAGCACCAACTAATGCAATTGTAGGGCCATCGGCCTATTTATCAGGAACAAAAACTTTGTGGGTTAGAATTCAAAACAATACCACAGGATGTTATGATATTATCTCTGTTAATTTAGTGGTGGATTTATTACCAACAGCTTTGGCATTTTACCCACAATATGAATTGTGTGAAACCGTAGCGCCTCTTGGGGTAGAGACTTTTAACTTAAGCTCTCAAGTAAGCACGATTCTTCAAGGACAAAGTGGCATGCAAGTGACGTTCTATCCAACACTGGCTCAAGCTCAATCAGGAATTGGAGCTATAACCAATCCATCATCATACAACAATGCAGCACCTTATGCGCAAACGGTAGGTATTCGTATAACTAATACTACCACAGGATGTTATGTGATTTCGACTATTGATTTAGTGGTAAATCCAAAACCAGTGCCGATTCCACCAACTGCTCCATATACCTTGTGTGATAACGACCAAGATGGAATTACGTGTTTTAATTTAAATACACTAACTCCAGGAATTTTATTCCAAACACCAGGAGTGTATACTATTACCTATCATTTGACACAAGCCGATGCGACTAACAATTTGAATATTATTAATGCAGCTAACTATTGCAATGTGAATCCGTTTGTACAATTCTTATGGGTACGAGCAGAGAATCCAACCACGCATTGTTTTACAGTAATGCCAATAGAGCTGAATGTTCGTGTGGCACCAAACTTGCCAAGTCCAGCCTTAGCGCCAATTGTTAATTGTGATGCAGATAGTAATCCACAAGACGGCTGTACATCCTTTAATTTAACCCTACAAACTCCAATTATTATAGCGGCGCAACCACTATCTACGGCGACTTATACCGTGACGTATTATACCTCACAATCGGATGCTTCGGCATCACCGAGTGGGTTGTTTCCGATTATTCAAACCACCAATTACATCTCATGTGGGCCTACCAAAACAATTTGGTACCGCGTTGAGAACATTGCCAGTCATTGTTTTATAGTGGGTTCGTTCCAAATACAAGTCAACACACCAATTGTACTGACTACGCCAACACTGATGAGTCTTTGTGATAGCGATAGCCAACCCAATGATTTGCATACGACCTTTAATATGTCAGGTTTTGTGGGAACTGTTGGTGGACACACCTTACAGTTTTACTTAGATCCAGGACACACCCAATTGATTCCAAATCCGGGTGCATTTGTCAATACTATTCCAGCTACACAAACAGTGTATATAGCCGCTACAAACAATATTACGGGATGTAAAAGTTATAGAACACTAACTATTGTTGTGTTGCCAATTCCAACACCAAGAACCAACTTGACTAGTTTACCATTAGTAACGTGTGATATCAATAATCCGAATGATGGCTACGAGGTATTTAACTTAACTACCAATGCGGCTTATATTGCCAATGGCGATCCGAATGTCACCTTACATTACTATCCGAGTTATATCGATGCGGTAAACAATACTTTAGAGTTTATTCCAGCTACTGCAGCCAACGTACACCAAAACGTATGGATTAGAGTAGAGAGTATTTACAACATTGATTACCACGGAGAACATTGTTATGTACTGGTGGAGCAACCTATTAAAGTAAATCCGTTACCACTGATTACCTCAGGAGTTGTGTATCAAGAGTGTGATAATGACACAGATGGCTTTACCTTGTTTAATTTAAACTCACAAGCGGCTACTTTGTTATCGACTAATCCATTGCCATTAAGCAATTATACCTTGGCGTTCTATTTGAACTCGACTTTAACACAGCCGATAAATAATCCCAATACGTTTACCAATACCAACACTACAGGAAACACCCAAGTGATTTATGTGGTGGCAACCAATACCCTAACAGGATGTAAGAGTCCGGTGAGTCAGTTTACTATTATGGTTAATCCAAAACCTACACTAACTCCACCAGCTAATTATGCTACTTGTGATGATGAACCAAACGATAACGATGGGTATTATTTATATCCACTAGATGTGTTGATACCAGGTATCTTAGGAACGCAATTGCCAAGCGATTACACCGTTAGTTTCTACAACACCCAAGCTGATGCAACTAATGCTGTAAATGCCTTTACGGATTTGGCCAACTACCAAGCGCATACCCAAACGGTATGGATACGTGTGGAGAACAATGTAACACATTGTGCTAGAATTGGATCGTTTACCATTACCATTGAACAAAAACCACAACCGCTAATCACGGCAGATACCAATGTGATTTGTGTGGATTTCAACACGCATCTAGTAGTACGTGATTTAGTACTTACCGCTACCAACACCACAGCGTATGTTCCAGGAGTGACAATTCCAACCTATACCTACCAGTGGTTTGATGCTGCAGGAGTGGCAATTCCAGGAGCAACAGGCAGTACCTTATTAGTAAATCAACCTTTTGCGGATGACACCAGTACGCACTTTAGTGTGATGATGACCAGCACCAGTACGCTTAGTATGTAGTGCTACTTCACCAGATTTCACAGTACTTCAATCGGGACAAGCCGTGCCACTGCCAGTGGGAAGTTCGGGGTATACTATTACCAATGCTTTTTCAGAGAATCAAACCATAACCGTTACTGTTGCTGGATACGGCACGTACTTATACAGTTTAGACGACGGACCACGACAAGCCAGCAATGTGTTTGAAAATGTTGCGTTAGGAGAACACTATGTAACGGTTTGGGATAGCGAAGGTGGCGTAGCGATAGTTGTGATCCACTGATTTTATCAGGAGTTCAAATTATTGATTATCCGCATTATTTTACACCAAATGGCGATGGAATACACGATACGTGGAACGTAGTTGGATTGCAAAACCAACCAACGGCTAAGATTTACATCTTTGACCGATACGGCAAACTGATAAAAGAAATCAGTCCGCAGAGTCCGGGTTGGGATGGAACCTACAACGGCAACTTAATGCCTTCGACCGATTACTGGTTTAGAGTAGATTATAATGAGGCTGATGCCTTAAAACAATTTAAAGCACACTTCTCGTTGAAACGATAACACCTTTATAAAAAAGGATTCCGATTGGAATCCTTTTTTTGTGTTATGGTTGGCAGCCTAGCCCTGATGGAAGTGGCATCCTTTAGTAAAAAAAAGCTCCTGAATTAGGAGCTTTTTTTTTACTAAAGATAGAACGAACAGCAGGAATAAGGATGGCAAGAAAGCCCGAGCCATTCGCTGCTTATATTACTTAGAATTGTATACTTTTAAAGCCTCTTTTAATATTTCAACAGAGCGTACTAAATCTTCTTTTTTCAATACGTAGGCAATGCGGACTTCATTCAAACCAACATTTGGAGTAGAGTAGAAGCCAGCAGCTGGTGCCACCATTACGGTTTCTCCATTCAAATCGTAGGATTCTAAAAGCCATTGTGCAAAAGCATCGGCATTATCAACAGGTAATTGGGCGATACAATAAAATGCTCCTTTTGGAGTACCTACTTTTACACCTTCAATTTTGTTTAATTCGGAGATTAAAATGTCTCTACGCTCTTTGTATTCTTCGATAACTTCGGTGAAATATGTTTGTGGCGTTTCGAGTGCCGCTTCACTAGCAATTTGAGCAAAAGTTGGTGGACTCAAACGAGCTTGAGCAAATTTCATCGCTGTTGCCATCACTTCTTTGTTTTTAGAAACAATGCAGCCAATTCGGGCGCCACACATGCTGTATCTTTTGGAAACCGAATCAATCATGATGGCATTTTCTTCAATNCCTGGAACATTCATTACAGAATGATGTTTTTCGGTTTCATCGTATATGAATTCGCGATATACTTCGTCGGCAATTAAAAATAAATCGTGTTTTTTTACTAAAGCAGCCAATTGTTGAATTTCTTCATGAGAATACAAATAACCAGTTGGATTTCCAGGATTACAGATAAGAATGGCCTTAGTTTTAGGAGTAATTAATTTCTCAAAAGCGGCAATTGGAGGTAATGCAAATCCATCATCGATAGTAGAAATAACGGGTATTACTTTTACACCAGATGCTGTTGAAAATCCGTTATAGTTGGCGTAAAATGGTTCTGGAATTATGATTTCATCATCCACATCCATGGTGCTTCCCATAGCAAAAAGTAAGGCTTCAGAACCACCAGTTGTGATGATAATATCGGCCACTTCAATAGGTAATCCGTGTGATTTATAGTATTGTGATAATTTGGTTCGGTAACTTTCAAACCCAGCAGAATGGCTGTATTCTAATACTGTAATGTCAGCATTTTTTACCGCATTTAAAGCGACTTCTGGAGTTTTAATATCGGGTTGACCAATATTTAAATGGTAAACTTTATGTCCTTTTTTCTTAGCAATATCTGCATAAGGAACCAATTTTCTAATTGGTGATTCAGGCATTTGTTTTCCTTTATTCGAAACTTTTGGCATAATTGAAAATTTAGTTGTGCAAATTTGCAATTTTTTATTGTATTAATTATCAAAAATGAATTTTCAAGTAAAAAATAATTCTTAAATTTATGAAAATTATCATTGATGCTAAACCGATTTATTCTTGTTTGTTTTTTATTTACGATTCAATTTGGAGTCTCTCAAAACGGATTTCAATTTGAAAACAATCGAAATAAGACCTCTATTCCGTTTAAGTTTATTAATAATTTGATTATTATTACGATTAATGTTAATGGAACACCTTTAAACTTTTTACTGGATACTGGTGTTGAAGATTCGGTATTGTTTAGTGTAGATGATACTGAAGGTGTTAGTTTTTCTAATATTGAAAAAATTAGAATTAAAGGCTTTGGGAGTAATGAAGCTTTTGACGCTTATAAATCAGCCAAAAACACCTTGTCCATTAAAAATTATACCGATCATGATCATACATTGTATTTGGTGTTAGACCAAAATATTAATATTTCTTCTCAAATAGGCGTACCGGTAAACGGAATTATTGGCTATCAGTTTTTTAAAAATTATTTGGTAAAAATCGATTATACTGCAAAACGAATTACGCTATATAATGACAAGCCCAATAGTTTGAAAAAGAATACTAAATCATTTGCTAAATTTCCATTAGAGTTTATAGATAACAAGCCCTATTTGAGTTGTAACGCATTCTTTGAAAAGGATTCGGTGCCCCTAAAATCAAAGTTACTTATTGATACAGGCAATAGTGATGCTGTTTGGTTTTTTAGTCGGAACGACATCAAAATAGTAGTTCCAAAAGTTAATTTTGAAGACTTTCTTGGAAGAGGATTTAGCGGCGACGTTTTTGGAATACGTGGAAGAATATCCTCGGTTGCCATTGGAGATTTTGAATTTAAAAACCCATTGGCGGCTTTTCCAAATTCAGATGCCACGACTACAATTGATAAAATAGACGGTAGAGTGGGTTCAGTGGGTTCTGAAATCATGAGGCGTTTTACAGTGATTTTTGATTATAAATCGAATATGATTTACCTACAAAAAAACAACCAGTTTGAGGAACCTTTTAACTTTAATATGTCGGGACTCGAAGTACAGCACCAAGGATTGCAATGGATTAAAGCAGATTATGAAGAAAATCCTGCTATAAGTAATAATCTTTTTGATGCTGACGGTAACAAAATAGCCAATAACCTGAAATACAAATTTGAATTAAAACCCATTTATGTTATTGCCAATGTTAGAAAAAACTCACCTGCTGCAATTGCTGGTTTTCAAAAAGAAGATGTTATTGTAAAAATAAATAAAAAGGATGCTTTTACGTTTACCTTAGAACAAATCAATGATTTATTAAAATCAGAAGAAGGTAAAGTCATTACGTTTGTAGTAGATCGAAAAGGGAAATTGCTAACCTTTTCAATCNTTCTCAAAAATATTTTATAAAAAAAACGCCCACAATTTGTGAGCGTTTTTAGTTATTGCATCGGACCCGTTTTTTTCTTGTCCAGTAAATTAACTTCTTGTTTTACAATCACTTCGCCTTTTATCTTTAGGGCTACCAAGCCACCTTCTACATTGGTTGCGTTGGTTTCAACGGTGATGGTTTTTCTAATCGGACCCGGATTCATATTGTATTTTACCGTGATAAAATCCGATTTTCCTGGCATGATTTCTCCTGTTGGTTTACTAGGNACTGTACAGCCACAAGTAGAACGAACATCTTTAATAACTAAAGGCGCATCNCCCGTATTGGTAAATTGAAACTTTCGAACACCATCGTCGGCATCTTTGGNTACCGTTCCGTAATCGATTGTATTGTCTTTGTCTTTAAACTCAATCTTTGGCCCAATTTGAGCAAATGCCAATCCGTTTATCAAAACAATTGCAGTAAATATAATTTTTTTCATGAGGTTAAATTTTAGGTTCATTGGTTTAGTAAAATTACGACTTTAAATTAATCAGCAAAATTTTAATTCTTAATTTTTTATAAAAGCACTTATTACTTACTTTTGCATCAGTACAAAAAACATACCAAACTTATATAGAAGCGAATGGCTCGGGTTTTATCAGTAATGCCTTTTCCCGCTTTTCATTAAACAAGGTATCATTTCAATCGGGGCTAATGGGCTATTGTATTGCCTTTTTGATTCGTAGTTGAAAACAATTGTACTCTAATTAGACGTTAAATATTTTAAACACTATAAATGATTCCTGCACAATTCAATGCCAAAGAAGTAGAACAAAAATGGTACGACTACTGGATGAAAAATGATTATTTTACATCCAAACCCGACCATAGAACGCCGTATACCATTGTAATTCCGCCACCCAATGTGACAGGAGTGTTACATATGGGACACATGCTTAACAACACCATTCAAGATGTCTTGATTCGTCGTGCGCGTTTGAAAGGATTCAATGCATGTTGGGTACCTGGAACCGATCACGCTTCTATTGCTACTGAGGCCAAAGTTGTGGCCAAATTGAAAAGTGAAGGTATCAACAAAAACGATTTGACGCGTGAAGAATTTTTAAAACACGCTTGGGATTGGACCAATAAATATGGTGGAACAATATTAGAACAATTGAAACAATTGGGTTGTTCTTGCGATTGGAGCAGAACCAAGTTTACAATGGACGAAGACATGTCTGCATCGGTTATTCATTCGTTTGTTGATTTATACAACAAAGGCTTAATCTATCGTGGTTACCGTATGGTAAACTGGGATCCTGAAGCTAAAACAACATTATCTGACGAAGAAGTAATTTTTGAAGAACGTCAAGGAAAATTGTATTTCTTAAAATACCAAATTGAAGGTTCGCAAGATTTCTTAACTGTAGCTACAACACGTCCGGAAACAATTTTTGGAGATACTGCTATCTGTATTAATCCAAATGATGAGCGTTTTACACATCTAAAAGGAAAGAAAGCCATTGTACCGATATGCGGTAGAGTAGTGCCAATAATTGAAGATGACTANGTTGATGTTGAGTTTGGAACGGGTTGTTTGAAAGTCACTCCAGCTCACGATATGAATGATAAAACATTGGGTGAAAAACATCATTTAGAAATTATCGATATTTTTAATGATGATGCTTCTTTAAACTCATTCGGATTGCATTATCAAGGAAAAGATCGTTTTGTGGTTCGTGAAGAAATTGCTCAAGAACTAGAAAAAATAGGNGCTTTGGCCAAAACCGAAACGCATTTAAATAAAGTAGGTACTTCCGAAAGAACTAAAGCAGTAATNGAACCACGTTTATCAGACCAATGGTTTTTAAGCATGGAAGAATTGGTAAAACCNGCNATCAAAGCCGTTNTAGAAACCGAAGAAGTAAAATTATATCCATCACGATTTAACAATACTTACAAACATTGGTTGGAAAATATTCGCGATTGGAATATTTCACGCCAATTGTGGTGGGGTCAACAAATTCCTGCCTACTATTACGGCGACGGCAAAGAAGATTTTGTAGTGGCTACCACTAAAGAAGCTGCCTTAACGTTAGCCCAAATAAAAACGGGTAATTTAATGTTACAACCTTCTGATTTACGCCAAGATGCCGATGCATTGGATACTTGGTTCTCTTCGTGGTTGTGGCCTATAGCAGTTTTTGGTGGGATTTTGCATCCAGAAAATGAAGATTATAAATACTATTATCCAACCAATGATCTGGTTACGGGGCCCGATATTTTATTCTTTTGGGTAGCGCGTATGATTATTGCAGGTTATGAATATGCTGGTGAAAAACCTTTTACCAACGTTTATTTAACAGGATTGGTTCGTGATAAACAACGTCGTAAGATGTCAAAATCATTGGGTAATTCACCTGAACCCTTAGAGTTAATCGAAAAATTTGGTGCTGATGGTGTTCGTGTTGGATTGCTTTTAAGNGCTTCTGCAGGTAATGATATTATGTTTGATGAGGAATTGTGTAATCAAGGGAAAGCTTTTTCTAACAAAATATGGAATGCCTTCAAATTGATAAAAGGTTGGGAAGTTTCGGATGCTATTCCACAACCTGAATCGTCTAAAGTGGCCATCGAATGGTATGAAACTAAGTTGCAACGCACCTTAACTGAAATCGAAGAAAACTTTGATAAATACCGAATTTCCGATGCGTTGATGGGTATTTANAAATTGGTTTGGGATGATTTTTGTTCGTGGTTTTTAGAAATNATAAAACCGGCTTACCAACAACCGATTGATAAAACTACTTTTGANAAAGCNATCGAGATGTTGGAAAACAACTTGAAATTGTTACATCCATTTATGCCGTTCTTAACAGAGGAAATTTGGCAACATATTGCTAATAGAACTCCAGAACAAGCATTAATTGTTTCAGAATGGCCAAAAGCAAAAGCGTATGACGAAAAACTTATTGCCGATTTCGATTTCGCTATGGAAGTTATTTCAGGAATCAGAACGATTAGAAAAGATAAAAATATTCCGTTTAAAGATGCAATTGATTTAAAAGTTGTCAATCACGAAAATATCTCAACACATTTTGATTCAGTTATCATGAAACTTGGGAATATTGTTTCTTTAGCGTATGTATCGGATAAAGTGGATGGTGCGTTGTCATATCGTGTGAAATCGAATGAATACTTTATACCTATTACCGGAACTATTGATGTAGCTGCCGAAGTGGCTAAATTAACAGAAGAGTTGAACTATACTAAAGGTTTCTTGAAATCAGTACAANCCAAATTATCCAACGAGAAGTTTGTTAATGGTGCACCCGAGAAAGTCCTTGAAATGGAACGCAAGAAAGAAGCTGATGCCTTAGCTAAAATTGCTACTATTGAACNGAGTATTGCTGGTTTGAAATAAAAAAAAGTCCTGAATTATCAGGACTTTTTTTTTGATAAACTATTTTATGTAAAAAAGTTATTCAAATTTTACTTTAACGGTTTGACTCACACCATCACGGATGAATGTCACCTCTAATTCGTCACCTGGGTTTATTTTAGATAAAGCATCCATATANCTGTAAACTTCTTTAATTTCAGTAGTTCCAATTTTTGTAATCACATCACCTTCTTTAATTCCGGCTTTTTGTGCNGCACGGTTTTCGGTCACACCATCTACGTGTAAACCGTCCGGATGCTCCGTNTAATCGGGCATAATCCCCATAGTAACTTTGTATTTGGGTCTGGTTTTACCAGCATTGACTTTAGTTTTTATAAACGGAATCTGGTCTAATTGCGCTACATCATTAGCGGTTCTAAAAACATAATCTACAATATTGGTAACGCCAGTGTAGTTAATTTTGTCTTCGTCATCACTTGGTTTGTGGTAATCGGTATGCGTTCCGGTAAAGAAATTTAAAACCGGAATATCTTTCAAGTAAAATGAAGTATGATCGGTTGGGCCTACACCGCTTTCTTCCAAAGTAACATTAAATCCAGCAGGTTTGTTTTTCTCCACAATGGTTTTGAATTGTGCTGATGTACCTACACCACCTACAATCAAATCTTTGGTTTTGCTCAATCTCCCAATCATATCCATGTTGATCATAGCCACTACATTTGGGTATTTTGCTTTTAAAGTTTCAGCCATGTGTTTTGATCCTATCAAACCGTCTTCTTCTCCAGAGAAAAACGCAAAAATGTAATTGGATTTTTCGGTAGTTTTATTTTTAGAGAACATTCGCGCTAATTCTAAAACCCCAGAAACCCCAGAAGCATTGTCGTCTGCACCATTATGAATTTCACCTTTAGAATTTGGTTTGGTAGAATTATTGTGTTCATTCAACCCCAAATGATCGTAATGCGCTCCAATTACAATTGTTTTTGAAGCTTTGTTGTCTAAATAGGCAATAACGTTTCTACCGTTATTACTACTACTATTTTCAGTGATTGAATCGTTCGGACTTTGTCTTACTTTATAATCAAATTTTTGTAAATAGTTTTTTCCTTCATACGGTTTTAATCCGAGTGCTTTTAATTCGGCAGTCAAATAATCGGCTGCTTTTTGTTCGCCTACAGAACCTGTTAATCTTCCTTTTAAGTCGTCTGAAGCCAAGTATGAAATGTGTTTTTTAAGCAATTCAGGTTTTGCTATTTCAGCGTCATCAGAATCCACCCAATCCGCAATGAATACATTGGTTTCACGAGCTGCATTTTGCATACGATTGCTAGACCAAACTAATTTTTTTCCATCAGGAGAAAACATTGGAAAGGCATTGAATTCGCTTTCCCAAGTTATTTGTTTCAAATTGGTTCCATCGATATTTATCATGTATAATTGAAAATCGTATCCACGAGTAGAATGATGGTTGGATGAAAA
>JGI24770J26754_10002093_pt1 | contig 13866 bp, 14 predicted proteins | sample LakOneMetagenome_FD_26754 | JGI IMG/M metagenome (IMG submission 26754) | reverse complement strand
AAGCCGGTGCCGTTCCCGATGACGATCTTCGAGAACGTGGCCTACGGCATCCGCCACCACGAGCGCATCGGCAAGGCCGAGATGGAATCGCGGGTGGAGCAGGCTTTGCGCCAGGCCGCGCTCTGGGACGAAGTGAAGGACAAGCTCGGCAAGAGCGCGCTCGGCCTGTCCGGCGGCCAGCAGCAGCGCCTGTGCATCGCCCGCGCGGTCGCGCTCAGGCCCGACGTGCTGCTGCTGGACGAACCGACCTCGGCGCTGGATCCGATCTCGACCAGCCGGATCGAGCAACTGGTCGAGGAACTCAAGCGCGAATACACGATCATGATCGTCACCCACAACATGCAGCAGGCGGCGCGCGTCTCCGATTTCACCGCGTTCATGTACCTCGGCGACCTGGTCGAGCACGGCGCCACCGAAACCATCTTCTCCAACCCGACGAAGCAGCAGACCGAGGACTACATCACCGGTCGCTTCGGCTGAGGGTGAGGCAGGCTGCCAGCGCGGCATTGCCGCGCGGCCTGCCGAACGCCCGGCCACGGATGGACGGGCAGGACAATCCGAAGAACAAGATGCAACGCCACGGACGGCAGCTTCNAACTCAACGCAGCGAAATCCGGAACCCGCCATGAGCACCAGCAACGAACACATCGTCCAGAGCTACAACGCCGAGCAGCAGCGCCTGACCGACGAAATCGTGCGCATGGGCGAAATGGCCGCGGCGCAGCTCGAAGCCGCGCTGGACGTGGTCGAACGCCGCGACGACAAGGCCGCCGCGCGCATCGTCGCCAACGACGAAGCGATCGACGCGCTGGAGCAGGAGGTGAGCCACGACGTGATGAAGCTGGCCTTGCGCGGCCCGCTCGCCACCGACCTGCGCATCATCCTCTCGTCGATCCGCATCGCCTCCGACATCGAGCGCATCGGGGATTACGCCGCGAACGTGGCCAAGCGCACCCATGCGTTGAACCTGGCGCCGGCGCTGCCGCATGCGCTCGGGTTGCGCACGCTCGGCGCCCTGGCGCTGCGACAGGTGCGCGATGCGATGACGACCTACCGCACGCTCGATCCCGCCGCCGCGTTGCAGGTCCGCGACCGCGACGCGGAACTCGACGCGCAGTACACCGCGCTGTTCCGCGAACTGCTGACCTACATGATGGAGGACGCGCACAGCATCACCCCGTGCACGCACCTGCTGTTCATGGCCAAGAACCTGGAACGCATCGGCGACCACGCCACCAACATCGCCGAGAACATCTGGTTCCGCGTCAACGGCGACGCGCCGCTGCCGCCGCGCGACAAGCGCGACGGCACCATCGACCCGGCGCCCTAGCCGGAACGGCGATTCGAGGCACCTGCGTCTGCTAGTCTGGCGCGGATGACCGATGCCGCCCCCACACCCGCGACGCCGCATGCAATGCGGCCGATGTCCGAACGCTTCCGCGGCTTCCTGCCGGTGGTGGTGGACGTGGAAACCGGCGGCTTCGACTGGAACCGGCACGCGCTGCTGGAAATCGCGGCGATCCCGATCGAAATCGACGGCGACGGCAGGCTGGCGCCCGGCGAGGTCGCCTGCGCGCACGTCGAACCCGCTCCCGGCACCGAGATCGACCCGAAGTCGCTGGAAGTCACCGGCATCGTGCTGGACCATCCGTTCCGCCTCGCGAAACCGGAGAAGGACGCGCTCGACCACGTGTTCGCCGCGGTGCGCGCGGCGATCCGCAGGCACGACTGCCAGCGCGCGATCCTGGTCGGGCACAACGCGCACTTCGACCTGAACTTCCTCAACGCCGCGGTCGCGCGCGTGCAGCACAAGCGCAATCCGTTCCACCCCTTCAGCGTGTTCGACACGGTGACGCTGGCCGGCGTCGCCTATGGCCAGACCGTGCTCGCGCGCGCGGTGCACGCCGCCGGCCTGTCCTGGGACAGCACCCAGGCGCATTCGGCGGTGTACGACACCGAACGCACCGCCGAGTTGTTCTGCAAGATCGCGAATGCGTGGCCAACGCAAGCAGGCAACACCCCGTAGGAGCGGCTTTGGCCGCGACCGTTCTGTTTTCCCTCTCCCCCTTGCGGGAGAGGGTGGTGCGCGGCCGGTAGAGGGGTGTGATCCGGTCGCGACTTGCGTCGCTCCCGCGCGGCTGCCTTTACCCCGGGGCCTGCGACCGCGCCTTGAACGAGCGCACGATGCCGTAGGCGCTGATCGCCACCCACGCCAGTTCCAGCACGAAGACCGACGGATTGAATCGATCCCACAGCGACACCAGCACGCCGCCGGCACCGAACAGGTTGAGCAACTGGTACGCGATCCCGTTGCCGTGCAGGCGCCGCGACTGCAGCAGCAAGAACGCCACGAGCACCATCAACGTGCCGAGGATGCCGATCCAGTCGTACCACTGCAGGTTCATCGCGTTTTCCCCTTCGATCAGTTCGATTGTCGTTGCCGTACCGCTTCGAACAGCGCCACCCCGGCCGCGACCGAAACGTTGAGGCTCTCGAATCCGCCCGGCATCGGGATGCGCACCAGCTGGTCGCAATTGTCGCGGGTCAGCCGGCGCAGGCCCTCGCCTTCGCTGCCCAGCACCAGCGCGACATTGCCCTTGAGGTCGAGCGCATACAACGATGCATCCGTTTCGCCGGCCAGGCCGTAGATCCACACGCCGGATTTCTGCAGGTCGCGCAACGTTCGCGACAGGTTGGTCACGCTGAACACCGGCAGCGTGTCCGCCGCGCCGGCCGAGGTCTTGCGCACGGTCGCGTTGACCTGCACCGCCTTGTCCTTGGGGAACACCACCGCGGTCGCGCCCGCGGCGGCCGCGCTGCGCAAGCACGCGCCGAGGTTGTGCGGATCCTGCACGCCGTCGAGCACGAGGACCAGCGCCTTGCCTTCCGCGGCTTCGACCAGCGCGGGCAGTTCGTGCTCGTCCCAGGCCTTCGCCGCCGCATAACGCGCCGCCGCGCCCTGGTGGCGCAGGCCGCCGGCGACGCCGTCCAGTGCCTGCTGCGCGACCCGGCGCACGTCGATGCCGAAGCGCCGCGCCTGTTGTTCGAGTTCGCCGATGCGCGGGTTCTTGCCGCCGGCTTCCAGCAGCACTTCGCGCACGTGTCCGGCATCGTGCTCCAGCGCGGAAGCCACGGCGTTGAGGCCGACGATCCATTGGGCGGATTTGCTCATGCGGGCATTCTCGCCTTCCCCCGCCCGCGGGGGAAGGTCGGGATAGGGCTACCCCGTAGGAGCGCTCTCGAGCGCGACCGGTTCTCGCGGGAACGGCAATCGGCACCGGCGTCGCAGGATCCAGCCGCGCGCCGTCGCGACTTCCGTCGCNNCCACATTGCATGATCGACGCATGCGGCTGAAGCCGCTCCTGNGNGGAATCGAGGAAATTCAGTACTTCTTCTTCGTCCGCTTCGCCGGCTTGCCGCGTTCCGGCAACGGCTTCGCACCACCGTCGAACCGACCCTCGTCCCCGACCAGGCGGAAATCGATCTTGCGGTCTTCCACGCTGGCCTTGAGCACCACGATGCGCACGCGGTCGCCGAGGCGGTATTCGTGGCCACGACGCTCGCCGGTGAGGGTCTTGCGCACCGCGTCGAAGTGGTAGAAGTCGCGCGGCAGCTGGGTGACGTGGACCAGGCCATTCACCTTGGATTCGTCCAGCTCGATGAACAGGCCGAAGCTGGTCACGCCGCTGATGGTGCCGTCGAATTCCTTGCCGACGTGGCCTTCCATCCACGCCGCGCGGTAGCGTTCGTCCACCTCGCGCTGGGCTTCGTCGGCGCGACGCGAGCGCTCCGAGCATTGCAGCGACAGGTTCGCCATCTCGTGCGGCGAATATTCGTAGGCATCGGGACGGCCGCCGCGCAACGCGTACTTGATCGCGCGGTGCACCAGCAAATCCGGATAGCGGCGGATCGGCGAGGTGAAGTGCGCATACGCTTCCAGCGCGAGGCCGAAGTGGCCGATGTTGTCCGGCGCGTACACCGCCAGCGACTGGCTGCGCAGGATCACCGATTCCAGCAGCGCGGCGTCGGGGCGCTCGCGGATCTTTTCCAGCAGCGCGCGGAAATCCTTCGGCTTGACCTTGGCCCACGGCGGCAGCCGCAGCGCGAATTCCTTGAGGAACTCCTCGAGGTCGGCGTACTTGGATTCAGGCGGCTTGTCGTGGTCGCGGTACGGCGCCGGGACGCGCGCCTCCATCAGGTACAGCGCGGCCTGCACGTTGGCCGCGATCATGCACTCCTCGATCAGCTTGTGGGCGTCGTTGCGCTGGAGCATGCCGGCCTGCGTCACCACGCCCTTGGCGTCCAGCACGAAACGCACTTCCCCGCTCTCGAACTCGATCGCGCCGCGCCTGGCCCGCGCCCTGTCCAGCACCTTGTAGAGCTGGTGCAGGCGTTGCACCTGCGGCAGCAGCGCGCCGATCTTCGCCAGCGCGGCGTCGCGGTCGTCGTCCGGGATGCCCTCGCCGACCGCGTTCCAGACGTCGGTATAGGTCAGGCGCGCATGCGAATGCATCACCGCCTCGTAGAAGCGCGATTCGCGGACCACGCCATCGCGCCCGACCTGCATGTCGCAGCAGAAGCACAGGCGATCCACCTTCGGATTGAGCGAACAGATGCCGTTGCTCAGCGTCTCCGGCAGCATCGGCACCACGAAGCCGGGGAAATACACCGACGTCGCGCGCAACTGCGCCTCGTCGTCCAGCGGCGTGCCGGGACGCACGTAATGCGAGACATCGGCGATGGCGACGACCAGGCGGAAGCCGTCCCGGTTCGGTTCGCACCAGACCGCGTCGTCGAAATCCTTGGCGTCCTCGCCGTCGATGGTGACCAGCGGCGTGTTGCGCAAATCGACGCGGCCGGCGATGTCCGCGGGCTGCACGTCCAGCGGCACCGCGGTGGCCTGCGCCAGTACTTCGGGCGGGAATTCGTGCGGGATGTCGTGGCCGTGGATCGCCGCTTCCACCGCCTGCGACGCGGTGAGCTTGTCGCCCAGCACCGCCAGCACGCGGCCGATCGGCGGGCGGTGCGCGTCCTGCGGCGTGGTGATCTCGGCGACCACCAGTTGCCCGTTGCGCGCATCGTTGCGGCCGTCGGCGGGGATCATCACGTTGCGCTGGATGCGCTTGTCGTCGGGCACCACGTAGCCGATGCCCGCTTCCTCGGTGTAGCGACCGATCAGGCGGCTCAGGCGGCGCTCGAGCACCTCGACGATCGTGCCTTCGCGCCGCCCGCGGCGGTCGACGCCGCTCACGCTCGCCAGCACGCGGTCGCCGTGCATCGCCTTGCGCATTTCGAACGGCGGCAGGAACAGGTCGTCGCCGCCGCCGGTGTCCGGGCGCAGGAAACCGAAACCGTCCGGGTTCGCGATCACCGTGCCGGCGACCAGGTCCGCGCGTTCGGCGGGCACGTAGCCGCCGCGGCGGTTCTGCAGCAGCTGGCCGTCGCGCAGCATCGCCGCCAGGCGTTTTTCCAGCGCGTCGAAACGGTCCGGCGCGACCAGCGCGAGCTTGCGCGCCAGCGCATCGGCTTCCATCGGCCCGTCGCTGGCGGCCAGCACCTGCAGGATCATCTCGCGGCTGGCGATGGGCTCGGCATAGCGTTCCGCCTCGCGCCGCGCATGCGGATCGAAGCTCGGCGCGCGCGGCGGCTGGCGTGGCGACTGCTGCGGGCCGCCACCGCGCGATGGCGGCGACGCCGGAAGTTCGGGCATCCACGGCGGGCGCCTGGACGCCGCGGGCTTCTCGTTGCGTGCCCCGGGTTTCGTGGACCTGCCCGCGGGCTTGGCGGCCTTGCCCGCGGGTGCCTTGCCGCGGCCGCCGCCGCGCTTGCCGGGTGGTTTGTTCATGCCACGATGGTACAGGCCCGGCGTGCACGGCCCGTGCGCGGGGCAACAAAAAACCCCGCGCTGGCGGGGTTCCTTCTTTCGCTTGGTGCCCAGGAGAGGACTCGAACCTCCACGGTTTTACCCGCTAGTACCTGAAACTAGTGCGTCTACCAATTCCGCCACCTGGGCCTGCGAGCCGCGCATTCTCTTGGAGCCGGCCGGGGATGTCAACGCCGCGCCGCGGTCGCGCGCGCGCGCCATGCCGCACGGGATTCGAACAGCGCGGGCACCACGCACAACGCCATGGCCGGCGCCAATACCGCGAACCAGGCCGCCGCCGACGGCATCGGCCGTCGCGCCTGCAGCGCCCAGCCGCCCTCCACCGCCGCCGGCCAGGTCGATGCCGCGTACCAGCCCAGGGCCACCACCGGCGCCATGTCCAGCACGCTGTGCACGTGCTGTTCGAATGGCGATACCACGCGTGGCGCCGCGAATGCGATCCGCGTGTCCACGTAGCCGACCACGGCGTGCGCCAGCACCAGCAGCAACAGCAACATGGCGCTGCCCTGCCCCGGCTCGAACCCGAGCACGATCACCACCGCCACGCCGAGCAGGGCGAGCTGGACCAGGTGCGTCGCCGATTCGGCGAAGCCCGAGGTATGCGGCAGGTCGGTGCGCCAGTGCGCGATGAAGTCGCAGAGCCCGCACGCCAGCCAGGCGAGATAGGCGGCGCCGGCGATCCGCAGTTCGGTCGTCATCGCACCGGGTTCGCCGCCGGCCGCGCGGGGACGATCCGCCAGATCGTGTTCGACAGGTCGTCGGCGACGATCAACGCACCGCGCGGATCCACCGTCACCCCGACCGGTCGTCCGCGGGTCATGCCGTCGTCGCCGCGGAAACCGGTGGCGAAGTCCACCGGCGCACCGACCGGGCGACCGTTCTCGAAACGCACGAACACCACCCTGTAGCCGGCAGGCGGATCGCGGTTCCAGCTGCCGTGCTCGCCGACGAAGGCGCCGTCGGCGAATGCAGCGCCCATCGCCGCGTTCGAGAACGCCACGCCGAGCGCGGCGACGTGCGAACCCAATGCGTAATCCGGCGCGATCGCGGACGCGACCTTGGCCGGGTCCCGCGGCATCACCCGCGTATCGACGTGCCGGCCCCAGTAGCTGTAGGGCCAGCCGTAGAACGCGCCTTCGCGCACCGAGGTGAGGTAGTCGGGCACCAGGTTCGGCCCGATCTCGTCGCGCTCGTTCACCACCGCCCACAGCGTGCCCGTGCCCGGCTGGATCGCGAGCGCGGTCGGATTGCGCAGGCCGGTGGCGAAGGTGCGGTGCGCGCCGGTCACCGCATCCACCTGCCACACCCGCGCGCGCTCGACTTCGGCATCCATGCCGCGCTCGGTGATGTTGCTGTTCGAACCGATGCCGACGTAGAGGAAGCGGCCATCGGCGCTCGCGGCGAGCGACTTCGTCCAGTGGTGGTTGATCGCCGACGGCAGTTCGGTCACGAGCACCGGCGGGGCGCTCGCGCGGGTCTGGCCTTCGGTGTAGTCGAAGCGCACCAGCGCGCCCTGGTTGGCGACGAACAGGTGGTGGCCGACCAGCGCGAGCCCGTAGGGCGCGTCGAGGCCGTCGGCGAACACGGTCTTCAATTCGTAGTTGCCGTCGCCGTCGCCGTCGCGCAGCAGCGTGAGGCGGTTGCCGCCCTTCACCGCGCTCGTGCCCTTGGCCTTGACCAAGCCGGCGATGACGTCCTTCGGCTTGAGTTTGGGATCATGCCCGCCGCGGCCTTCGGCGACGAGGATGTCGCCGTTGGGCAGCACCAGGGTCTGCCGCGGGATCGCGAGGCCGGTGGCGATCGCGCGGATCGCGTAGCCCGGCGGCACGCGCGGAAGTTCGTCGCCCCATTGCGCCGGCCTGGCGATGGTCATGTCGGGCAGCAGTCCGCGCGCCGGCTGCGGAAGCTTCGGGCTCGCGCCGTACTGCTGCATGTCGGGAGCCTTGCCGCAGGCCGCCAGCGACAGCACCAGTGCCGACGACAACGCGACCATCGCGATGCCGTGCGCATGTCCGCGTTTCATGCCGCACCCCGCGGGCGCGACGCGGGCACGCCGCGCCACCTCGAGAAGCCCATCCACGTCGCGATGCAGGCGAGCACCGCGGCGACCAGCGACAGCACCGGTGCGACCGGCATGATCGCCCATGCGTCGCGCGCGTGATGCAGCGCGTCCAGGACGCCCACGATCCACGTGGCCGCGAGCACGACCGGGTAAGACGCGCCCCCGCCGCCGCGCACGCGTTCGACCAGCGCGCACGCCAGCGCGAGCGTGGCCGGCACCATCGCGCCGATCAGCAGCCACGACGCGAAATCGCTCCATTGGACCTGGTAGCTTTTTGCATACGCCCAGTCGGCCAGCAGCGCGCCGACGAACAGCGGCGCGGCGCCCGCGAGCACCGCCGCATGGAACGGGTGGATGGCGGCCCGGCCAAGCGGGTCGATGGCGGGTGTCTGCATGCCGGATCTCCGTCCGCGGGGAGGCTGGCGGACTCGAATCGACGATGTTCGCCCGCTGGCGTGAATGCGACGCGAAACCACCGCCACCGCTCGCGCTATCGTCATGGGCGTCGTCGCACGCGGAGCGGGTCACTTGGCCATGCAGGTTTCCATCGGCAAGGCGCTCCCGCGGGCCTTTTACCGCCGCGATCCGCGCATCGTCGCGCCGCAACTGCTGAACAAACTGCTGGCGCGCGACGACGGTCGCGTCGGCCGCATCGTCGAGGTCGAGGCCTACGCCGGCGCCGAGGATCCGGCCGCGCATTCCTTCCGCGGCCCCACCCCGCGCACCGCGACGATGTTCGGCGACGGCGGCCACCTGTATGTCTATTTCACCTACGGCATGCACTGGTGCGCGAACGCGGTGTGCGGGCGGGCCGGCCAGGGCTGGGGCGTGCTGCTGCGCGCGATCGAACCCGTCGCCGGGCTGGACGCGATGCGCGCGGCCCGCGGATGGCCCGCGCGCGACCGCGACATCGGCCGCGGCCCGGCGCGGCTGGCGCAGGCCTTCGGCATCGACCGCGCCTTCGACGGCGCCGACCTCGTGAAAGGGGACCTCGGCATTCGCCTGCTCGACGACGGCACGCCGCCGCCGGACGATCCCGTCGCCGGACCGCGCATCGGCATTTCCCGCGCCGCCGAACTGCCGTGGCGCTGGCATGTGCGTGGCAATCCCAACGTCTCGGCCACGAGGCCGCACCTGCCGAAGGCACCACGATGACTCCGCTCGACAAACCCTTGCGCCGCGAAGTGACGATCGACGGCCGCGCCTACACCCTGACGATCGACCCGGACATGCTCAAGCTCGTTGCCAAGGGCAAGCGCAACGGCATCGAACTGAAATGGACCGACCTCGTCAGCGGCGATGCCGCGCTCGCGGTCGCCTTGCGCGCCTCGCTCGGACGCTGAAGCGCCAACGCGCCGGGTTCAAGCCGCACGCCCGCGCGGATCGGTTCAGAACATGCCCAGCGCGTTCGGCGAATCGGCGGGGATTTCCTGGGCCACGTCCCACATTTCGACGATGCGCCCGGCTTCGAAGCGCAGGATGTGCACCACCGCGATCTCGCCGCCGGCCCCGGCGCGCACCAGGTGCGAGAGCACCGCGATGCGGTCGCCGCCGTCGATGACGTGCCTGGGTTCGAACGCCTTGTTCGGTTCGGTCGCGGCGCTTTTCTCCATCGCCAGCAGCAGCGATTCGCGGTCGCCGGGGAACCATGCGTTGTGGTGGACGAAATCGGCGGCGACGTGGCGTTCGTAGGCGTCGCGCACCGCGCCGCTGGCGCACAGGCGCAGGAAGGCCACGGCGATCTCGCGGTTGTCCATGGTGCGGCTCCCCGGCGGAACACGGCGAGGATAGCGAAGCCCGCGTCCACGCGGCGCGAGGCCCGCGAACCGGCCGCGAAACTTGCCCCCTGCGGCGGCCGGGGCTATGGTTCCCGCATCCGTTCCATCCCCAGCGGGCGACGCGCCAGCCGCGCCGCCCGTTCGCATATCCGGAGTCCCGACAATGACCGCCAACCCCACCCGCCGCCCGCCGCTGCTGCTGTCGCGGGTCGATGTGGAACGCCTGGAATCGCTGCTGGAGTCGGCGCAGTTCCGCACGCTGAACACCGATGCGCTGCGCGGCGAGCTGGAGCGGGCCGACGTGGTGGAACCGGGCGCGGTGCCGGCGGACGTGATGACGATGAATTCGACCGCGCGGGTGCGCGTGGACGATGCCGAACTCGGCAGCCACGAGCACGAGTTGACGCTGGTGTATCCGCGCGATGCCGATGGCAGCGCGCACAAGGTCTCGGTGCTGGCGCCGGTGGGCAGCGCGTTGCTCGGCCTGCGCGTGGGCGAGGCGATCGACTGGCCGCTGCCGGGCGGGCGCAGCGCGCGGCTGCAGGTGCTGGAAATCCGCTACCAGCCGGAAGCATCGGGCGAATTGCATCGCTGATTGCGATGCCCTTGCCCCTCCCGCGCGCCGTCGCGACTTCCGTCGCTCCCACGGTCGCGCTGGCTTGCGGCGATGCCAGTCGTCATCGCGCGCGCGCCAGCCGCAACGCATTGCCGACCACCGACACCGAGCTCAGGCTCATCGCCAGCGCCGCGACCATCGGGCTGAGCAGCAGGCCGAACGCGGGGTACAGCACGCCCGCGGCCAGCGGCACGCCGATGGCGTTGTAGAGGAAGGCGAACGCCAGGTTCTGGCGCATGTTGGCGACGGTCTCCCCTGACACCTTGCGCGCCTCGAGCACGCGCATCAGGTCGCCCTTGAGCAGCGTCACCTGCGCGCTCGACATCGCCACGTCGGTGCCGTCGCCCATCGCGATGCCGACGTCCGCCGCGGCCAGCGCGGGCGCGTCGTTGATGCCGTCGCCGGCCATCGCCACGCGGTGGCCTTCGGCCTGCAGGCGTTGCACCAGCGCCACCTTGTCCCGCGGCCGCACCTCGCCGTGCACGTCGTCGATGCCGAGCTCCGCGCCGACCGAACGCGCGGTCGCCTGCGCGTCGCCCGAGGCCATGACGATGCGCAATCCCTGCGCATGCAGCGCTTTGATCGCGGCCGGCGTGGTCGCCTTGACCGGATCGGCGACGGCGATCGCGCCGGCGAGCATGCCGTCGATGGCGAGGAACACCACGCTCGCGCCTGCGTCGCGCAATCGCGCCGAGGCCCCTTCGAGCGCATCGATCGCGACGCCGAGTTCGTGCATGTAGCCGCGGCTGCCCAGCGCCAGCGCGCGTTCGCCCACGCGCCCGCGCACGCCGAGGCCGGTCACCGAATCGAACTCGTCCACGCGCTCGAGCGCCAGCCCGCGGCGTCGCGCTTCATCGACGATGGCCATTGCCAGCGGATGCTCGCTGCCCTGGTCGAGGCTGGCCGCCAGCCGCAGCGATTCGCTTTCGTCGCTGCCTTCCATCGCAAGCACGGCGCGGAACACCGGCCGGCCTTCGGTCAGCGTGCCGGTCTTGTCCACCACCAGCGTGTCGATCGTGCGCAGCCGCTCGATCGCCTCGGCGTCGCGGAACAGCACGCCGGCGCGCGCGGCGCGGCCGGTCGCGACCATGATCGACATCGGCGTCGCCAGGCCCAGCGCGCACGGACAGGCGATGATCAGCACCGACACCGCGTTGAGCACCGCGTAGGTCCACGCCGGCTCCGGCCCGAACAGGCCCCAGGCCAGNAACGTCGCCACCGCCGCCGCCAGCACCGCCAGCACGAACCAGAACGCGACCTTGTCGGCCAGCCGCTGCATCGGCGCGCGCGTGCGCTGCGCCTGCGCCACCATCTGCACGATCCGCGCCAGCACCGTGGCCGAGCCGACCTGTTCGGCGCGCATCACCAGCGCGCCGGTGGTGTTGAGCGTGGCGCCGACGAGCGTGTCGCCTTCGGCCTTCGCCACCGGCATCGGTTCGCCGGTGAGCATGGATTCGTCGACGCTGCCGCGGCCTTCGACCACCACGCCGTCGACCGGCACCTTTTCGCCGGGGCGCACGCGCAGCCGGTCGCCGACGTGCACGTGTTCGAGCGGGATGTCCTCCTCGCCGCCATCGTCGCGCAGGCGGCGCGCGGTCTTCGGCGCCAGGCCGAGCAGGGCCTTGATCGCGGCGGAGGTCTTCGAGCGCGCGCGCAGTTCCAGCAATTGGCCGAGCAGGGTCAGCGAGACGATCACCGCCGCGGCTTCGAAGTACACGCCGACGCGGCCGTGTTCGTGGAACGACGCGGGGAAGATGCCCGGCGCGACGGTCGCGACCACGCTGTACGCATAGGCCGAGCCCACGCCGATGCCGATCAGGGTCCACATGTTGGGGCTGCGGTTGCGGATCGATTGCACGCAGCGCACGAGGAACGGCCCGCCCGCCCACAGCACGACCGGCGTGGCGAGCACGAGTTCGATCCAGCCGCGGGTGCCGGCGTCGGCGATGCCGAGCGCGGCGCCGGACATCGCCAGCAGGAAGGTCATGGCGCTCAGCGGCAGCGTCCACCAGAAGCGCCGGCTGAAGTCGCGCAGTTCGGGGTTCTCTTCCTCGTCCAGCGAGGGCATTTCCGGTTCCAGCGCCATGCCGCAAATGGGGCAAGTACCGGGGCCGGGTTGGCGCACCTGCGGATGCATCGGGCAGGTGTAGATCGCACCCGGCAGCGCGTCGGTGGGTGGATCGGACGGCGGGGCGAGGTATTTGCCGGGGTCGGCGATGAATTTCTCGCGGCAGCGCGGGTTGCAGAAGTGGTATTCGACGCCGTGGTGGGTGGCGTGGTGCGGGGTTTTCGCCGGGTCCACGGTCATGCCGCAGACGGGATCGATCGCGGTCGGGTGGGCGTGGTCGGCGTGATCGTGTTCGTGGGTGTTCATGCGGGCATTGTGCAACCCTGGACCAAGTCCGGAGTCAAGCCCTGTTTTGAATCGTCGTCTCAGGTACAGCGTGCACTTCGCGGAGCGGCGGTTGAGGTACCGAGCTTGGGCGGCTTGGTGGAGGCGTACGTGAGCAACATGTCCACTTCCCGATCAGCCACAGCTTTTTTTGAACGACGCCGATTTGCCTCCAAGGATGGAAAGCAACGTCACTCTGCAGGCCTGCTTAGATGCAGTCTGGTAGGCGATGGACTGCCCGCTCTTGAGGAAGGCGCGCTTGTCGTCCATTTGCGGCGAACTCATGCTCACCCAAGCGCCGTCGTTCGCAATCCGCTGCACGCCAAGCACCGATGCGGGGTCGAGCGCCAGCCCGGAATTCGGCGACAGGATGAAGTCGTAGCCTCCAGACACCCCCGCCTGTCGACCCGACACCTGCGAGAGCCGCATGTTTTCCTGCTTCGCGAGTTCCAGTTGGTCGAGGAGCCCGGTATTGGCGGACTTCATTTCGCCCACGGCGTTCTTCACCTCGGCCAACGCATCGCGCCCATTCCCGTCCACGGATTTGCCCAGCGTGCTGAGGCCATCCTGCAGCCTCGCAAATGCGGCGTCCTGATCCTGCTTCATCTTGACAAGATAGGCGTCGGGATCGCGGAACTTGTCGCGGACATACCCGTAGGCCTCGCTGCCGGCGACTCCCAGTATCAGCAACAGGATCGCGACGAGCGAACGCTTGACCGGCTCGCCCTTTTCCGCGGAATCTCGCTGGCCCCAGTACCAGCCCAGCGTGCGCCGGATGAGCCCTGTTTTCGCCTTTCCAGGCGCGCCCTTGTTCACTTCCTTTTCCTGCATGACATTTCCCTATCGGTCGTTGCGAAATGGATGGAACTAGTTGTTTCCGGCCTTGTGCTTCCGCGCCTTCTTTCCCTTCTCCGCCGGCAACAGACTGGTCAACGCCTGGTAGCGTTCGAACAGGAACGCGACGCGCTCTGCGTCGGTACCGAGTTTCGGCGCCTTGCGACCGGCGGCCTTTTCCGCGGCGATGTAGGCGGCGTCCACGGCCTTGTCCAGCGCGGCGTGGGCCTTGACCAGCGCGGGCGGCATGGTCAGCGGGTCGTAGAGATCGGCGAGCGTGGAATCGGGGAATTGCGCGCG
>JGI24770J26754_10002092_pt1 | contig 13870 bp, 11 predicted proteins | sample LakOneMetagenome_FD_26754 | JGI IMG/M metagenome (IMG submission 26754) | reverse complement strand
AGCGCGTCACGCTGCACATGTGCAGCACCTGCGCATGATTGTCCAGCGCGGGCCCGGGTCCGGGCCCGAAGCCGTGTTCGCCGCGAATCACGCCCCTGACGCCACTTTCGAAGAACATGCGCCAGGCGCGGAAACCATCGACGTACGCAACGAAACCGTCGGTGCGTCCATCGCCCGCGGTCAGGTACCGATTGAGCAGCGTTTCCACCGGCTCATCGGAGAGATCGGTTTCGTAATATCGATTCTCCACGCCGACTGCCGCAGCCACCTCGCGGGCGATGCACGCATCGTTGTCGCGTTGCCGGGCGGCTTCCGCCCGACCCCAGGTGACCGTGCGCAGGCCTCGCCGCTGTTGCAGCATGAGCAGGATCGCGCGACTGTCGAATCCACCCGAGAGCGGCAGTACCCAACGCGAGTAGTCGAATGTCGCGGTCCCGATCGTTTGCTTGAGCACTTGGTACAGGTGCTCGATGTGCACGCGATCGGGAGACCGATCGATATGGAATTCGATCGGCGGCTCGCGAACGACGAGTTGCCATCGGGCCCGGTCCAGGCGCGCGACGCCGTCGGGACCCAAGGGACGCGCCCGGCGATCCCATCCTGCCGATGGCCCCAGCGATCCGGCTGAAAGCATCCAGGCCTGGGCCGCCGGGTTCGGTTCGAAGGAGCCCAGGAAATACGGAATGGCGCGCTGCGAAGTCGATGCGACGAAGACCTCGTCGGTGTGCGCAAACCAGATCGTGCGCGAGGCCGAATAATCCGCGATCGCCTCCACTGTATCGTCGCCGCCTCGCAGCAGCGCATACGTGCCACTCGGGGCACTCGTACCTGTTCGCCACCACGAATCGTGTCCGTCGGCGAGCCAGCCGGAGTAGGCGCTGCAGCCATGGATCGTCGCCGGGTCCGCGGGATTGAACACACCCAGCAGCAGGCCCTTGCCATCCGATGCGATGGCCGGCTCGACCGGCGACAGGTTGTCCGGGCATAGCGACGCCAAGAAGGACTTCAGGCGACGCGGGGCGTCGGCTGACTCTGCCGACGCAGCATTCCGGTAACAAACCAGAACGATCTTGGCCACGCTATGGTTCCTCAGCGAGGCTGTCTGACATGAACGAAAATTAACATCCCCTCCCGGATGCAGTCGACGAGTTGTTCACATAAGCGCGAGAACCGTGCGCGCCGTCGCCTGTATGCAACTTATCTCAAGCCGTGGCGCGCGCGAGCGCCGCCACGACCGCATCGACATGCGAATCGCTGAGATCGGCGCTCATCGGCAGGCTGATGACCCGGCTTGCCAGCGCTTCGCTGACGGGCATCGGCTTCGCATCGCAGAGCTTCTCGTACGCGGGTTGCTGGTGCAGCGGCTTCGGATAATGCACGGCGGTCGGAATGCCCGCCTGCTTCATCTTCTCCTGCACGGCGTCGCGATTCTCAACCAGCACCGTGTACTGCGCCCACACGCTGGTTCGGCCGGGCCGCACCGTCAGCAATTCCGCCCGGGCGCCGCTGGCGCGAATGGCTTCGGCATAGCGATTGCCCAGTTCGATGCGCCGCGCCACTTCCCAATCGAAGCGCCCGAGCTTGGCCAGCAGGATCGCGCATTGCAGCGTATCCATGCGGCCGCCCACGCCAATGCGCGTGTGGTGGTAACGCGCGCTCTGCCCGTGGACGCGAATCTCGGTACAAGCCTGCGCAAGCGTGGAATCGTCGGTAAAGATCGCACCGCCGTCGCCGTAGCAACCCAACGGCTTGCTCGGAAAGAAGCTGGTGCAGCCTACCGCCGACAGCGCACCGCTCTTGCGCCCCTGGTAGGTCGCGCCAAAGCTCTGCGCCGCGTCCTCGATGACTGCAATGTCGCCGCGGCGCGCGGCAATGGCGCTGATCTCGTCCATGTCGGCGGGCTGTCCGTACAGGCTCACCGGCATGATGGCCCGCGTGCGCGGGGTAATGGCCTCGTCCAGCAGGGCGGCGTCGATGTTCGCCGTATCCGCTTCGACGTCGACAAACACCGGCTTGGCGCCCACCAGCGCGATGACTTCGGCCGTTGCGACAAACGTAAACGGCGAAGTGATGACTTCGTCACCGGGCCCGATGTCGAGCGCCATCAGCGCAATCAACAGGGCCTCGGTGCCGCTGGCGACCGAAATGCAGTGCGCACTGTTCACGTAAGCGGCGAGCCGTTGCTCGAGCTCGCCCACTTCCGGACCGAGAATGTACTGGCCGTGGTCGAGCACGGCCTGGATGCGCGTGTTGATTTCGCGGCGGAGCGCCCGGTATTGCGACTTGAGGTCGATGAAGTCGATGGACCTTCCCCTATGCCTGCGCTAGTCGGCCAGCTTGCGGCCGCGCGTTTCGATGATCAAGGGCGCGAACAGCACGCCCAGGAGCGGTGCGAAGCCGATGTAAAAGATCGTCTGCATCGCAGTGCCCTTCGCCGCCGCGGCGCCCACGATGAATGGGCCCACCGAGGCCAGCACCCGGCCGATGTTGTAGCAGAAGCCGGCGCCCGTCGCGCGCAGGCGCGTTGGATACAGCTCCGGCAGGTAATACGGAAACGCGCCGAAGACGCCGAAGACCGGCACGCCGATCGCGAAGAACATGTAGAGCCGTGCCTCGGCCGGCATGTCGAGTCCGAACGTGGCGAGGATCGCCGCCGCGGAGGCGCCGAAATACAGCGCGAACATCGGGCGCCGGCCCAGGTGCTTGGCGAGCGGAATGGTGAGCAGCGTGCCGAGCAGGCCACCGAGGTTGAACGCGACGGTCGCGGTGACTTTCCACTGCTCGACCAGGTGCAGCGTGGCGCTCGAGTCGAGTCCGCGCAGTCCCGCCGCGGTGCGCGCGAGGCCCGCGGCGATGACGGGAATGAAGGCGCTGCAACTCCACCAACCGATCAGCGCAATGATTGCGACGAACATTCCGACCGCGGTATTGCGGCGCAGTGCCGGCGCGAAGATCTCGCGCACCCGCGCACGGTTGCGCTCCTTCACCGCCTGCCAGCGTTCCGGCTCGTGCATGAAGACCCGGAAGATGAAGGCGACGGCGGCGGGCAGCAGGCCGAACAGGAATACATATCGCCACGACTCTTCGGTGTTGTTCGGGAACCAGACGCCCGCGACCTGGTAGTTGAGGAAGGTCGCCAGGAAGAGCCCGAAGGGTGCAGCGGTGTACAACAAGGCGCCGCCTTCGATGCGACGATTCTCGGGCATGACCTCGGCCACCATCGACGCGCCGGCGGCCCACTCGCCACCGATCCCCAGGCTCGCGACCACGCGGAAGATCGCGAGCATCCACAGGTTCGTGGCGGCCGCGCAAGCCGCCGTGCCGACCGCATAGAGCAACATCGTCAGCATCAGCGTGCGCAGCCGTCCGATGCGATCGCAAACCCGGCCGAACAACACGCCGCCCGCGGCCCAGCCGAGCAACAGCAGCGATGTCAGCAGGCCCGTCCAGTGCAAGGTCTGGGCGCGCGCCTCGGGTGATCCGACGGGCAGGTGCAGCAGCGTCGGTATGCAGTTGGGCGCGACGTAGTTGAACAACATGCCGTCGAAGACGTCGAATCCCCAGCCCAGCCATGCGGCCAGCAGCACCATCCATTGGTATCGCGTGATCCCCCACATGCGGGTGCAGCCTACTGGAGCCTGCTGCGATCGTCGAGCCGACGCCGCAGCAGCGCAAGGCGCAGGCGCACGAGCGCGCTGACCACACCGATGGATACGCTGAGCCCGCCCAGGCCGGCAAATGCGAGGCGGCTGAGCATGCCACCGACGGTGTACCAGCTGCGTCCACGATGAAGTTCGGGAGCCACGGCCACCAACATCGCCACCGCTGCAACCAGCAGGTAGGCGGAGAGCCAGAACAGCCTTTCCCACGCGGCCAGGTCGGGATAGGGCCAGGTCGGCGTCGCCGGCGCGGCCGCCGAATCCAGCGGCCGATCATTGCGAGTCCATTTCCACAGCGCCGCCAACACGATGGCCAGGCCCACGACGCTGCTGCCGAGCTGGAGCCACTGATACAAGGGCAAGGGATTCCCGGTGACGTAGGGCCCATCGTCATCAAGGAATGGCAGCATGCGTACGCCACGCCCGTCTTCGTGCGTGAAACCATCCCAGACCAGGTGCGTGAACGCGCCGGCCAGCACGGCGAGCGCCGCGCCCAGCCAGATCCTCCAATCGCGAAGGCGAGCGACGGGATGTTCGGTACGCAGGCGTGCGCGCCACCGGCCCGGCAAAATGGCGCACCACGCGGTCTTGACCAGCAACTGGAACAGCCAATAGGTCGCCAGCCCCAGCGGCAGGCAGAACGTGAACAGCGCCCGGGCGCTGTGCGTCTCGCTGCGATGCAGCGGCACCGGCAACAGGAAACCGAAGTCCGGGACCATGCTGCCGATGATTGCCGCGGAGAAAAGTCCATAGCGCCGCAGCGTACGGTGACACGGCAGTACGGCAGCAACGTGGGAGATCGTGAACGGCATCGATCGAGCGCTAGAACTCGCTGGCGAACGTGGCGCTCGGCGGCCGCGCCGGCGCGGTGGGCACGACGGCGCCGATCGTGCCGGCGTAGACGAAGCCGATCAGGCGCTCATCACTTACACAGCCTAGCCCCGAGGCCACGGCCGGATCGTACGTGCTGGGGCCGGTGAGCCAGATCGCACCGAACCCCTGTGCGTGGAAGGCGTTGAGCAGGTTCATCGCGGCGGCCGCGCCGGACAGCAGTTGCTCGACCTCAGGCACTTTCGGATGGTTTCGAAGCCGCACGCTGACGGCGATGACGATCGGTGCCTGCAGCGGGCGGCTCCGGAGCTTCTGCAGTTCCGCAGCCGTCGCCGCCGGGTCGCGGGCACGCGCGGCGTCCACGAGCAAGTCGNCGAAGCGCGCGCGCGCCGCACCGCGGATCACCCGGAATCGCCACGGCTGCATGCGCCCATGGTCGGGCGCGCGCGTCGCGACATCCAGCGCCAGCCGGAGCTGCGCATCATCCGGACCCGGCTCGGCCAGGCACTGCGCGGGAATCGAACGACGGCTCAACAGGACATCGAGCGCAGTCACGCCGACTCCATCAGCTTCAGAACCTCGGCCGTCTTCTCGCGCATCAACGCTTCGTTGCCGCGTGACTCCACGTTCAGCCGCACCAGCGGCTCGGTGTTCGAGCCGCGCAGGTTCAGGCGCCACTGGTCGAATTCCATCGACAGTCCGTCGGTGAAATCGACGGATCGCGCCGATTTGGCGTAGTGGCCTTGCACGCGCGCGATCACGGCCTTCGAGTCGGAAATCTCGCGATTGATCTCACCGCTGGCGGGGAACAGCCGCTCGCGCGCCCCGACCAGTTCGCCCAGCGTCTTGCCGGAATCGCAGATGACCGAGAGCACCACGAGCCAGGGAATCATGCCGCTGTCGCAGTAGGCAAAGTCGCGGAAATAATGATGTGCGCTCATCTCGCCGCCGTAGACCGCGTCCACTTCGCGCATGCGCTGCTTGATGAACGCGTGGCCGGAGCGGCACATCACCGCCTCGCCGCCATGCTGCTTCACGATGTCGATCGTGTTCCACGTGAGCCGCGGATCGTGCACGATGCGCGCGCCCGGAAAGCGCTTCAGGAACACTTCGGCCAGTAGCCCCACCAGGTAGTAGCCTTCGATGAACTTGCCGTTTTCGTCGAAGAAGAAGCAGCGGTCGAAGTCACCGTCCCAGGCAAGCCCGATATCGGCGCCGCTCTTGCGCATCGCCTCGATCGTGCTGCCGCGGTTCGCCTCGATCATCGGATTCGGCACGCCGTTGGGAAAAGAGCTGTCGGGCTCGTGGTGCACCTTGATGAACTCGAACGGCAGGTGCGGCTCGAGTTGGTCGATCACCAGTCCGGCGCCGCCATTGCCGGCATTCACGACGACTTTCAGGCGCCGAAGCCGTGAACCGGCCACGTAGCTGAGCAGGTGCTCGAGGTACTTCGGCTGGATATCGAGCGTGCGCGTGCTGCCCGGCGTCGCGCTCTTCGCGCCCAGGCGCTTTTCCGAGATCAGTGCGCGCATGTCCATGAGGCCCGTGTCGGCGCTGATCGGACGGCTCCCCTCGCGCACGAACTTCATGCCGTTGTAGTCGGGCGGATTGTGGCTTGCGGTCACCATGACGCCGCCGTCCATCCCTTCGGAGAACGTCGCGAAATACACGCCTTCGGTGCCGCACAGGCCGATATCGGTGACGTTGACGCCCGAATCATTGAGGCCCCGTATCAGGGCCGCCGACAGCGTCTGGCTGGTGGCGCGGATGTCGCGTCCCACGACCACGTTCCGGGGACGCACGAACCCCGCGAACGACTGGCCTATCTTGTAGGCCAGGTCTTCATTGATCTCGGTGGGAATGCGGCCGCGGATGTCATAGGCCTTGAAGCAAGTGAGTGGGTTCATGTCTTCGTGCCCTCTCGCCCATATTGATCTTCGAATCGCACGATGTCGTCCTCGCCGAGGTAGCCGCCCGATTGCACCTCGATGATGTGCAGCGGCACCTTGCCGGGATTTTCGATGCGGTGGCGGACACCGAGCGGGATGAACGTGGACTGGTTTTCCTCGAGCAGGAACACGTCATCGCCGCGCGTGATGCGCGCGGTGCCGGACACCACCACCCAATGCTCGGCGCGGTGGTGGTGCAGCTGCAGCGACAGCACGCCGCCGGGCTTCACCGTCAGGCGCTTGACCTGGAATCGATCGCCGCTCTCGAGGCTGTCGTAGCTGCCCCAGGGACGAAAAACTTCGCGATGCAGGGAATGCTCGTTGCGGCCCGCGCCCTTGATGCGCGCCACCAGCGACTTGACGTCCTGCACGCGTTCGCGCGGCGCCACCAGCACGGCATCTTTCGTCTCGATCACGACATGGTTGTCGAGCCCGACCACCGCCAACAGCCTGCTGCCCGCATAGAGATAGCTATCGTGAGTATCTTCCGCAAGCACGTCGCCGCGCAGCACGTTGCCGTTCGCGTCGCGTTCGCTGGCGTCGTGGAGCGTCGACCAGGAGCCGACGTCGCTCCAGCCCGCGTCGAGCGGAATCACGACGGCCGCGTCGGTTTTCTCCATCACGGCAAAGTCGATCGAATCGCTCCGGCAGGCGGTGAACGCCGCGGAATCGACGCGCGTGAAGTCGAGGTCGCGCTGGGCGGCGCCGTAGGCACGTTCACAGGCGGCGGCGATGTCAGGCGCATGGCGGCGCAACTCCTCGAGGTAGCGGCGGGCGCTGAACACGAACATGCCGCTGTTCCAGTAGTACTCGCCGCTGGCGAGGAATGCCTCGGCCCGCGCGCGCTCGGGCTTTTCGACGAATCGATCGATGCGCCAGCCGCCGCCAGCCGGCAGCGATGCGCCGCGGTGGATGTAACCGTAGCCCGTCTCCGCGGCTTGCGGAACGATGCCGAAAGTCACGAGGCTCCCCGACTGCGCCGCAACGGCGGCCGCCCGCACGGCGGCCCTGAAAGCGTCGACGTCGCGGATCACGTGGTCGGCGGGCAGCACCAGCAGCAGCGCCTCGCCGTTGCCCGCGGCCTCGGCAGCGAGCGCGGCCAGCGCGATCGCGGGCGCCGTGTTCCGGCCCACCGGTTCGAGCACGACGCCCTGGGCGACACAGCCGATTGCGCGCAACTGCTCTGCGACCAGGAAGCGGTGCGCTTCATTGCAGATGACGATCGGAGCCGCAGCCTCGAGGCCCGCCAGCCGGCGCATCGTGTCCTGCAACATCGTGTGTTGGCCCAACAGTGGCAGCAGCTGCTTCGGATGCAACTCCCGTGACAGCGGCCACAGCCGTGTTCCCGAACCACCCGAGAGCACGACGGGAATCAGCGCAGCCGATGTCATCGTCGATTCAATCCGCGACGGCCGTCTTGCCGCGGCCGACGCCGTAGTATTCGAATCCCAGGCGAGCCAGCAAGGCCGGGTCGTACAGGTTGCGGCCGTCGAAGATGCGCGGCGCCGCCAGCAGCTCGTTGAGCCGATCAAAATCGGGGCTGCGGAATTCCTGCCACTCGGTGACGATCAGCAGCGCATCAGCGCCCTTGACGGTTTCGTAGGCATCGCGACAGACCTTGAATTTCGCGTTGTCCTTGTAGAGGCGCGCCGCTTCCGGCATCGCGATCGGATCGTAGGCGCTGACGCTCGCGCCACCGGCGATGAGCTCATCGATGATGACGCGGCTCGGCGCCTCGCGCATGTCGTCGGTATTGGGCTTGAAAGCCAGCCCCCACAAGGCGAGCTTGCGGCCGGCGACCGAACCACCCAGCACCTGGCGGAGCTTGCGCACCAGCAGCGATTTCTGCCGGTCATTGACCGCTTCGACGGCGTGCAGGATTTCGGTGCCGTAGCCGACGTCGCGCGCCGAGCGGATCAGCGCCTTCACGTCCTTCGGGAAACACGAGCCGCCGTAGCCGGTGCCCGGGTAGATGAAGCCATAGCCAATGCGCGGATCGGAACCGATGCCGACGCGCACCTGCTCGATGTCGGCGCCCACGCGCTCGGCGATGTTCGCGAGCTCGTTCATGAAGCTGATCTTCGTCGCCAGCATCGCATTGGCGGCGTACTTGGTCAGCTCCGCGGAACGGATGTCCATGACCAGCAATCGATCATGGTTTCGGGTGAACGGATCGTACAGCGCGCGCAGCAGTTCGGTCGTGCGCGGGTTGTCCGTGCCGACGACGACGCGGTCGGGCTTCATGAAGTCCGCGATGGCCGCGCCTTCCTTGAGGAATTCCGGGTTGGAGACCACGTCGAACTCGACCTTCGACTTCCGCTTCGCGAGGGCTTCATTGACGCGATCGCGCACCTTGTCGGCGGTGCCGACCGGCACGGTCGACTTCGTGACGACGACCGCGTAGCGCTCCAGCTTTTCACCGATGGCCTGGGCCACGCTCAGCACATGGCGCAGGTCCGCGGAACCATCCTCGTCGGGGGGTGTGCCCACGGCGATCAACTGGAACAGGCCGTGGTTGACGCCGCGCGCGGCGTCGGTCGTGAACTCGAGCCGGCCGCTTTCGCGATTGCGCAGGATCAGCGCGTCCAGGCCGGGCTCGTGGATCGGTATTTCGCCCTCGTTCAGCCGGGCTACTTTCTTTTCGTCGATATCCACGCAGATCACGTGGTTGCCGGCCTCGGCGAGGCAAGCGCCGGTGACCAGTCCGACATACCCGGAACCGAATATCGTGACTTTCATTAACTTAAGTTCCTGACCCTATTGGGAAAGCAGTCAAGCGTAGCGGATGGCCGTCACGAAGACAAAGTCGTGATCGTCAGTTCCAGGCGCCGATTCAGGTCGCGCCCTTCGGGCGTGTTGGGCGCGGGCAGCGGGGCGCTTTCGCCGCCGCCGCGGGCGATCATCCGCTCCGCTTCCACTCCCTGGCTGCGCAGGTATTCGAGGACCGCGGCGGCCCTCGCCTGCGATTGCTGCTGGTTGAAATCGCTGCTGCCGATTGCGTCCGTGTAGACGGCGATGACGAGCTGCGTGTGCCTGTAGTCCTTGAGCGAATGTGCCACGGCATCGAGCATCTCGATGCCGGCGGGCAGCAAGTCGGTGCGATCGGCGGCAAATGCGAGGCGAACCGGAAAATCGAGCGTCACGCTGTCGCTGGCGTGGACGACCGTCGCCGCGGTCGTCGCCATTGATTCGCGCAGTTCGGCCTCCTGGCTGGCCAGGCGCGAAGGCCCGGCGGCCGGCTCGTCGGCCAACCCCGGGCTTGCCGCAGCCGCCATCGCCAGTGCGCAGAGTGCCGCCAGTCGAAAACGGGTGCTCATTGGAGGTGCCGTCAACCCTTGGCGGAAAGCAGTCATTGTGCAACGAATCCCCGCTCGGCGGGTGGGATCTCGACGTAAAATCGATCGGATCTTTGGCCCCACGCAAGGAGCGGCCTTGAGCAAGACGGCGTTGATCACGGGGATCACGGGACAGGACGGCGCCTACCTGGCGGAGTTGCTGCTCGGAAAGGGCTATGAGGTGCACGGCATCAAGCGCCGCGCGTCGAGCTTCAACACCGACCGCATCGACCATCTGTACCAGGACCCGCATGAGAGCGACGTGAGGCTGCGCCTGCACTACGGCGACCTGACCGACTCGACGAACCTGATCCGCATCGTCCAGCAGGTGCAACCCGACGAGATCTACAACCTCGCGGCGCAGAGCCATGTGGCCGTGTCGTTCGAGACCCCGGAGTACACCGGCAACGCCGACGCGCTCGGAGCGCTCCGCCTGCTCGAGGCGATCCGCATCCTGGGCCTGGCGAAGAAGACGCGCTTCTACCAGGCCTCGACCTCCGAGATGTTCGGCAAGGTACGGGAAATCCCCCAGCGCGAAACGACGCCGTTCTACCCGCGCTCGCCGTACGGCGCGGCCAAGGTCTATGCGTACTGGATCACGGTCAATTACCGCGAGGCCTACGGCCTGTACGCGTGCAACGGCATCCTGTTCAACCACGAGTCGCCGATTCGCGGCGAAACCTTCGTCACGCGCAAGATCACGCGCGCGCTGTCGCGCATCTCCGCCGGACTCGAGGACTGCCTGTACCTGGGCAACATGGACTCGCTCCGCGACTGGGGACACGCGCGCGATTTCGTCGTGGCGCAATGGCTGATGCTGCAGCAGCAGGAGGCCGAAGATTTCGTCATCGCGACCGGCGAACAGCACACGGTGCGCGAATTCGTCACGCTCGCCGCGACGCACGTGGGCATGAAGCTCGAATGGCGCGGCAAGGGCGTCGACGAGGTTGGAGTCGATGCCGCGACCGGCCGAACGGTCGTCAAGGTCGATGCGCGTTATTTCCGCCCCACGGAAGTCGAGACGCTGCTGGGCGATCCGTCCAAGGCCAGGGCCAGGCTGGACTGGCGCGCGACGACCAGTTTCCCGGAGCTGGTCGAAGAGATGATGCTCGCGGACATCGAGCACGCGAAGCGCGATGCGCTCGTCGCGCGTGAAGGCTTCAAGACCTTCCGGCGCATTGAATGAACCGCATCGAATGAACCCGCATCGAATGAACAAGGACTCGCGCATCCATGTGGCGGGACACCTCGGGCTGGTCGGCTCGGCCGTCGTGCGCAGGCTCCGTGCGCTGGGCTACGACAACCTGCTGCTCGCGACGCGCGCCGAACTCGACCTGACGCGGCAGGCCGCCGTCGAGCAGTGGTACGCGGCCAATCGTCCGGAAGTCGTCATCATGGCCGCGGCGCATGTCGGCGGCATCCATGCCAACGACACGTATCCGGCCGAGTTCATCCGCGACAACCTCGAGGTGCAGAACAACGTCATCGACGCGGCGTACCGGCACGGCGCACGCAAGCTGACCTTCCTCGGCTCGAGCTGCATCTATCCGAAACTGGCGCCGCAGCCGCTGAACGAGGACAGCCTGCTGACGGGCCCGCTCGAGCCCACGAACGAGTGGTACGCGATCGCGAAGATCGCCGGCATCAAGATGTGCCAGGCCTATCGCCGCCAGTACGACTTCGACGCGATCTCGCTGATGCCGACCAACCTGTACGGCCCCGGCGACAACTTCAGCCTCGAGAACTCGCACGTGTTGCCGGCGCTGATGGCGAAATTCCATGCCGCGAAACAGGCGGGACAATCCTCGGTCACGGTCTGGGGCACCGGCACACCGCGCCGTGAATTCCTGTATGTCGATGACCTCGCCGATGCCGTCGTGTTCCTGACGTGCAACTATTCCGACGCAGGCGTCATCAACGTCGGCACCGGAACCGACATCACGATTCGCGAACTGGCGCAGCGGGTCGGCAAGGTCGTGGGCTTTCGCGGCGAACTGGTCTTCGATGCCTCGCGCCCCGACGGCACGCCGCGCAAGCTCCTCGACGTCGCTCGCCTGAATGCGCTGGGGTGGCGCGCGAAAACGGACCTCGAAGCGGGATTGCGCGCGACCTACGACTGGTTCTGCGCGCACGAATCGCAGCTGCGGCGCTAGCGCCGCGCGCCAGCCCGTCAGGGCAACAAGATCGTCGAGCCCATCGTCGAGCGCGATTCCAGCGCAACGTGCGCGGCGGCGGCGTCTCGCAGGGCCAGGCGCTGGCCGATCAGCACTCGAATGCCGCCCCGCCTCACCATCCCGAACAATTCGCGCGCTGCCTGGCGCCGCACCGCGACCGTGTCGACGTAGTGCGCAACGGTCGGACGCGTCAGGAACAACGAGCCGCGCCGCATCAGCTCGAGCGGCGCGACCGGCGGCACCGCACCCGAGGCGTTGCCGAAGCTGACCATCAGGTGGCAGGGCTTGAGGCTGTCGAGTCCGGCCACGAAGGTATCCTTGCCGACGCCGTCGTAGACCACGTCGACGCCCTTGCCCTTCGTATGCGCGCGCACTTTCGCGGCCAGGCCTTCGTAGCCGACGATCACGTAGCGGCAGCCGTTGCGCTTCGCCAGCGCCACCTTCGCTTCGCTCCCGACGACTCCGATGACCGTCGCGCCGAGCGCGCGCGCCCATTGGCACAGGATCAATCCCACGCCGCCCGCCGCGGCGGTGACGAGCACGACGTCGCCGCGCTTGACGCGATACGCGCGCCGCAGCAGCGCCCAGGCCGTCAGCCCCTTGAGGATCACGGCGGCNGCCTGCTCATCGGAGATATCGCGCGGGAGCTTCACCAGTTCATCGGCTTCGATGACACGCTGCTCGGCGTATGAACCATTGCGCGCGCCCGAATAGGCGACGCGATCGCCGACCTTGAAGCCGCGCACGCCCTTGCCCACCGATTCGATGACGCCCGCGCCTTCGCTGCCGAGCCCGGTCGGCAGCGTGCTGGGGTACAGGCCGGTGCGCACGTAGATGTCAAAGTAGTTCACGCCGATCGCCGTTTGGCGCAGCAGCACTTCGCCCGGTCCCGGCGCGGGCACGGGATGATCCTCCCACCTCATCTTGTCGGCGCCGCCGTGTTCGTACAGCCGGATTGCCTTGGACATGGCCTCTTCCCCTAAGCCCTTTGGGTCAAATTCATTCGAAGCCGCGCACGCGCTTGCTGCGCAGGCTTTCCTTCGCGCGCTGCAGGCGGGTCAGCAGGTCCGGGCCCTGCCGCAGTGCGACGCCGACCACCAGCGTGTCGACGACCGTCAGTTGCGCGAGCCGCGTCGTCATCGGTGTATAGATATCGGTATCTTCGTCGATGAGCAACTCCAGCGCGACCGTGCAGCGCGCGGCCAGCGGCGCACCGAGCGCCGTGATGCCGATGACATCGGCGCCCGATTCGCGCGCGAGATCGACGCTCGAGATCAGGTCGACGGTGCGGCCGCTGGCCGAAAACGCCAGCACGACATCGCCGGGCCGCAGCATCGTGGCCGCCATGCCGTGCACGTGCGCATCGGAATAGGCGACGGACGGAAACCCGAGGCGGAACAGCTTGTGCTGGGCGTCGGCGGCGACGATGCCGGAACTGCCGAGTCCGTAGCACTCGACCCGCCGCGCGGCGCACAGCAGCGCGATCGCCTGTTCGAGCCGCGCCGGATCGAGCTGGCTGCGCACCTGCAGCAGCGTGCGCGCGGCCTTGCCGAACACTTTCGCGGTCATCTCGGCCACCGAGTCGTTCGGCGCGACGTCGGAGTGCATGAACAACTGGCCGCTCGCAAGGCTCTGCGCCAGGCGCAGCTTGAAATCGGCGAAGCCGTTGCAGCCGAGCGAACGGCAGCAACGGATCACGGTCGGCTCGCTGACCTGCGCCTGGCTGGCGACAGCGGCCAGCGACAACTGCAGCAGCTCGTGCGGACGCTCGAGCACCAGGTCGGCGACGCGACGTTCGGCGGCCGGCAGCCGCTCGCGCGCGCCCATCAGGAATTTCAGCCAGCCGCCCTCGTTCACGGCGGGCGCGACATTGCGTACCGGGGCGTTCATGACGTTTTCGCCGGCGATGGGTCGGGGCACCA
>JGI24770J26754_10002081_pt1 | contig 13911 bp, 10 predicted proteins | sample LakOneMetagenome_FD_26754 | JGI IMG/M metagenome (IMG submission 26754) | reverse complement strand
TCACGCTGGGCAATCAAATCAAACCTTTGGGGCAAAGCGCGGATTTTCGTCCGCAGCGTTCGTTTGCATTTTCAGCCTCTACGCTCAACAAGCTGGGTGTGCAGGGTGAGGTGATTCGGCCGGTTGGTCCGGCGCTGCTGAACGAGTTGGGCCGCATCATCTACCTTGGCCCCGTGCGCCGCTTGGCCCAGCGTGACTATGTATGGGCAGGGCGTACGCCTGCCCATATCGGTGACGACGGCGCCAAAGCCGTGGATGCGTTGATTGCCAGCGGTGTAGCGTGCCAGCAGGCCAATAGGCGTAGTCAAGCCTTGCCAACGGAAGCCTATCTCTTTGAGCAAACGGTTCATTGGCTGAAGGAGATGAATCTGGCGCACGGTCTTTCCATCCGAGCCCTTGGCAATTCAGCGCGTCATGAGTTGCTGGTGGAAACCGATGGCCAGGCCAGTAACCTCAAAGACGTTGGAGTTGGAGTGTCGCAGGTGCTTCCTGTCATTGTGGCCGCCCTGTTCGCACAGCCCGGCCATATCGTGATCGTCGAAGAGCCGGAAAGCCATCTACACCCTCTGGCACAGAGCAAGCTGGCTGAATTGCTGGCTAAGGTTAGCAAGGAGCGCAACGTTCAGTTCATCGTCGAGACGCATTCAGAACATTTGTTCCGCCGCATGCAGACCTTGATTGCCCGCGAAGAAGTGTCCGTTGCTGACGCCGCCATGTATTTCGTTGAACGTGATGGCAGAAATGCCAACCTTCTGCCTTTGGAAGTTGATGATCTTGGGCGGGTAAAAAACTGGCCCAAGCATTTTTTTGGAGACACCTTGGGGGAGACTCGCGAGCAAACGGCGCTAGCCATCAAACGAGCGAAAGAGTTGAGAGCAAAAGATGGCGATGTTCCTAATTGATACCAACGTGATGCTCGCCGCCAGTGCGATTTCCGAGCTGTCCAACGTCGCTACACGCGCCATGCCGCGCGAGATTGAATTGCGTGAGTCGGTCTACGAGTGGCTGGTGCAGTTCGATCAGTCGGACGACCATATGGTGCTGGATGACGCCGGGTTGGTGCTGGCGGAGTACGAGCGCAACATGCCGTACAACTGGCAGGAACAGGAATACGGGCTGCAGGTGTTGCAGAGCAAGCGAGATCGGATGCAGGTCGATGATGTGCCAATCGACACGTTCGAAGGCAATGGGGAACATATCGCCGTATTGGCAGCTGAACATGAAGCCATCGTCACCGACCGTGAGGATCGCAAGTGGGTTGCTTGTGCATTGGCCGCGATGATTATGTTCGAAGAATCACCTCCTATCGTCTACGGTGCGGAAACTGACTGGCATATCGCAAGAACGCAATTGGAGGAATTCGGAATTTTCTTTCTGCCCTTGCTGCCTGCTGCGTGGTATCAGGACAGGGTTGGGTGCCTATGACGACCGACTTCTTCCGCTTCCCTACCACTCCGCACCTCGCGTGGCTGGCCAAAGACGGCATGCCACGCGATGACAAGGTGTTGTCGCCCGCAGAAGCGCAGGTGCTGTTGTCCGGCGATGTGGTCGTGGAGGAGAAGCTCGACGGTGCGAACCTCGGCCTGTCTCTATCACCCGACGGCACCGTGCTTGCTCAGAATCGCGGCCAGTATCTGGGCGAGCCCTATGTTGGTCAGTTTGCGCGTTTACCCGCCTGGCTGGCGCAGCACAAATCCAGCTTGCTTGCCGTGCTGCGTCCTGAGTTGATGCTGTTCGGCGAATGGTGCGCCGCACGCCATTCACTGGATTACGACACGTTGCCCGACTGGTTTCTGTTGTTCGATGTCTATGACCGCAGCAAGAGGCGTTTTTGGAGCACCTCCCGGCGCAACGCGCTGGCCTCAGAAGTCGGATTGTTCACTGTGCCGCGGATATTGAGTGGCCGCACCACCCTGGCGGCGCTGAAGCAATTGGTTATGGATACAGCCAGTCACTATCGCGCCGAGCTGCCGCTGGAAGGTGTGGTGGTACGGCGCGAATCAGCCGACTGGTGCGAGGCGCGTGCCAAGTTGGTGCGCCCGGATTTCGCCCAAGCGATCGACACCCATTGGCGCAAGCGCGCCATCGAGTGGAACCGGGTAGATTGGACGCGGACATGAATCCTCTGCAACGCACCATCATCGAAAAAGCCGGCCACGACAACGGCTTCGAGCACGTGCTGTCATCCGCTGGCGATGCGGTCATACTGGCTTCGGCTCGTCATCGAAGCCAGGCGGCGGTGACAGCATTGGTCGGAGGCTTCGAGGTGCGCTTTCAACCAGCCACGCCCGCGCTGCTGCCGGAGTTGTTGCGCAGCTTCCAACCTTGGGTCGGAGCCGATGACGTGTTTTTTGTGCCGACTCTGCCAGATTTGGCGGCTCTCTTGCGTCGCACGGCCAGCCTGTCGCAGGCCTTGCCGAATCAGGCCGTGCGCGACTACCACGTGGCCGTGGTGCAAGCTGTCGAGACGATGTCTGCCGAAGCCCGGGGCACGGAAGTCGAACGCCTGGTGCGTCAGCGTGTGGGGCAGGCGCGTTACCGCGATGCCTTGCTGACCTACTGGGGCGGTTCCTGCGCAGTGACTGGCGTCGCGGTGACTGAAGCCCTGCGTGCCAGCCATGCCAAACCCTGGGCCGAATGTGCCGACGATGCCGAGCGGTTGGATGCCTTCAACGGCTTTCTGCTGGTGGCCAATCTCGATGCGCTGTTCGATCGCTTTCTGATCAGCTTCGACGATGCCGGGCATCTGCTGACCAGCACCCGCCTGTCCCAAAGCGATCTACCTGGGCTTGGCATTCATTCGGGAATGACGTTGCGCTGGCTGGCCAGCGAGCACCGGCATTATTTACAGTGGCACCGCGAGCGCTTCCTGCTCGGTGCCTGATCGAAGGAAAAACATGGCCAAGGCCGAAGCAAGCGTTGAAGAACTGGTATCAATGATCGAGCGGGGCGAACTGCGCTTGCCAGAGATGCAGCGCCAGTATGTGTGGCGCTCCACGCGAGTGCGCGATCTGCTGGATTCGCTGTATCGCGGCTACCCATCGGGCGCAATCCTGCTTTGGGAAACGGATGAAGCTGTGCCGCTGCAGGATTTCGCGGTCAGCCAGAGCACGAATCCTTACCAGAGCACGCGGCTTCTGCTGGATGGTCAGCAGCGTCTGACATCGCTCTCTGCCGTTATTCGCGGCGAGCCAGTATCGGTGCGCGGCCGTCGTCGGCCTATCGACTTGCTGTTCAACTTGGAGCATCCCGACCAGTTGGCGGTCGTGACCGAAGTGGAAGAGAACGGCGACGATGAGGACGATGCCGACGACGATAGCGAACTGATTGGCGATGAGACGGACTCGACCGAGGACGAACTGCTCAAGCGCTTCAACAAGATGACTTTCGTTGTGGCCACGAGGAAGCTGGAGCAGTTGCCGCATTGGGTGAAAGTGTCGGAAGTGTTCAAGACCGACAACGATGCGCCTTTCCTCAAACGTGCCGGTATCAGTGGTTTTGACGATCCGCGGTACGAGAAGTACAGCCAGCGCCTGGCCCGGTTACGTGGCATCCGCAAGTACGTTTATCGGATGGACGTGCTGGAACGCACGCTTTCCTACGATGAAGTCACGGAAATCTTCGTCCGGGTCAATTCACTGGGCGCCAAGCTGCGCAGTTCCGACTTGGCTCTGGCTCAGATCACCGCCAAGTGGCGGCACTCGCTGCAGACGTTCCAGGATTTCCAGAAGGCATGCGCCAAGACGGGCTTTGACCTTGATCTCGGTTTGCACTTGAAGAATCTGATGGCGTTTGCCACCGGTCAATCACGTTTCCAGATCGTGGGTAGCCTGAATGTGGAGAAGCTGCAGAAGGCATGGAAAGAAGCCTGCGATGGCATGGAATTCGCGCTCAACTTCCTGCGCAGCAATCTTGGCATCGATAGCCCGGCACTGTTGTCGTCGCCTTTCCTGCTGGTAGTGCTGGCGTATTTCGGGCATAGCCGCAACTATGCGCTGAGCAACGATGAGGCCCGCCAACTGCGCTACTGGGCGCTGATGGCCAATGCCAAAGGCCGCTTCTCCCGAGGCTCCAGCGAAACCATTCTGGATCAGGATTTGGCAAGTATTCGTCAGGGCGGAGCGGTGAGCGAGCTGATCGACCGACTACGCCTGCAGTTCGGCCGCCTGGACATTACCGCGGAGGAGTTGGAAGGCCGCAACCAGCGCAGCGCGCTGTTCAAGACCATGTTCCTGGCTTTCCGCGCTGCCGGTACGAAAGATTGGCGCAGCCATCTGGCCATTGCTCTGGATCATTCGGGCGTCCAGCATCGCTTGCAGTTCCATCACATCTTTCCCAAAGCCGTACTGAAGACCAGCTTCACTGCCCGCGAGGCGGATGACATCGCCAATCTGGCCTTCATCGGCGGCAAGACGAATCGCGCGATCAGCGACAAGGCCCCGGCGGTTTACCTGCCCCCGCTGGTGGACCAGCTTGGCGAGCCAGCGTTCGCAGCACAGTGCATCCCGGTTGAGGCATCGCTGCTGGAAGTGGAAAGCTACAAGGCTTTCTTGCTTGAGCGACGCAAGAGGATTGCAACGGCGCTGAACACGTTTGTTGGGCCTGCAGATTGAGCCGATGGACGGGTGTGTATGTAGCCAGGGGGCTCATACTGCCTGACCTAGCTACCGAGGTAGATGGCAGTGATTTGAACGCGCTCGTGTCCCAACTCACGGCTGATGATCTGACGAGCATGGCGGTCTTCTATGCGCTGCGTTGTACTTAACTCCGTGGCTAATGGTCCACCTGCCGCTGGCGGCGGCCTCCCCGTCAACGTCTCATAACGGCTTTGCGCGTACTGATGGCGAAGGCCATGCATATGACTCAGACCTGCCGCCTTGCATTGTCCATCGTAGACGTGCCGCTGCTGGATGTAGGTCTTGTTTGCCGGGATCAGTGATCCTGTGCCCGCCAGGCGGTGTGCTGCGTGGAGCGCGTCGCGTTGCTCTGTCGTGGTGATGGGCACAGTTCGCTCCCGACCGCCCTTGGTCCACGATCCCTTGAGGGCGATGTGGTCGCCCCGATCTGCGTAACTGGGCTGGAACTTGATCGCTTCCTCCCGACGTAATCCGAAGGCGGCCTGTAGCTGAAGGCTCATGCGCACGTGGACATCGGTAATCTGTTCAAGGCCTGTGCCCAGTTCTCTGGCCTTGCTGACGTTGGTCACATAGCGGCGCTCGGCCACGCCAAGCTGCATGTTGTCCGCCGGCAAGATGCCCGACTTGCCGATCTTCTCGACCCACCAGCGCAGATGAGAAAGCCGATTCTTGATGGTGCCGGATGACAAGCCTTCGCCTTGCCAGCGATCCAGCAGCGCCTGGACGTGCTTGCCCTTGAGCGATGATGCTTTCATCTGCCGGAAACCGGCCTCACGTAGTTGCCGCGCGGCCAGCGACAGCGAACGCATCCGGTCGGCCTGTGTGTTGTGGCTGCCGTCACGGTTGCGCTGGCAAAGCTGCCGCAGGGTGTAGGTCAAGTCGTCCATCGTCCGGTCTCCAAGCAAAGCGCCGTACTGCGTTGTCCTGAAATTCAGTGGTTAGTGTTGGTGCCAGCTCGCCAAGGCGAGATCCCGTGAGGGCAAGGGCATGGTGTTCAGGAGACACCAGAGCCTCGAATGAGGCGTCCGTCTTGCTTCCTGCTGGAAGCCCGGACGGAGGTACTACAAGACGAAAGTGATGCGAACGTGGACGAGTCCTCCTATGAAGTGAGTGGGATGAGAAATGCAGCGGCAGCCCTGTACGTTGCGCACAGGCAATTGCCGCAAAGGACAGTGCGCCAGGCGGCGGAGTAGGGATGAGATCAAACAGACGAAGAAGGCTCCGCCCTTGGGTAGGGCCGGTATGCGGTCGGAGCCTGGGCATACCTGGGGTGGTTCCGCCCTGAGGGGCCAGCGCTTGCAGGAACCTGCGCTGTCAGGGGTGCCGATGTACGAAGCCCATCGGTCTTGGCAACTGCCCGGTCAGTGTAGGGCGGCCATCATCATGTCTGCCGCACGCAATAGGATTCGGCATTCGCCCGCATTGTTGCTGGCGTGGGCGGGGTCGTCACTGCGGCTGGCAGTGACGACCCATTTCGCGGCAGCATTTGCTACGCAGGACGCGGTTGCCATCCCCTGGCCTGCATTGCCTGTGCCGCGATGTCTCCAGCGTTCGTCGAGGCGTTCAGCATCTTGCGGATGTTGGCGATGTGCGCCAGGGCAGTTTCACGCGATGCCGGTGGCGCAGTGGGTTCCGGGCGGGTTTCGGTGCGTGGTGCACCAGCAGGCCGATTTTTGGCAGGCTGGTTCGCGGCAGACATCTCCTTACGACCTGCCCACAGGCGGAATTCGCCCGCAAAGACGCGCTTCACCAAGGCGAAGAAGTAGGCCACGATATTGCGCACGGTGCCGCTCTGGCTGCGTGCCTGCAACTCGTCGAGTACTTCCTGGCGATGCTGGGGCGGCAGCCGCCGTAAGGCGGCCTGCACGTCCTTTTGCTGATCGGCCTGGGCATTGCTCAGGCAAGGCGGCAAGCTCACCGACTGCGATGCTGAATCGCCGTTGCCTTCGCGCGCGCGGTACGTACGTTCTTTTTTATACATATACGTCTTATACGTACTGCCCTGCTCAGCCGTCATGTGGCGAGCGTGTCCGGTCTGTTGCGGAACAAGCGTGCTGCCAGCGGAATCACCAGACAATGGCAGTGGGTCGGCTGCCTCGTTCGCCTGCGACGGCGGCGTAGGGGGCAAATCATCGTCATCGTGACGCTGATCGTGGGCCACCATGGAGGCGGCTTCAGGTGCCTGCGCGAGCGTTGCCTGAATGTGGACGGCCACCCGATCTACCTGGTTGTTTTCGTGGCCGATGGAGGCTTGCAGAAGCGCGGGCAGACTGGCATCGAGCGCGCAGGCCTGCTGGAAGTGCAGGGCGCTTTCTTGAACCTGATACAGCTCGCTGAGCACATGGCCGGTCAGAGGATCGCGCTGCTGGCCCACCAGACTGATCCACCCCGTCAGCCGAAGCACGACGAGAACGCGCCGGGCCGTCTCGTACCCGGCCCGCTGCCCCAGCGGGGTGGAGGTGAGATAGCGGCGCAACTGCCCCAGATTCGCCAGCGGACTGATGCCCTCGGCAGAGCGCAGCATGCGCAGGACCTGCCAGCCATTGCGCTCCAATGGCGTGAGGCGGGCATCGAGCATGAGCGAGGCCGGCGTAGTGAACAGGGCGTCTTGCCCCAGCGGATTGTGGCGGTTGTGATGGTCTGCCATGGGAGTTCTCCAAGGTCTGGGCCACAGCGGCCCGTTACCCTGCATCTCATCGCGTACCGTTCAAGGCGTCAGCCAACAATGCGGTCTGCGCCATAACCGATTTATCCGGCTGGGCGCGGCGCTGGCACCGGTAGCCGGACTGATCTATCATCCCGATACCCCCATGGGGGTACAACTGGGGGTACTTCCAGCGATTCCCGCAAAGGCCGTGGCCCGATTTCCCCGCGAAACCTAGCATTCACGGCCCTTTGCCGACCGATCAACGTTTAAACGTGTGATCAACGTCTGATCACACCTGCTGCGCTCGCCAATCCGGGTGCACGCGAGGTGCTCGCTCCCTCATGGACTTCGTGTCCACGTCGGTCGCTGCGCGCCTGCGCGCATCCCGGCTTGGCTTCGCTCGCAACGGTGCGATCCCGCGCTTCGCCAATTCCAGCGCGTTGTTCTGGCTCATCGCCGCGCGCTGCATGCTCCCGATCCGACTTCGCGCATGGGACACTAGGCCATGCGCCCGCAACATGCTGCCGACCTTCTTCGCAACAGCGATGCGCTGTTGCGGGCTGATCGCTACCGCGATGCGCTTGGCTGCACGTTGCAGGTTTTCGAATCCGCGGATCGATATCCGGAACTGCTGATCCCGTTGTGCCAGCGGTTGCGGCGTTTCAACGAGTCCGGGCGTGCGCTGGCGCTGATCGCAGGCGCCGATCCGGGGCGGTTTCCGTCCGCCACCGAGCGCACCGAACTGGCGTCGCTGGCCAGCCGCTGCGGCGACCAGGCGTTGGCGGAGGCGTGGATCGAACATGCGGTACGCGCCGATCCGACGCATGCGCCGGCGCAATACATGCGCGGGGTGATCGCGATGTTCCGCGGCGACATGCCGCAGGCGCGGTTCGCGCTGTCGGCCTGCCTCGCGATCGCGCCGGATTTCGCGCAGGCGCATTGGGTGCTGTCGACGCTGCCGGATGACGCCAATGCGGGCGATGCCGACGTTGCCGCACGCATCCGCGCCAGCCTCGCGCGCGTGACGCCCGGCAGCGTGGCCGAGGCCTACCTGTGGTTCGCGCTGCACAACGCTTTGCATGCGCTCGGCAATTACGACGAGGCCTGGGACGCGCTGGTGCGCGGGCATGCACTGCGGCGCGTGCAGGTGCCGTACGACGAGCGCGCGGCCGCGGTGCTGTTTTCCGCGCTCGAATCGCGCTACACGCCCGGATTCCTGCAGCCGGTCGATGGTGTTGCGGGCGAGTACACGCCGATCTTCATCATCGGCATGCACCGTTCCGGCACCACCCTGCTCGAACGCATCCTCGGCGGACATCCGCTGGTGGCGGATGGCGGCGAAAGCTATGCCTTCACCGCACGGCTGGATTTCGCCGCGGACCACAAGACCGCGGATGCGCTGGACGCGACCACGCTCGAGCGCATCGCCGGCGCGGATTTCGCGGCGATCGGTACCGGTTTCCTCGAAGCCTCGCGCTGGCGTGCGCGCGGCAAGCCGTTCCTGACCGAAAAGCTGCCGATGAACCTGCTCAACGCCGGCTTGATCGCGAAGGCGCTGCCGCAGGCGAAGCTGATCCGCGTGGTGCGCGATCCGACGGACACCTGCTTCTCCAACCTGCGCACCTGGTTCGGCGGCGTCGCTGCGTATTCGCACGATCCACTGCAGGTCGCCGGGTATTTCCTGCGCTGCGAACGCCTGGCACAGCATCTGCACCAAGCGATGCCGGGGCGCATCCTCGACGTGCCCTACGACGATCTTGTCGACGACACCGAGGCGACGCTGCGAAGGGTCTTCGCGTTTTGCGGCCTGCCGTTCGCGCCAGAAGCGCTGGACGTCGGTCGTGCATCCGGCGACGTGTCCACCGCGAGCACGGTGAGCGCGCGCGCAGGCATCCTGCGCAACCGCGGCGGCGCGTGGAAGCCCTATGCCCGCCAGTTGCGGCCGATGCGCGAGGCGCTCGAAGCATCCATGCCCAATATTTGAAGGCCGCAAACGAAAACTTCCCCTTGCGGGGAAGTCTTCGGCTCGTGCGACGGGGGAGGGTGGATCAGAGCGGGCTGCCGCCGAGCTTCCAGGTGAATTGGAGGAAGTAGCTGCGCCCGACCGAATCGAACCACGAGATGTCGTAGTACGGGTAATCGACCGAGGTCTTGTCCCTGGGCGGCATCTTGTCGAACAGGTTGTCCACCGCCAGCGACAACTGCATGCGATCGTTGATCCGGTACTGCAGCGAGGCGTTGTAGAGCATGGTCGGATCGATCCATGGGCTGTTCGTGGATGTCCCCGGGACGAATTCATTGTCGTAGGATTCCAGCGAGGGCAGGCGACCGATCCGCTGCGCGTGCAGGGTCGCCGACCATGCATTCCTTTCCCACGACACCGTGGCGGTGCTCTTGGTCTTGGGCACGTCCCAGAAGTTGCTGTTCACCGCGAGATGGTCTTCCAGCGGGCCGCCATCGAACTGGCGGCTGTCGTGGCGGGTGAACAAGGTGTGGGTCAGGCCGAAACGCCAGGTGCCGATGGACGTATCCCAGCGGTAATGCGCGGCGAAGTCGTAGCCGGCGACGCGTTGCTGGGCGATGTTGATCGGCTGGTAGAACACGCCGAGCAGGTTGCCGTCGGCGTCGCGCATCACGCGCGGGACCGCGTCGAGGCATTCGGCCGAACCCGGATCGACCGGATTGCCCTGCACGTCCTGGCCCAGGATGCAGTTGGCCTCCATCTGCAGGATCCGATCCACGTCCATGTCCTGGATCTGGTTCGACACCTTGATGTTGAAGTAGTCGACCGAGAGGTCGAAGTTCGCGGACGGCGACCACACGAAGCCCGCGGTCAGCGACTTGCTGGTTTCGTAATCGAGGTCACGATCGCCGGCGCGGGTATTGCGCACGCGCTCGCGATAGCCGAGGGAACGGCAGGCGTCATAGCTGATGGTGGTGGCGTCGGGATCGTTGCGGCAGCCGAGGTAGTCGACTTCGCGCGTGCGGAAGTAATCGTTGCCGGCGAACAGGTAATGCAGGTCCGGCGCGCGGAAGCCGGTGCCGTAGGAACCGCGGACCAGCAGGCTGTCCAGCGGACGCCATTCCAGGCCGAGGCTGTAGGTGAACTTGCCGGGCGATTTCCCCGCGTAGCTGTACTGGTCGTAGCGGCCGGCCACGCTCATGGTCAGCGGTTCGAACACCGGGACGCGGAATTCGCCGGCGATGCCCCAGTGGCTGCGGTCGCCATGTCCATCGCCGTAGCGTGCGCCGTAGTAATAATCGGTGAGTGCGAGCGGATCCGGGTTGATGTCGTAGGCCTGCGTGCCGTATTCGACATTGCCTGCGAAACCGACCGGGCCTGCCGGCAGGTTGAACAGGGCGGTGTTGTCGATGGTGAAGGAAAGCGTGTCGCTGCGTGCCGTCGGCTTGAATACCGAATCCTCGGTGATGCTGTCGTACTGGGCCCGGGTCAACGGTTGGTAGAACTGGTCGACGTCCGGTGTGAAGATCGCGTAGCCGTAATCGTCCACGCCCTGCTGCGGCCCGAGCAGCAGTTCGTTCGCCTTGCTGGCGACGATGCGCGGATAGCTCACCGTGGCGTGGTACTGCGAGTGGTTGAGCAAGGCTTCCCAATCCCAGGCTCCGCCGATCGTGCCCTTGAAGCCGGTGGCGATGCTCAGGGTCTTCTGGGTGTCTCGGGTCATCGAGTTGCCGAAACCGCCGGATTCCTCGGGGGTGAATTGCCGGTACCAGTATTCCCAGACGCCGCTGTCGGCGTTGTAGAACACGCCACGATCGCCATCGGTCGTCGTGCCCTGGTACTGCCAGCTCAGCGGCGAGGACATCAACTCGACCTTGGCGTAGCCGGCCTGCACGTCGGCGAACCAGCTCAGATTGTCGTTGATGTCGAGGTTGAAGGAGCCGTAGGCATTGACGCTCTTGCGACCGCTCTCGATCGTGCCGTAGCTGATCGCTTCGTGGCTGGCGCAGTAGAAGCCGTAGTCGCCGTCCAGCTCGGGATAGGTGGTGCCGTGGTTGAGGCTGGTGTCGCACTTGCCTTCGTCCCCGGGGAAGGATGTGCCGTCGAACCAGTCGTAGCGCTGGAAGATCCAGTCGCCGCGCTGGTCGCCGGGGCTGTCGAGCGTGGAATCCTGGATCTTGCGCTGGTAGCCCCACAGCGGCTGCTTGTCCAGCAGTTCGAGGCCGACAACGCCGCTGAGGTTGCCGTGCTCGAAGCCGGTGGTGAGGGTCAGCTTGTTGGACTCGCCGCCGCCGCGCGTGGTGTCGCCGTAGCGATAATCGATGGTGAGGCCGTCCGCGGACTTCTTGAGGATGAAGTTGATCACGCCGGCCATCGCATCCGAACCGTAGACCGCCGAGGCGCTGCCGGTCAGCACTTCGATGCGATCGACCATGCCCAGCGGGATGTTGCCGATGTCGGTGAAGTTGCTCGTGCCGCGCAGCGGCAGCGGGAAGTCGGCGACGCGGCGACCGTTGATCAGCACCAGGGTCTTGTTCGGGCCGAGGCCGCGCAAGTCCACCTGTTGCGCACCGGGCGTGGTGACCGCGCCCATGCCCGATTGCTGGCTCTGGGTTTCGCCGCCGTTCTGGGTCAGTGAACGCAGTACGTCGGGGACGCTGGTGAAGCCCGCGGAAGAGATTTGCTGCGCGGTGATCACGGTCACCGGCGCCGGGCCCTCGACCTCGGCGCGCGGAATGCGCGAGCCGGTGACTTCGATCGATTCGAGTTTCGACGGTTCCGGCGGCGGTTCGGCTTGGGCGGGAGCGGGTTTCGGTGCCGGCGCTGCCGCGGGCCTGGGCGCCGGCGATTCCTGCGGGTCGGCCTGGACGATGACCACGGCGCCGGACGAATCGCGGCGGACGCCGTAGCCGCTTCCCGACAACAGTTGTTTCAGCGCATCGTCCGGGGACACGTTGCCGTGCACGCCGCGCGTGCGCAGGCCCTTGAGCTGGTCCGCGCGGTAAAGGAGTTGCGCTCCCGATTGCGCGGCCAGCGCGTCCAGCCCGGCGACCAGGTCGCCGGCCGGGATGTCGATGCGGCGTGGGGAGGCCTTGGCCTCCTGCGCCCAGGCGAAGGACGTGCTGATGCAACCCAGGGCGATGAACAGGGCGGTGCGTGTCGGACGATTCAAGGGAACCCCCTTCCCAAGGACAGGCGGCGCGGCGCGCCGTTCAATGAAAGCGGGACGAACGAGCCGGACCGATCCCGCCCGTCGCCTTCACTCGTGGTAGTGCAGGACGATGCGATCGCCCTCGTGTTCCGCCCGGACCGGGAAACCCTGTTCGAGCAGGCGCACGAAACCGTCCGCGTTCGCCCAGTTGAAGTTGCCGCCCACCCGCAGCGTCGCGACTTGCGCATCGCCCATCACGATGCGTTTCGCGCCGTAGCGGTTGAACTCGGCCGCGGCCGCGGCGAGCGGGGTGTCGCGGAAGGCGAGGACGCCACTGCGCCAGCTCAAGGCGCGCTCGGCCTCGGCCGGGGTGCCGAAGTGCAGGGCGGTGCTGTCGGCGTCGATTTCGGCGATGCTGCCGGCCGGCAGGAACGTGGTGGACTGGCGGTCCGGAACGCGCGGGTCGGGCGATTCCAGCCGCACCAGGCCCTCGGTGACGACCACGCGCAGCCCGTCGCTGTTCCGGCGCACCGCGAAACGGGTGCCGACGGCGACCACCTCGCGGCCGTCGACGTGCACCACGAACGGCCGCTCCGCGTCCTTGGCCACCGCGAAGAACGCCTCGCCGCGCTGCAAGTCGATGTCGCGTTCGTTCCGGGACAGGACCACGCTCACCAGGCTGCCGCCACTGAGCGTCGCGCGCGAACCGTCCGCGAGCGGGACGTCTTCGAGCGTGCCGGCTGCGCTGCGATAGATTTGAGGTTCGACGTGTTTGCGCTGCAGGAATGCAAATGCGCCGACCGCGCAGGCCACCAAGCACCCCGCGAATGCGAACCGCCAGCCGCCGAAGCGCGGCCCGGCCGCGGGGCGGCGGGCGAAGGTGAGCCTCGCAGGATTGAGTGCGGAAGCCGGATCGAACGCATGGGCGTCCGCGCGGCGCGACCAGTTCCAGTCGCCGCGGTCGGGCATTTCGCCGGCGATGACGCCGGCGCCGATCGCCTTCAGTCGATCTGCCTCGTTCCAGGCGGTGTCCAACCGCAGGTAGGCGACGCGATGCGCGGTCGCGGCATCGCACCACGCGGCGAACGCACGCTGCTCGCGGCCCGACCAGTCGGCGCGATCGCGTCGCGCCAGCCATGCGGCAGCCTCGCGCTCGATGTGTTCGCTTTCACCCATGTTCCTGTCCGTCGTCCTGCCCGGTTTCTCCGCGCGATCGCGTCGTTCCTCGCGCGACGGCGGTTTCGCCGAAGACATGCGCGGCGATCAGCCTCGCGCCCTTGGCGACCTGTTTCTCCACCGTTTTCTCGGCGATGCCGAGGCGACGAGCGACCTCCTTCTGCGGCAGTTCCTCCACCTTGCGCAGCCACACCACTTCGCGGCAGCGGTCGGGCAGGCGGTCCAGGGCCTCGGCCAGGCGACGCAAGGATTGCCGGGCATCGTGCCGCCGTTCCGGGGTGGCTTCGTCCACCGGGACGTTCAGGGATTCGAAATCACCCACGACCTCGATCGAAAC
>JGI24770J26754_10002078_pt1 | contig 13926 bp, 14 predicted proteins | sample LakOneMetagenome_FD_26754 | JGI IMG/M metagenome (IMG submission 26754) | reverse complement strand
GACCTTGCCGTGGAGTCGCACGCAGCGGCGCGTGCAACGTCACCTATAATCGACGACCCGCGTCGCGCCGGAACGTCCGCGTGGCAATCGAACAGGAAAACTGCCATGAGCGAACTGCCACCCTGCCCCAGATGTGCGTCGACGTTCACCTACGAGGACGGCCACCAGCTCGTCTGCCCCGAGTGCGCGCACGAATGGGTGCCGGGCGCGGATGAGGCGGCCGCGTCCGACGCGCGCGTGGTCAACGATGCGCACGGCAGCGNGCTCGCCGACGGCGACAGCGTGACCGTGATCAAGGACCTCAAGGTCAAGGGCTCGTCGCTGGTGGTCAAGGTCGGCACGCGCGTGAAGAACATCCGCCTGGTCGACGGCGACCACGACATCGACTGCAGGATCGACGGCATCGGCGCGATGAAGCTGAAGTCGGAGTTCGTGAAGAAGGCATGACGGCGCCGATGCGCATCGAGCGCGACGACCTGTCCCGCCCGCAGGTTCTTGCGCTGCTGCGCGAGCACCTCGACGACATGCACGCGCAATCGCCGCCGGGCAGCGTGCATGCGCTCGACCTGTCCGGCCTGCGCCGGCCCGACATCAGCTTCTGGACCGTCTGGGACGGCGCGACCCTGCTCGGCTGCGGTGCATTGCGCGAACTCGATCCGGCGCACGGCGAGGTCAAGTCGATGCGCACGCCGAAGGCGCTGCGCGGTCGCGGCGCCGCGCGCGCGATGCTCGCGCACATCGTCGACACCGCGCGTGCGCGTGGCTACCGCCGGCTCAGCCTCGAAACCGGGGCGCAGGCCGCGTTCGCGCCAGCGCACGGCCTGTATCAGCGTTTCGGCTTCGCGTTCTGCGGCGCGTTCGGCGACTATGCCGACGATCCGAACAGCGTGTTCATGACGCGCGTGCTGTAGGCGTTCTTTCAGCGCCCATCCAGCAGCGGCGCGCCGAGCGCGGCCGCCATCGCGGCGACCTGGCGCAGTTGCGCGCCGTCGCGCGTGTCGTAGGCTTCGCCACTGTAGCCCCACCAATCCCAGCAGCCCTTCGGGTTCAGTGGCGCCATCGTCGCGCGCGTCTGCGGATACAGCACGACGACGCCGTAGGCATCGGCCCAGCGGTTGTAGCCGGCGTCGCGCACGAACGCCTCGTCGATGGTTTCCGCGTTCTGCTGGCAGCCGTGGAACGCGACGTGCAGTGCACAGCGGCCTTTCTCGCACGCGGCCGGCACGTAGATGTAGCCCTTCGCGGCGAGATGCGCATCGGCGCCGGCGATGCGGTACGCGTCCTGGTCGAACGCGCGCGGCTCGCCGGCGGCTGTCGCGGCGACCGCATGCGCCGGCCTGCCGTACAGCGCGGCGAAGATCGCGCCCGCGGCGTCGTAGCCGCAGTGNCCGACGAATGGCGCGGTCGCCACGTCGCAGGCCGCNCCGGCGCCGAGGGTCGGGAACGTGTGCGTGTACGCGCCGGCGAGATCCTNGCGCAGGTCGAGCGGNTTCTTCGCGCCCGCGGCAAGCGCGCGATACAGCGCAGCGGTGTCNNTGCTCAGCGATTCGGCGACGGTCTTGTCGGCGCGTCCGTGCAGGATCAGCACATGGTCGCCGGAAAGCCCGGCCAGCGGNGCGATGCGGCCGGCCTTGGCCGCGTCCTTCGCGAACGCGGCGAGCGCGGCGACATCCGGCGCCTTGCCNTCCGCCGGCGTCATGCAGCTCGCCAGCGCCGTCTGCAAGGTGCCCTGCGCGCAGTGGTAGGGACCACCGGCGATCAACGCCGCGCCAGCGATGTGGTCGGAATACGCGACGTGCACCTGGTGCGCCATGTACGCGCCGGACGAGAGGCCCGAGACGGTCGTGCGCGACGCATCGAGTGCAAGTTTCGGCAGCCCGTCGGCGTGTGCCACGCCGGTGGCGAGGCCAAGGGCAAAGGTCGCGAGCGCGCACGCGTTCATCGTCGTCTCCGTCAGAATCGCCAGGTCGCCGTCANGCTGACCTGCCGTGGCGGCCCGTAGAAGCCGGTCAACACGCCGTAGGCGGGAATGTTGTAGCCGGTCGTGCGGTATTCCTTGTCGGTCAGGTTCGTGCCCTGCAGCGCGATCGACCAGGCCTTGTCGATGTTCCAGATGACGCCGGCGTTGAGCAGGCCGTAGCCCTTCTGGCGGATCGCCGGGCTGAGNTCGGTCGTCGGCCACACTTCGCTCTGGTAGGTGAAGCCGGCGCGCGCGACGAGGTTGCCCCCGAATGAAACCGGCGTGCGGTATTCGACGTTGAGGCCACCGGACATGCGCGGCGCGTTGGTGAAGCGCTGCGTGTCGGCAATGTCGACGCCCCGATTGAAGAACTCGTCGTAGCCGGCGTCGAGCCAGGCGAGGTTGCCGCTGATCAGCCAGTGCTCGGTCGGCAGCCACTGGTATTCGATCTCGGCGCCGTTGATGGTGCCCTTGCCGGCGTTGGTGAAGTCACCGAAGAAGCTCTGCGTGCCATCCGGCAACGTGTACGAGGTGAACACCGACAACTGGATGTCCTTGTACTTGTTGTGGAACAGCGCGACGTTGAGGTACATGCGCTCGTCGAGCAGGGTGAACTTGCCGCCGACCTCGAAGCTGTCGACGGTCTCGTCCTTGAACGGATCGCCCGAGCGCGGCACTGCGGTGGTGTTGGCGCGGATGTTGANGCCGCCCGACTTGAAGCCCTTCGAGTACAGCGCGTACAGCATCGCGTCCGGCGTCACCTGCCAGTCGATGGACACCTTCGGCGAGATGTTGCTGAAGCTCACGGTCTTGTCGAAGTTCGCCGCGGTGGCCCAGCTCGTCGAGTAGGTGCCGTCGGTGTAGAAGCGGTTGAGCGCGATCGCGTGCTTGTCCTCGTCGGTGTAGCGCGCACCGAGATCGAGCTTCCAGGCCTCGGAAAGATCGATGGTCCAGTCGGCATANGCGGCGATGCTGCTGGTGTAGACGCGCCCCTGGGTGTCGCCGAACAGGGGATTGGTGAGCGAGGGCGCCTGCGACGGGTTCTCGAAGTGGTTGAGCACCTGGCCGCCGGCCTTGCCGTTGAACGAATAGATGCCCATCACGCCGCGCGCGCGGCCGCCGCCGTCGTAGTTCAGTTGCAGCTCGTTGCTGTTCTGGGCGTCGTTGTAGAGCGCATGCACGTCGACCAGCGGCAATGGCGTGGTGTCGAAATCGATATCGGTGTCGGTGTCGGAGGCGCGGTGCGCGAACACGTACTTGAGCAGCCACGCGTCGCTGATCATCCAGTTCGCGGTCAGCGAGGTGCCCTTCATGTCGGTATTGTTGAGGTTGCGCATCGCGCTGCGGATGTCGTAGCGGCTGTCGAGCGGCGGATAGGCCGGCGCAAGCGGGTTCGGGGCGAGCATCTGCGCGCCGCGCATGCCGGACTGGTCCTTCATCCAGTCGTAGGCGAACTGCACGTCNAACGTCTCGGTCGCAAACAGGCCGAGGTTGAAGCGCGCCGCGTTGATCTGCTTGTCGCTGACCGGCTGGCGCGTGTAGACATCCTCGCCGAAGCCGTCGCGGGAGAGGCTGGCGACCGCCAGGCGCGCGCGCAGCATGCCGGAATCGTCGAACGAGCCGCCGATCGCGGCCTTCGCGTCCATCTGCCCGTCCGTTCCGACCGTTGCCTGCGCGTAGCCGCCGAAGTCCTTGTCGAGCTTGCGCGAGACGTACTTGATCGCGCCACCGATCGTGTTCTTGCCGTACAGCGTGCCCTGCGGGCCACGCAGCACTTCGACGCGATCGACGTCGAACACGTCGAGCAGGGCGCCCTGCGGACGCGCGATGTAGACGTCGTCGAGATAGATGCCGACACCCGGATCGACACCCCACAGCGGATCGGACTGGCCGATGCCGCGGATGTAGGCGGTGACCGTGCTGGTCGAGCCGCGCGCGGCGTAAATGGTCGTATTCGGCACCTGCCCGGCGAGGCCGGACAGGTCCTGCACGTTGAGCGTGTCGAGGCGGTCGGAGGTGAACGCGGTCACCGCGATCGGCACGTCCTGCAGCGTCTCGGCGCGCTTGCGCGCGGTGACCGTGATGCCTTCGAGATGGGTCGCGGTGTCGGCACCGGGCTTGGCGTCGTCGGCCTGGGCGTCGGCGGCGTCGGTCGCCGCATCCGCCGTCGATGACGCCGCGGCAGTGGTCGCATCGGCTGCATGGGCATTCAGGAACGCGAGGGCGAGCGCGCACGCGATCGCCGTGGACAGCATCTGGTGTTTCATCGATTCCCCTCCAGCATCGAGCCGGCCCGTGGCCAAGCGATGCGAGCAGGCTAGACCGCGGGCGCGCACGCCGACACCTGTACCTTCGTACAGTGGGCCGCCGGCGCGCGCTGCGCATACTCCCCGCAGGGAGCGCGTCGCGGGCCATGGTGGCCACCGGCGCCGCGCCACCGGAGTCTGGTCGATGGCCCTGCTGGTCGTGCTCGCTGCGCTCGTGTTCCTCATGTGGGTCGCCTACCGCGGCCACAGCGTGATCCTGTTCGCGCCGGTCGCCGCGCTCGGCGCGGTGTTGCTGACCGAACCTTCGCTGGTCGCGCCGATGTTCACCGGGTTGTTCATGGACCGCATGGTCGGTTTCCTGAAACTCTATTTCCCGGTGTTCCTGCTCGGCGCGGTGTTCGGCAAGCTGATCGAGATCTCGGGGTTCTCCAAATCGATCGTCGCGGCGACGATCGGCGTCGTCGGCGAACGCCGCGCGATGCTTTCGATCGTGCTGGTGTGCGCGCTGCTCACCTACGGCGGCGTGTCGCTGTTCGTGGTCGTGTTCGCGGTCTACCCGTTCGCGGCCGAACTGTTCCGCCAGGCCGACATCCCCAAGCGCCTGATCCCGGGCACGATCGCACTCGGTGCGTTCACGTTCACGATGGACGCGCTGCCGGGCACGCCGCAGATCCAGAACATCATCCCGACCACGTTCTTCGGCACCACCGGCTGGGCGGCGCCGTGGCTCGGCGTCGGCGGCTCGCTGTTCGTGCTTGCCTGCGGGCTCGGCTGGCTCGAATCGCGCCGGCGCCATGCGGCCGCGATCGGCGAAGGGTACGGAGTCGAACTGCGCAACGAACCGGCACCGTTCACCGGCGAGCGTCTCGCGCATCCGCTGCTCGCNCTGCTGCCGCTGGCGCTGGTCGGGGTCGCCAACTTCGCGCTGACACGATCGATTCCGCGCTGGTACGGTCCGACCCAGTCGTTCGTGCCGGCAGTCGTCGGCGACGCCAAGCCGGTCGTGCAGGAAGTCGCCAAGGTTGCGGCGATCTGGGCGGTCGAAGGCGCGCTGCTGCTCGGCATCGCCTGCGTGCTCGCGTGTGCATGGCGCCCGGTCACGCGCGCGTTCACCGACGGCAGNCGCGCGGCGGTCGGTGGCGCGTTGCTGGCGTCGATGAACACCGCGTCGGAGTACGGCTTCGGCGCGGTCATCGCGGCGTTGCCGGGCTTTCGCTCCGTCGCNGATGCGTTGCAGGCGATCCCGCATCCGCTCGTCAACGAGGCGGTCTCGGTGACCGCGCTCGCCGGCATCACCGGCTCCGCCTCCGGCGGCATGAGCATCGCGCTCGCGGCGATGGCGGACACGTTCAAGGCGAACGCGATCGCCGCCGGGATCCCGATGGAGGTGCTGCATCGCGTCGCCGCGATGGCGTCCGGCGGCATGGACACGCTGCCGCACAACGGNGCGGTGATCACCCTGCTCGCGGTGACCGGACTTACCCATCGCGAGTCGTACCGCGACATCTTCGCGATCACGCTGATCAAGACGCTGGCGGTGTTCGCGGTGATCGGCTTGTATGTGTTCGCTGGGGTGGTCTGAGCCGGGGGCTGCTGCAGGAGCGCCGCTGGCGCGACCGACCCGCTTCGGACTACCCGAACGGCCGCGGGCGCGCCGCTTCTACCCTTGCGCGACGACGACAGGCACCGCGCGATGTGCCGACTGGTCGATGAATGCGCGCAGATCCGCCTCGGCGAGCGGACGGCTGTAGTGGTAGCCCTGCACTTCGGTGCAGCGGTGGCGCACCAGCCAGTCGTATTGCGCGGCGGTCTCGACGCCCTCGGCCGCGGTGCGGATGCCGACGTCGCGGGCGAGGCGGATCACCGCGCGGATGATCGCCTCGGAATCGGCGTCGATGCCGATGTCGCGCACGAACGACATGTCGATCTTGATCTTGTCGAACGGGAACGCGCGCAGCAGTTGCAGCGACGAATAGCCCGTGCCGAAGTCGTCGAGCGACAGGCGCACGCCGAGGTCGTGCAACTCGTTCAGCGCGGTGCGTGTCGCGATGTCGCTCGCCAGCAGTGCGCTCTCGGTGACTTCCAGGTCGAGGCGGTGCGCCGGCAGGCCGGCCTGGTTCAACGCGCTCACCACGTCGAGGACGAAGCCTGGTTTGCGCAGTTGCAGCGGCGACAGGTTGACGCCGACCTTGATTTCGCGCGGCCACGCCGCCGCCGCGCTGCATGCCTCGCGCAGCACCCAGTCGCCGAGCGGCGCGATCAGGCCCATCTCCTCGACTACCGGAATGAACGCCGCCGGCGGTACGCTGCCGCGCGAGGGATGGCGCCAGCGCAGCAGCGCCTCGACCGCGACCAGTTCGCCGGATTCGAGCGCGACGATCGGCTGGTACACGAGGCGGAACGCGCCATTGTCGATCGCCGTGCGCAGGTCCTGCTTGAGGCCGCGGCGCAGCTGCACGATCTCGTCCATGAAGGATCGAAGAAACGGTGGGTGCGGCGGCCGCCGCCCTTTGCCTCGTACAGCGCCATGTCGGCGCGCCGCGCGAGTTCGTCGAAATCGAGATCGGCACCGATGGTCGATGCGATGCCGATGCTCGCGCCGATCGTGACCTGCTGTTCGTCGACGTCGAACGGATCGTCGAGCACGGCCTTGATCTTTCCGGCCAGCAGGCGCGCATCGGCGTCGGCATCCTCGCTCACCTGCAACAGCGCGAACTCGTCGCCGCCGAGGCGCGCGACGAAGACACCCTTGCCGACGCAGGCGGACAGGCGCTGCGCGACCATGCCGAGCAACTGGTCGCCGATGCGGTGGCCGAGCGTGTCGTTGACCGCCTTGAAGTCGTCGAGATCGATGTACAGGATGTTTACGCTGCGCTCTGCGCCCAGCGCGGCGAGCGTGCGCGTCGCGTGTTCGGTGAAGCTGGCGCGATTCGGCAGGCCGGTGACCTGGTCGTGGAACGCGAGGCGGTGCACCCGCGACTGCACTTCGTCGTGCTCGATCGCGATCGCGCACAGGTCGACGCAGCGCGCGACGATCTCCCGGTCCAGTTCTGCCGGTCCGCGCCGGCTGCGGTAGTAGAACGCGAACGTGCCGACCACGCGCCCGTCGCGCGCCTTGATCGGGCTCGACCAGCACGCGTGCAGCCCAAGCGGCAGCGCGAGCGCGCGGAATTCCGTCCACAGCGGGTCGGTCTCGATGTCGACGACCTCGACCGCGGTGCCGCGCCACGCGGCGGCGCCGCAGGAGCCGGCGAGCGGGCCGATCGGCAGGCCGTCGAGCGAATGCGAATACGATTCGGGCAGGCTCGGCGCGGCGAGCGGATGCAGCCTGCCTTGCGCATCGACGGTGAGGATCGAGCAGAGCACGTCGGGGGCGAGGGCCTCGACGCGCCGGCACAGGTGTTCGGCCACTCCGGCGAGAGGCTCGCCGCGCGCGATCGCTTCGAGGATTTCCCCCTGCAATCGTTGCAGTTCCGTGCTCGAGCGATCGTCCATCATCCGCGATCCCTTCGCATCTCTCCCCGGGGCCCGCGGCATCGCACGGACCGGACGGCCATCATACGCCGCGCGCGCTTCGCCTCAAGCCGCGTCCGGCTCGCGCTCGAAGGAATGCAGGTCCATGTCGCGCGTGGAGACCGGCACGTAGTCGGGCCCGAACGCGACGTCGCCCGGGCGCCAGCCGGCCGGAGTCCACAGCGCGCCCCAGAAGCGCCGGAACGCGCCCCATTGCATCGCAAGCACGCCGCGGCCGTTGTCGGCGTCGACGACCGGGTCGCCGACGCCGGTCGGGCGCGCGGGCTCGCCGTACAGCGCGGTGCCGAACAACACGTCCCACACGGAAAGTACCTGACCATAATTGCAATTGTGCAGTCGTGGNCGGCGCGCGTCGACCACCATGTGGTGCAGGCGGTGGAAGCGCGGATCGACGAACAGCTTGTCGAACACCCGGCCGAAGCCGAAGCGCACGTTCGCATGGGAAAAATTCTGNGCCAGCTCGCCGATGAACATGAGCAGCGCGAACTGCTCCGGCTCGACCCCGATGACAAGACCGACCGTGGCGAGCACCATCGATTGCAGGAAACCGTCGACGTAGCTGCCGCGGTCGTTGGTCCAGCAGCTCATCTGGCGCTGGCTGTGGTGCATGCTGTGCAGCGCCCACCACCACGGGATCCAGTGCTGCACGCGGTGCATCCAGTAGTAGGCGAAGTCGTAGATCACGTAGTAGACGAGGAACAGCGCGAGCGGATGCNNCTGGAACCACGGCAACCACGCGGCGAGGCCGCTGGTGGCGTCGCCGGCCGCGTCGGTTCCGCCGAACGCGTTCGCGAGCGGGGTCAGTACCAGGTAGGCGAACAGCGGATTGAGACCGAGCAGCATCAGCAGGGTGTAGGTGCGGTCGATGCGGGTCAGGCGGCGGTCGGGCCACTCCTCGGCCGGCGCGAGGCTCTCGAGCGGCCGGAACACGAGGGCAATCACCAGCACCTGCGCCGCCGCGATCAGCAGCGCGCCGGCGATCTCGCGCGGATCACCGGCGAGCCGGTCGAGGTGGACGAGCACGAGGAACGGCGACACCAGATGCGTGGTGAGCGCGTCGACGAGGAGGGACCAGAGTGCGGACATGCGCGCATTCTAGTGCGCGGTCCACCCGTGCTGCGCGCACCTGAACCGCATGGCGTCACGATGCCCATCGATTCATTGCGCGTAAAGCCGCTGCCGCCATGATGCGAAGGTCGCCGCTCGGGCGGTATTGCAATGGGAAGACTGCCATGAACCGGATCGTATTGACCCTGTCGACCGCACTCGCGCTGGGCCTGGTCGCCTGCAGCGAAAAATCACCGGAAGAAGCACAGCGCGACGTCGCCGCGGCGCGCGCCAAGGCGGCTGAGGATGTCGCCGCGGCGCAGAAGAAGGCCAATGAGGCAACCGCCCAGGCGCGTCAGCAGATCGAAGCGGCGCAGGCGAAGGCGAATGCCACGGTGCAGGAGGCGAACGCGGATGCTGGCGAGAAGATCAACGACGCGAGCGCCGCTGCGAACAAGGTCGAGCGCAAGGCGAGCGAAGACGCGAACGACGAGAAATCGGACGCTTACCAGAAGGATGCGAAGGCACGCTACGACCTCGCGCTCGCGCAAGCCGACGCCGACTACAAGGTGGCCGCGGAGAAATGCGAGGGCCTGCCGCGCGCCGAGCAGGACGCCTGCGCGTCGACCGCCAAGGCACAGGCCGAAGCGGCCCGGCAGCGTGCGCGCAGCGACTTCGACAATGCCGAAAGCGCCGCGAAGGCCATGAAGCGGTGACGTACAGGGCGCCGCGTGGAACGCGGCGCCCTTTGCTTCAGTCCGGCAATGCGCCGATGAAATCGGTCTTGCCGATGTCGACGCCGTTGTGGCGCAGGATCGCGTACGCGGTCGTCACGTGGAACCAGAAATTCGGCAACGCGAAATACAGCAGGTACGGCTCGCCCTTGGTCCTGACCTCGCCTGTGCGCAGCGGCAGGTTGATGTCGCGCGCCTCGCTGGCGTCGATCTGCTCGGGCTTGAACGACCGGAGGTAGGCGAGCGTCGCGGCGATGCGCGCCTGCAACTCCTCGAGCGTCGTTTCGTTGTCGGGCACCGGCGGGCGTTCCTGCCCGGCGAGGCGTGCCGCAGCCCCGCGCGCGTGATCGCAGGCGATCTGGATCTGCCGCGACAGCGGCAACATGTCCGGCGCGAGGCGCGCATTGACCAGCACGGCCGGATCGAACTTCTTCGCCGCGGCATGCGCGGCGCCCTTGCCGAGGATCGCCGACAACTGGGTCAGGGCACGAAGGAAAACGGGAACCGAAGCCGCGTACATCGAAAGCGTCATGCGAATCTCCTCGAACTGGGAAGCCGGTGCCGTGGTGGCACGCGGTCCGGGTCGAGGTGGCGACGCGCGCGGCGGCAAACAAGGCGCGGGAGACAGTGTCCCGCCGGTGGGCGGGACACCGGGTCGGTACGGCTATTCATCCGCTCCGTCGTCGCCTTCGGCGGCTTCATGGCGACCGGTATACGGATTCGGAGCGGGATAGCTCGGTCCCTGGCGCACGCGTTCCTGTTTCGCACGCAGCAATTCGCGGAAGTGCTGCATCGCCAGCTCGGCACTCACGGCACCCGTCGCCGCCGCGGCAGGCGGGGCCGCAGGCTTCGCTGCCGCCATCGGCTTTTGCATTGCCGGTTTCGACGCCGCGGCAGGTCTTGAAGGCACACCAGTCACCGCCGGCCTCGCAACAGGTGGTGGCGCGACCGCGGCCCTCGCAACCGGTGCCGCGGGCTTGCCTGCAGGCGCCGGCTTGGGCGCGACTTCTGGAACCGGCTTCGCGGCAATCTTCTTGGCCACGGGTTTCGGCGCGACTTTCTTCACGGCCGCCTTCTTCGCGACCTTGCCGGCGGGCGCCTTCTTCGCAGCGACCTTCTTCGCGACCTTGGCGGCAGCCTTCTTCACGCTTTTCTTCGCGGCCTTGCTGGCTCCCTTCCCGGCCGGACGCGCCGGCGCGCGCGCTGCCGCTGGCGTCTTGCGTGCCGTCTTCTTCACCGCGACTTTCTTCGCCGCGCGCTTTTTCGCGCCAACGCCCTTCTTCGCAACCTTCTTCACCGCAGCCTTCTTCGATGCGACTCGCTTCATGTCGATACCTCGCTGGTCGTGAACCGGCCGCACCGGGTGCGCGCGGCCCGCCGTGGATAGCAGAGCCAAGCTTTACTCAGCCCGAACCGCACGCATCGCGGAGCGGGGCATACTCATGCTACACGCGAAGAAACCAGGGGACACGCGCATGAAGATCTGGGTCGACGCGGACGCCTGCCCGAAGCCGGTCAAGCAGATCCTGTATCGAGCGGCCGAGCGCGCACGGGTCGAACTCGTGCTGGTCGCCAATCAGGCGCTGGCCGTGCCGCGATCGCCGCTGATCAGCACCCGAACCGTCGCCAGCGGGCTGGACGCGGCCGATAACGCAATCATCGGCTGCGCCGCCGCCGGCGATCTGGTCGTGACCGCGGACATCCCGCTCGCCGCCGCGGTGGTCGCCAATGGCGTGACCGCGATCAACCCGCGCGGCGAGCTGTACACCGCCGAGAACGTTCGCCAGCAATTGTCGATGCGCGATTTTCTGGACAGTCTGCGTGGGGCGGGCGTGCAGACCGGCGGTCCGCCCGCGTTCGATCAACGCGACCGCCAGGCGTTCGCGAACCAGCTCGACCGCCTGCTCGCCCGCCTCGCGCGCCTCTGAGCGCACCGAGTTCCGTTCGCCTCAAGGCATTCGCTCGAGGGCTGCGCGCGGCAGCTCATGCATCGAGTGTGGATCGAGCGCGTACGGATGGATTTGGTCGAGAAAGCCCGGCAGCGCGCGCATGCGCCCGATCCATGCGCGCAGGCGTGCATGCGGCGCGAGATCGAAGTCGGCATCGGCGGCCTGGCTTGCATAGGCGAAGACGGAAATGTCGGCGATCGTGCAGTGGTCGCCCGCGAGGAAGGCGCGCTCGGCCAGTTGCGCGTCGAGGATCGCCAACGCACGCAGGCCGGCCTCGCGCTTGAGCGCGACCAGCTCGGGGGGTCGCCGCGCGAGCTTGCCGGTCAGGGTCCAGTGGCGCAGCGCGCCGATCGTCGATTCGATGCGCTCCTGCTCGAACGACAGCCACTGGTGCACGTATGCACGCGCGTAGGCCTCGTCCGGCAGGTAGCGGGTGCCGTCGGCGAGGAAGGCGAGGATCGCGTTCGACTCGGCCAGCGCACGGCCATCGGCGAGGCGCAGCGCCGGCACGGTGCCGGTCGGGCTGATGCGCAGGAACTCCGGCGTCTGCCCTTCGCCCTCGAAGATCGAGACCAGCTCGCTCCGATATCGCAGGTCGAGCCAGGCAAGCAGCTGGCGCACCTTCCAGGCATTGCGCGAAGGCAGGTAGTCATACAGGGTCAGCATTGGCGTCACTCTCCCAAGGGTGTGCCAAGCGTGGGCGATGCCGCGATCGCGCGATATCCGCCGATTGCGCCGCATATGCCGCGCAGCAAGCGGATGGCCGCGCGCTTGCGCCGGCGCGAGGATGCCCCCATCGAAACCGGTGGAGATCGAGATGCGCGACGAATCCAGATGGCAAGCGGTACAGCAACGCGACGCGTCGATGGACCGGCGCTTCGTGTATGGCGTGCTGACCACCGGCGTGTATTGCCGGCCGTCGTGCGCGGCGCGCCGCCCGCTGCGCGACAACGTGCGTTTCTTCGATGAGCCCGCTGCGGCGGCCGCGGCCGGCCTGCGTCCATGCAAGCGTTGTCGGCCGCTCGAACACTGGCAGGACGATCCGGAAATCGCACTGCTGCTGCGACTGTGCCGGCTGGTCGAAGCGGAACCGGACCGGCTGCCCGACGGCGCCGCGCTGGCGCGGGCGGCCAAACGCGATGCGTTCCAGCTCAATCGACTGTTCAAGCGCTACCTGACGATCACCCCCGGCGACTACATCGAGAGCGTGCGCATGCGCCGCGTGCGGCACGCGTTGCGCCACTCCGCCTCGGTCACCGATGCGATCTACGACGCCGGCCTCGGCTCCAGCCGCGGCCTGTACGAACGCGCGCCGGCCTCGCTCGGCATGACCCCGCGCGAGTACCGCAGCGGTGGCGAAGGCGTCGCGATTTCGCACGCGACCGGCAACACGCCGCTCGGCCTCGCCTGCATCGGCGCGACCGATCGCGGCATCTGCTTCCTGCAATTCGGCGAAGACCGCGAGGCCCTGCTCGCGCTGCTCGCGGGCGAGTTCCCGCACGCACGCCTCGCGCCGATGGACGCCGCGGCGCAGTCCGCATTCGATGCGTGGATGCACGCGCTCAACGAACACCTCGGGGGACGCGCCCCCGACCTCGACCTGCCGCTCGACCTGCGCGGTACCGCGTTCCAGGTGCGCGTGTGGAACTACCTGCGTTCGATTCCATATGGCACCGTGGTGTCGTACGCCGAAGCCGCGGCGGCGATCGACGCGCCGCGCGCGACGCGCGCGCTGGCATCTGCCTGCGCGCACAACCGCATCGCCGTGCTGGTCCCTTGCCATCGCGTGATCCGCGGTGACGGCGGCCTCGGCGGCTACCGCTGGGGACTGCCGCGCAAGCGTGCACTCATCGACGTCGAGCGCAGCGCGACGCGTCGTCGATGACGCGCGCGGCGGCGGTTTCAGCATGCGTTAACGCCGCGGGTGAAAGGGTGGCACTCCGTTTCGATGGAGCTCTCCGATGAAGATCGCGATCCAGGCCACTGAAGATCTGCGCAGACTGGGCGAACTCCTCGACGGCATCGAAACCGCGATGCTGACGACCCACGCCGCGGACGGGTCGATGGTGAGCCGACCCCTGCAGACGCTCGCGTTCGACGGCAATGGCGAACTGGTGTTCTTCACCGCGGCGGACAGCCGCAAGATCGACGAGGTCGCCGACGATGCCGACGTCAACCTCGCCTACGCCGATCCGCGCGCGCAACGCTTTGTTTCGGTGCGCGGCAGGGCTCGCGTCGATCGCGACCGGGCCACGATCGAGGAACTCTGGTCGATGCCGCAGAGGATCTTCTTTCCGGACGGGAAGGACGATCCGAATCTGGTGGTGCTGCGGGTCCGCGTGCGCGATGCGGCCTATTGGGAAGCGGCCGGCAACTTCGTGGCGCGCGCGCTCGATTTCGCGCGCGGCATGCTCAGCGAGGAGCCGACCGATCTC
>JGI24770J26754_10002077_pt1 | contig 13927 bp, 4 predicted proteins | sample LakOneMetagenome_FD_26754 | JGI IMG/M metagenome (IMG submission 26754) | reverse complement strand
GATCGACGCGCGTGCCTGCGGGAGGCAAGCGTCGGCCTGCTTTACGCCGTAATCGTATAGCCCCAAATATGCGTCGCCGATGCCGGTGTGAGCCTCGGCAAATTCGGGGTCCAACGTAACTGCCTGTTCGAAATACTCGATAGCCTTCAGAAAGCCGTCTTCGGTGCGTGTATTCCAATGATAGCGGCCTAAGAGGTATTTGTCGTAGGCATCAGAGTTAAGCGTAGGACGCCGGGCGAGCGACCGTTGATCGGATGTTGTCAACCGCAATTGAAGCCGTTTTATTAGACTCGACGAGATCGCGTCCTGTAGGTCGAGCAGTTTGTCGGCGCGTCCGTCGAACTGCTCCGCCCAAAATTGCTCGCCGGTATTTACTGAAACAAGTTGGAGATTGACCCGCAGCCTGTCGGCCTCACGCTGGATGCGACCCTCGACAATTGCATCGACCTCAAGGTTTCTGCCGAACTGGATGGGATCGACATTTGCGGCTTTGAACATTTTCACCGAATTCGTCGGCCTGACAGACAACATTCCGATACCACCGAGCCTGGTGATCAGCGAATCAGTCATCTGCATCTGGAGAGTCTCATCAGCAGTCTGGTTTTCGTACGATTGTAGCGGCAGTATCGCAATCGATCTGATCTCAGCGAGCGATGGTGGCGACACGGTTCCCTTGCGTTGCCACACGGCAATAGAACCGAAAATTGCCAACAGAACCAACGCCGCAATGCCGTAGCGAACCAAGCCCTTGGTCTTGGTTCCGGGAAGCATCAGTTGATCTTGTGCGTCGTCCGTTTCCCGCAGCCAAACTTCTTCAATTGTATGTCTTTCCAATGAAATTTCAGGACTTGTATCTAGCGCCGTGTCCTTTGCGTCGCTCACCCCGGCAGCCAAGCGAAAACCGCGTTTCGGAACTGTCTCGACATAGATAGTCTCGTTGTCGTATTCGGAAAGTATTTTCCTAAGTTGCGAGATAGCGTAGGCGAGCGCATTGTCCTCCACAAAGTTTTCTTTCCAAACGCTTTCGAAAAACTCGTCTTTAGCGACGATCTTTCCACGCGCAGAAACGAGTAGCGAAAGGCAATCGAAAACCCGCGGCGCCATTCTGACGAGGTCGCCATTTACGCTCAAGGTACCTTCGGACGGGTCAATAACGAAGACTCCGAACGCAAGTTTTGCCATATTTTGGGCGTTTTCACCGCTCATTATATAAAACTCAGATATTCCTCAGAATTTGCTCAAGTATTTGTCGCTACTGCTTGTTAAAAGGTAATACGAAGCGAAAAAAAACACCAGATAATTGTTAGCAAAATATGGGACTGGAGCGGCAGATCTACAAACGAAGCGAGACTTTTGAACGCCTGAAAGTAAAATTTCCTGCGACAGGCAAGGAATTCATTTTCGCCGAAAAACGCCTGATCGAGGGTGAGCGGTTTACATGTACTATCTCGCGATCCGACGCAAGCGGCAACGAACAGCTTTTCAAATGCGAGCTCTTTGGAAAGGTCGAGATCGAACAGCAGGCGTCGGGGGAATTTAGATTGAGCTCAACGGCGGTCGAGTCAATTGAGAAGAAAGCAATCGGAGAACTAAAATGGACATCAAGGTTTGGTTAAGAGCATTTATTTTCGCGACATCATTTATTATCATTACGACCTCTGCTGTCCCGGGAACGAATGCACAGGTGGCCGATGTTCAAAAAAGCAGCAGTCATTGTGGGACAGACGCCGTCCTGGCGAATCTCTCAGCGTCCGCACGTGACGAACTGCGTAAGTCGGCAGTCGTCCCGCTCGTGCCGGCTAACGAATTGCTCCTCTACATTCACGTACCGACGGCAACAGGAACGAGAATCTTTCCCGGCACATCGCCGGATGCGACAGGTTTTAGGTCCACCATCGTTAACGCACAGAGGATCGTTGGGCGTCCCGATCTAACCCAGCAAAATATCAACCGCATAATAGCTTTGGTAAAGGATGACTTTTCTCCATTCAATATTCGCTTTACCACCGATTACAACGATTTTCTCGCCTATCCGACGCAGAATAAACATATATGTATTGTTTCCAGGTTTCCGAGTGAAATAGGCCAGGGGAGTGGCATTTCAGGCGTCGCTCCTTTGGCGGGTTTCGGCCTTCGAACCCCGTCGAATCCTTCATTTGTATTCGCGCAGGCGATCGGCGTTAATAACCCTGAGGTCATTGCGGAGGTAATTTCGCACGAGGTGGCCCACACATTGGGGCTGTTGCATCAACGAAATTACACGGCAAGCTGCGATCCCGCCGGTGAATATCACCCGACCATCGGAACCGGCCCGCTTGCGTTCTCGCCGATTATGGGCGGCGGGATCGGAGGGATCACGAATTGGTGGTCGCAGGAATGTCTGAACGAGGTCGGGCTGGTGCAGCACGATTTTGACATGCTAAGCAGTGTGGTCGCTCTTGCTCCGGACGATCTCGGAAACCCGTCACAGCTAGCAGATCCGGATGCTCCATTAGCAACATTGCCATTTACAGGTGTTCTCAATACGGCGGGAGATTCGGATGCGATCCGCGTCTCACTCGCCACTGATGCAGTTCTGCGGGCTATGAGCGGTAACGCTGATCTACAGGCTTCGGTTTTTGAAACCGACGGCACATTGATCGGCACGTTCAACGACGTCGGCGCTCCGAACGTCCAGTTTGACGTTACGGCCGGCACAAAGGACATCGTAATATCGGCAGTCAGCAATTCGAATATGGACGCACAGTTCATGACCGGGCAATATACAGTGATGAAGCTCGCCCAATGCACACCCGGCGAGAAAACCTGGGATGGCGGAGGCTCGACAAACAACTGGTCCGATGCAGGAAACTGGACCTGTGACGCCGTTCCGCTTTCCACTGACATTGCCATTTTCGACGGGAATAGCATTAAAGACTCGATGATCGATACCAGTATTTTCGTCAAAGGGCTGCGGGTCAACACGGGCTACATTGGGACGATCACCGAAAGTCCAGGAAGCCTGGTGTTCTTGGGAATGAATGATGTGATCACCGATTCGAACTTTGACAGTGGGATTTTCAACTGTGCCGACGGACAATTTCAGCTATTCAACACTAACTATACGCAGAACGGGGGCACATTCAATTGTCAAAGCGGGGCCTTTACCCAGAATGGCGGCAGCCGCATGACCCTAACTGGCGGGGTACTCAACTCTCCGGATTCGGGCTTAGTCTTGCTAGGGCAGTACGACCAGTCAGGCGGCAGCTTTAATTGCGGCGTGGGAACGATCGACGTGGCGAGTAACGGGGGCTTTAACTTGAGCGGGGGCCATTTTGACTGTACGAATGCCACCATCGTCTCAAACGGCGGCACGTTTAATTTGACGGGCGGAATTTTCGATCTGCCGTCGGATACCGCTACGTTCGGGTTCGATGGAGGAGGTGCAAGCATCACGCGCGGGCCCGCGGCGACGATCAATCACAATAACGGCACGGTGATTCTGCGGCAGGGTACGTTCATGTTCACCGGGTCGCCACAGGACTTTAATAACGTGATAGTCTCGACGCGGCAAAGCGGGGTTCGGGGTACGATGCGCGTTCTGGGATCACTGGATCTCCACTCCGGTACCGTTGCCGACGACAGTGCAACGGGATTCGTAGACGTTCTGGGCAGTATGACCATTGCCCAAGCGTACAGCGGCCTCGGCAGCAGTGCGACATTCAGGATACTAGGCAACAATACGCGAACCATCACGCTTCCGGTGGGAATGGTTGGGCGGTTCAACCCTTTTATAATAAATGCGCCGAATACTACGATCGAAGGATCCGGTCCGGGTCAGATACAGTTTTCGTCGGCCAGCCTGATTTCGGGGAATTTCAACGGAAACGGCTCGGCCATCGAACTCGGCTTATTTGCGCAAAGTGGAGGTCTTTTTACCTGTGGTGGAGGGCTTATAACCACTACATCTAATAACCCGTTGCCCTTTACGGACGGTACATTCGACTGCACTTCGAGCGATGTCGAATCCGGCGGCGGGACCTTTGAAATTACGGGTGGAACATTCAAGATGCCGGCGGGGACATTTAAGCTCGGGACTGTCAGCCGGAGCAGCCTTAATATTTCAAGCAGCGCGATATTTGACACGAGCGGAGGCACATTAGATCTGATTATTGGCGCCGTGCGGCTAGACAACGGAGCGGGGACCCGCGACTTTAACAATGTAATAACCCGCAACGTCGTCATCGACGGCACTCTCAAGGTGCTGGGCACCCTTAATATGGAGACCGGGTATGTCCGAGGCGGCATACTCGAGGCATCCGGCCCGGTGAATATCAGTAGCACATACGGTGAACATCCCGGCAGCTGCTGTGTGGAAAACCTCTTACGGCTAACAGGCAATGCCGTCCGCACTGTTACGATACCGTCAACAATACCCGCTCGTTTCCAAGGCCTTGATATCAACGCTCCAAATACGACCGTACAACTTAGCGGCAGCGGAACTGCTCCGCTCAGCAACATTACCTTGGATCAAGGGAGGTTTGAAACCGCAGCCGCCTCCATAGAAGTTAACAGCAATGGATCGGGCGGCCTTTTTACCCAGAATGGAGGACAATTCGTCGGCGGTGGAGGAACGCTAACATTCCGAGACCGCTTTGTGCTCAACGGCGGAAGCTTCAATAGCGGTCCGAGCGATTTCACTATGTCCAACCATCCATTCGGTTCCACTATGACATTAAATGGCGGTACGTTCACGGCTCCATCGGGAACCTTGATGTTAGGGACTGCGGATCTGACTCGAGATGCGGCGGCGAACTTCAATCATAACAACGGCACGTTGAACGTGACTGGAAATACTTCGCGGATCAAGTTCTCGGGCGGTGCGACGGCCACCGACTTCAATAATGTCGTCGTGAATATCGCCAATAACAACAGGTTCGTCTCGGAGAACACGGTTCGTATCCTGGGAGATCTGGACCTACAGAATGGATCACTCGGCGGGGCGACGTTCGAGGCGCACAAGAACGTCACGATCTCGTCAACGTTTACAGATGCTGGCTCTGACGATCCGGCGGACTTTGTGTTTGCGGGCGGAAATTCTCAGACTTTCACGAACAATGGCGGTTTTCCGCCAAGTGGCTTTTTGACGGTGAATAAGACCGTCGGGTCGACCCTCACGGCTGCTACCGATCTGGTTCAGTCCTTCAGTCCCGGCTTGGGTGTCCAACCCTTCAATATCACCAGCGGTTCGCTGTACTTGGCGAACACCTCAGACCTCACCACCGTCGGACCTTTGTCGATTGGCCCGAACGGTAAGCTCGTCAGTGATTCCGCGACGACGATCACGCTCGGCAATAATCTCGTGAACAACGGAGTTATTGACTTGCAGGGTGGGGGTGCAGGGTGTCCGGAAACGGATACGATACTGATACGCTCTACAAACAGTACGCAACGGAGCTGGACGGGCTCTGGACGCTACCGATTGGTGGACGTCGATGTGCAGAACATGATTGGCAGCGGGCAAAAGATAGTGTTTAGCGGCACAAACTCCGGCGGTAACAATGCAAGCTGGGATTTTAGCAACGGCAATAACTGTCCGACCGCTCTTTCCTTGACCCCGTCAAACGCCGCTGTGCAGACCGGCACGCAGCGTCAATTTACTGCCGGCGGCGGTTTTGCTCCATATGCGTTCTCAATCGTGACCAATAATTCCGGCGGATCGATCAATTTGGCTACGGGACTTTACGCGGCCGGGACGACCGCGGGAGCTACGGATTCCGTTCGCGTAACGGATGGTTTTGGAGCGACAGCCGACGCGACGATCAATACATTTGGTACAGCGAATAAGCTGGCTTTTAGTGTGCAGCCGGGCAATACAGTTGCCGGATCGGCGATCTCTCCGGGGGTCGCTGTCACCGTGCAGGATCAAGTTGGAAATACGGTAGCAAACTCGTCGGCGTCGATCACGATCTCAATTGCTAATAATCCGTCGGGCGGCACTTTGTCCGGTAGCACGCTGACAAAGAATGCCGTAAATGGCGTGGCGACATTTAGCGATCTGAGCATTAATCGTGCCGGAACCGGTTACACGCTTCGCGTCGTGTCAGGGGTCCTGACAAATGCTACAAGTACGCCGTTTGATATATCTGCTGCGGCGGCTTCGCAGCTTTCGTTTAACGTCCAGCCGTCAAACGCAAACATCAACACGTCCATAGCTCCGGCGATCAAAGTCTCGGTTCTCGACGCAAGCGGAAATCCCATAACGTCATCAACCGCGCTTATTACGCTTGCTTTCGGGGCGAATCCCGCGTCAGCGTCGCTTAGCGGAACCGTCACTCGAAACGCCGTCGGCGGCATCGCGACGTTCGACGATATCGCTATAGATAAGAGCGGAGTCGGATTTACCTTAACCGCCGCGTCGGCGCCGTTGACCGGTTCAACCAGCGGGGCATTCAATATAGTCGACCCGTTTGCCGTAACTAATACAAATGATTCCGGAGCGGGATCATTGCGGCAGATCATCACCGATTCGAATGCCGCCGCCGGCGTACAGGTAATTTCGTTCAATATTCCGGGTTCAGCCCCGCATACCATTTCGATCGCCTCGAATCTCCCGGATCTGACCGATGCCGTTATCGATGGCACGACACAGCCGGGTTTTGCAGGTGCCCCGGTGATCGAATTGACAAAAAGTGCCGGATCGACGGCGGCGTATGGGCTTTTCGTAAGAGGTTCGGTTGTAAAGGGACTCGTGATCGGCGGCTTCGCAACAGGCGTGAGGATCAACGGTTTCAGCCCAAGCACTCCGTCGGGAACCCTTATTCAAGGAAATTATATCGGCACCAACGTCGGCGGAACGGCGTCCCACGCAAACGCTCGCGGGATAGTGGCAGAGAACGGCGATTTTACTATCGAAGGCAATTTGATCTCTGGTAATCTAAGCGAAGGGATCGCCGTCGAAGGCACTACGGCGGGGTCGGCAAACCTGACTAGCGCCATCAAGCATAACATCATCGGATCGGATATATCGGGGCTGGCCCCGATCCCAAACAATTCCGGTATCAAGCTCAAGCCGACAGCCTTGGGGACCACATTTGGGCCAACCTTGATCGGCGGAATGACCGCCGACGCTAACTTGATAGCGTTCAATTTGCACACAGGCGTTTTCGTACGCGGATTCGATAAAGTGTCGATACTCGCAAATCGTATCCACTCTAACGGCTTTCTCGGAGTTGACCTCAAGACCACAAGTGACGAGACTTCTGCTGAGGTCACGCGAAACGACCCCGGCGACACCGATCTTGGCTCTAACCAACTCCAGAATTATCCGGTTCTGTCGGCCGCTACTACCTTCGGCGGCACTTCTTCCGTTTCGGGAACGCTTAACAGCAAGCCGTCGCAGAGCTATCGTGTCGAGCTTTTTTCGAGTCCGTCGTGCGATGCAACCGGCTTCGGAGAAGGCGAGACATTTATCGGAGCGACCGACGTAACCACTGACGCGAGCGGGATCACAGCGTTTACTGCGGATCTACCACTATCGACTGCCATCGGCCGGGTAATAACCGCAACGGCAACCGATGCCAGCGGCAACACATCGGAGTTTTCACAATGTCGGGGTGTTGTCGCAGCAGTGTTTTCTGTATCGGGACGCATTGCCGACAGCTCTAATAATCCTATGCAGGGCGTGGCTGTTAATATCCAAGGCAGCCGACGAGCGACGACGACCGACAGCAACGGCAACTATTCGTTTAATGCTTTGCCGGCCGGTGTGGATTACACGGTCGTGCCGAGACTTGCTAATGCGACATTTGCTCCGGCAAGCCGGACGTTTACAAAACTGTCGGCTAACCAGTCAAATCAAAATTTCACCGGCACTCGTCTTGCGACCATTCAGGGCAGGGTCCAGAGTAATTTTAACGGGACGCTGTTTGCGGTCTCCGGCGTGACGGTCACCTTAAACGGTGCGGCAAATCAAACGGCAGTAACGGATACTAACGGAAACTATTCTTTTGTTTCCCTCGCTCCGGGTAGCTACACCGTCGCTCCGACGCACGAGAATTTCAATTTCTCGCCGCCTGCGACAAATGTATCTTTGACGGGAGTCATTCAAACAGTCGATATTCTGGCAACGCCAATCGAGAATTCGGCCGGACGGATCGCGTTTATTGGCGGCAACGGCAGCATCAGCGAGATGAATCCGGACGGCAGTGCGAAGGTAAACTCGATCAACAATCTGCTAGGATGCACGAGTGTCGCGATCTCACCCAACGGAGGCAAATTAGTAACAGATTGCACCGGAACGACGGGCGGAATTTTTTCAAAGCCGATCATTACGATGAATTTTGACGGGTCGCAGCAGCAAACCGTACGAACCGCAGGTATCAATCATCATCCTGTATGGTCGCCGGATGGGGCCAAGATCGCGTTTATTGACGGGCTCGATGCGGCGAGCTTTATCAGGACGATGAATGCCGATGGCAGCAATGTCACTACGATCGGAGGCCAAGGGCAATATACCGAGCTCAACTGGTCACCGGATGGAACGAAAATACTGTTCTCGAAAAAGGTAGGAAGTCTCAGCCAGATATTTGTCATCAACGCCAATGGGACCGGCACCTTGCAGTTAACAACGACCGGCTCAAACGCTTTTTCAAGATGGTCGCCCGACGGTACTAAGATCGTATTTATCCGTAATTCGAGCACCGCATTCCTGTTTACCGGGAATATATTTTCGATGAATCCGGACGGAACCGCCCAAACTCAGATCACCTTTGACGGCGTGTTTCGCGATATCGATTGGTCGCCGGATGGTACGAAGTTAGGATTCTTACGCAACTCCAGCCCGACGTTTGGAACAATGGATCCGAACGGCACTCACAGGGTGGCTATAACAAATGCTTCGTCGATCAATGCAACGCCCAATGGCATCGCATGGGGCAAAACTTTTAGTCCGGTAACTACAACGGGCTCAAATGTTGCGGTAAATGCCGGATCTGTGAATGTAACATTCGGCAACGTCGGTAACGCCGGGGCGACGAGCGTGATCCCTATACCGCCGACATCCGCCGGGATTCTACCAGGCGGATACGTGATAGGCGGACAGGCGTTTGAGATCTCGACCACGGCAAATGTGACGCCACCGATAACGGTGTGCTTTTCGGTGCCGGCAACGGCTGCTCCGACAACGGCAGCGTTCAATCAGATAAGCGTGATGCATAATGAGGGCGGTGTTCTCGTTGACCGGACAATTAGCCGGACGTTTGCGACACGAACGATTTGCGCGCAGACCACGTCGCTCTCGCCATTTGCTATCGCGGAACAGGTCGATAGCAGCCTGGCGCAAATATCCGGTGTCGTGCTCGATACTAATGGCGATCCAATAAGCGGAGTGGTTTTGAGCTTGTCGGGATCGGAGGAAAGAACCACGCAGACCGATAGTAGCGGAGCATTCCATTTCGTTAATCTTGCCTCCGGCGGCAACTATAATGTCAAGCCCAAGCACGTCGGCTATCTCTTTACCGACAGCGATAAGGACATCGTCGAATTGACCGGAGAGCAGGCTGTATTGTTCGAGGGTCAGGCAGCGACGTTTAGCATATCTGGGCGGATCACGGGTGACGTCGCCGGTGGCGTCACAGCTCTCAATATCCGGCTCATCGGATCTGCTGATCTGGTGACGCAGCCGGACGCGGATGGCAACTACGCATTCACGGAACTTCCTGCGGACGGATCGTACATCGTAAAACCCGACAACGTGCTAAATGGGTTTTCGCCGCTACTTACGAGTGTCGATCCTCTGTCCAACAGTCCGACGGGCGTAGACTTTGTTGCGACCGCACCGACCGCGGCCGGAGTAAGAATCACAGGCCGACTCCGGACGGTTGATGGCCGCGGCATTCGAAATGCATTCGTCACAATCACTGGACCGAATGGTTCGGTCATGCAAACGGTCACCGGAATCGGAGGTACTTTCGAATTCAAGGATATCGAGGTGGGCAAGAGCTACATCATGGCCGCCAGATCGCGGAGATTCACGTTCGCTCCGCAGATCGTATCCGTTGTCGATGAGATCGCAGACCTAGAATTGATTGCACAATAGCGAGATTCCGGCACCTTTTATTGGAGTTTTCACTAGGTGCCCGTTCAGACCCCGCTTGAAGAACCAATCAAAAAAAGGGCGTCCAACATAGACGCCCTCTTATTTCTTTCCGAATTTCAAACTATCTTACCTTCAGCATGGGATCACCAAGCAACGCCCAAGACAATCTGACATCGGCGCCGCCGGCGACTTGAGTCTTGGCATCTTTGATAAGATCGCCTAGCCGCACAATATTTCCGAGGCTGACTTGTTGATAGAAACGCTCCGCCATCGCAAGCTGAATGTCGGGGGTTGTCTTACCCGTCGACGCCCATGCAGCGACCGAACCGCCGTTCGTATGTCTCAGCATGAGTTCCGCGAGACTGTCGTTGTACGGATTCATAAAATAACCGTTCAGGCATGTCAGCATGACAAATATCGACTGCCTGTTAAGGTTGCTTACCTGTGTAAAGCCCGCCGCTCCGTTAAAATTATTGACGCTGAAAAACCCGGTGTTGACCCATGCTCCAGTCGTTCCATGACCCGAGTAGTTTACCAAGTACTTACCATCATTGATCGCGGCAAGAAGATTGGCTTGGCCATTCGGATCCGGGGTCATTTCATTCGGTGGTAAGAGTCCGCGTCTTACTACGGACACCGGCATCGTCTGCGGTAGCTGCGAACGCAAGATATCACTCATACCACAAAAATCGTAGCCATTTGGCACATCGCAGGCTAATACAGCTCCACGATTAAGATCCTGCATTGGGGCTGTCTCAAATGCCATTACCTTAGCAAGTGCGTTTGAAACCTCGATCGGCAGTTTTGCAGGAATTCGGCCCACCGCGATCTCTGCAAGGCCATCGCCGTTAAAATCGCAAAGAGCTTCGTCACTTCCCGTCTCGATATATACCGTGTTTACCATCCGAGAAGGTATCAGATTTTGGTAGCCGCGGCCCTCATAATTTTTTGGGTCATATGATGCGTCGCCCAGAAACAGAACGTACTGCGGCGGTGTCTGCCAATTAGATTTCGCGTAGCTGAGGAACGCCGTAACCGGATCGGAACCCGCCATGCCAAAATTAAATTCGTCGTAGGCATCATCCACATCTACCACCTCGACCGATATGCCCTGCCCTCGCCGGTAATTTGCCCAGTTCTCGGCCTGAGTCATAAAGTCGCGATAGCTGAGGATCACAAGAGTAGCATTGTGCGCGGGTGTTGCCAGAGACGACGCATAATTGGGAATTACCGATGCCGCCGTCAACGCAGCCGAATCTTCGACCGCATAAAATACGCGGGACCGGTACGCCGGGAGATTGATGTCATACGTCGGCCCATTTTGAGTGATACTTAGGCCAGTGACCTGGACCGGGTCGCCATCCACTGTGGTATCAAACAAACGGACATTTTGCGAAGTAAAGCCACCCACCGTAGAACGCCGATACGACGCGGAGTAAAAGGCGGTGCGGTTTTGGTCAGCCAAATATTTTCGGGCAAAATCGATCTTGACCGTATCAAACATTACAAGGTCGCCGGACGTGCTAATTGAAGCGGTCAAGGTGTTCTGCCCCTCATTCAAAAATGAAGTTTGAACTAAAAAATCGGCGGAAAAGGGCGACTGTGAATTACCATTGACTGTTCCAAGCGAATGTCCATTAAGGCTCAGATCAACACCGTGTGGCGTTGTCGAAAAGCCCTGAAAGGAAACATTCATAAGGGCTTTTGACTGAGTCATATCAATCCCTGATAGATTGAAGTTTACATTGACCGGAAAGCCGTTTTGAATAATACTTCCCCAATAATTTTCTGCGTCACCATTCAGGATGTCGAAAATATAATTATTCTTTTGGCTAAGCGAGAATCGATTCTGATAGTTTTTCGAGACCACCGCTCCGCTGACCGGACGAGAAACGCGCGTTCCAATGCGTTTACCGGCGGTCGTCCCGTTTAGTAAGAAGAAATACCGGGTATCGCTCTCGATAGTGTTGATCGCCTTTGCGTAAAATTCGATGTAGTTGCCGGCGGGTTCGACGATGATCGCCTGCTCGACGCCGTTACCGAAAAGCTGCCATTTTGTGCGGTCCGTCGCGGTATCAAAACCAGCCGCCATTAGTTCGGATTTGGACACTCGGTAGAATCCGTCCTTACGAATACCGATCTTGACACCAGCCTGAGCAGCCAATGCCCGCTGGTTCGCCAAATTCGGCCGCTGAGCCGTCTTAGCACCCTCCGTCAATTCCGCCGGCAATATGAGATCTGACCGTTCGATATTTCCGTTGCTCGTATTAACAGCCGCCATGTCGTCCGCGGTTCGCCCGGATACGTCCTCAATGTGACCAACCTGTTCGGCGCCAAAACGCTGCGACGAAAAACGAGTCCCGTCAAACCGGATGCCTTCGACCTCAAATGCATCTCCAAGACGGCCTTCCGGAAAATAAAATCCACGATCCGCCGCACTGCCTACGACCGGCTGCGTTGTAAGCAATTCACGCCCCTCGGCACCAATGCGGTAGACATTAAATCCTAACGCCCGTGCATCACCGGTCAACTGCCACGTCACCCAAACCCCGTTGCCGTCGGTATAGGCGTTGGCGGTATCGAATTGCATGGCTTTGGCATCAGTGTTTGCTGGCGAGATCCTGGATTTCCCTGTCCGCTGGGCGGGAGCATTAAGAGCCCCGAAAACGATAAGGCAGATGGTAAATACCGCGGTCAAAGTCTTTCTCATAATTCCTCTCAAACGCCGGTGGACAAAGATCCAACCGATCGCGCAGTTGTAGTTGGAAGGGGTTCTTATAAATTTACAACTTTTTTCAAAAAACACCAAGAAAAATCTGCACACCGACAATTTGCTCATCGGCACAATATAGACATACTTTAAGACAACGAATCTATTCCCATTTTCACACTATTTTGATGCTTATCCGGCCTGATCGATCAATTGGCGCAGAACATAAGGCAAAATGCCGCCGTTTTTGTAATATTCGATCTCGATCGGGGTATCTATCCTTAGGGTCAGCGAGACTTCATGCGAAGTTCCATCAGATCGTGAAATACGCAGGGTCGCATCCTGCCGCGGCCTTATGTTACCTGATTCGAGCCCGGTCAGATCAAACGTTTCGGTGCCATCAAGCCCCAACTTCGCCGCCGAATCTCCATCCTTAAATTGAAGCGGCAATACGCCCATGCCGACCAAATTCGAACGGTGGATTCGCTCAAAGGACTCAACGACCACAGCCTTTACACCCATCAACGCCGTACCTTTCGCCGCCCAGTCGCGCGAACTTCCCGTACCATATTCCTTGCCTGCAAAGATCATCAGCGGCGTTTTTTCTATGCCGTACTGCATCGCCGCATCGTAAATTGAAAGCTCCGCACCGTCAGGCTGATGCTTGGTGTAACCACCTTCGACCGGTGCGATCATGGTGTTTTTGATCCGAACATTTGCAAACGTCCCGCGAAGCATCACCCGGCCTGATCGATCAATTGGCGCAGAACATAAGGCAAAATGCCGCCGTTTTTGTAATATTCGATCTCGATCGGGGTATCGATCCTGAGTGTCAGTGAGACTTCCTGCGAAGTTCCATCAGATCGTGAAATACGCAGGGTCGCATCCTGCCGCGGCCTTATGTCACCTGATTCGAGCCCGGTCAGATCAAACGATTCGGTGCCATCAAGCCCCAACTTCGCCGCCGAATCTCCATCCTTAAATTGAAGCGGCAGTACGCCCATGCCGACCAAATTCGAACGGTGGATTCGCTCAAAGGACTCAACGACCACAGCCTTTACACCCATCAACGCGGTACCTTTCGCCGCCCAGTCGCGCGAACTTCCCGTACCATATTCCTTGCCTGCAAAGATCATCAG